>Ga0163153_10003865_pt1 | contig 19505 bp, 12 predicted proteins | sample OliLakLV19MP6IB1_FD_148629 | JGI IMG/M metagenome (GOLD analysis project Ga0163153, IMG submission 148629) | Freshwater microbial mat bacterial communities from Lake Vanda, McMurdo Dry Valleys, Antarctica - Oligotrophic Lake LV.19.MP6.IB-1 | ecosystem: Environmental > Aquatic > Freshwater >... | reverse complement strand
GGTGGACCAAGTGCAGGATGGGCCCCTGACCGCGTCCCAGATCCAGCAATCGGTCCACCAACTCCTCGGCCCGAGCGTAGTTGTACATCGCGCCGAAGGCTCGGCTGGCGTCGACCAATGCGCGGACATGCCGGGGATTGTCCCGCACGGCGCGATCAAAACGGGCCAAGGCGCCAAGCAAGTCTTGTTTCACCCACTGTGCGCGGGCGGCCTGCAGTTCCGGCAAATCGTCGAGAACGGGGGCGGCCGGCCGGACTTTGCGCCGTTTCGCTCCTTTACGTTTGTCTGCCAAGGGAAAGACTCGCCCGGACTTGCGAATGGCGGTATGCGGCTTCGATGAAGTCGAGTCTAACCACGACGCCCGCGTTGGTCCAGTTTGCCGATTTCCGCGGGCTGGCACCCACTTCGGTTCCATCACCTCCATGGAACGAAGTGCTGACGATCGCCAAACAGTCCATTGATAGAATCGTGGCATCGCCTATGCTAGCGGAGGTACGCTGCGCGATATCGCAGCCGCAATGCGCTTCTTGCCGTTGATCTTGGCAGGCGGCGGTCGGAAACTCGAGTCGCGGTCGCGCCTGCTCCCACGAGGAGAACGAAGTCAATGGATTCGCCGCGTGCTTTTCGCCACGGGTTGCTTGTCGCCTTGTTTTTCGCCTCCTTGACCGGCTGCGGCGGCAGCGGACTGCCAGGCACGGTGCCGATTCGCGGTAAGATTTTTTACCAACGCAAAGTGTTGACCGCCGGAACGGTCCTTTATTCTCCGGTTAATGACAGCGGCCGGCAGGCTCGCGGGGAACTGCAAAGCGATGGCACGTTTACTTTGACCACGCTGGAAGCCAATGACGGCGCCTTGCCGGGCGAATACCGGGTAGTGATCCTCGCATACGCCCCGCACCCCGGTGAACCGGGCCGAGGGGACGTGCCCGCCGACGCTCCCCCCCCGACCATCGAGCGCGGCTTTGTCATCCCGGAAAAATACACGACGCCGGAAGAAACACCTTTCACGGATAAGGTCGACGACCAACATCCAGGATTTCGTGAATGGTCCATTGAATAGACGGATCAAGCAAGGCGGTACAACTCCAACCCAGGAATGTCGCTATGTGGCGCAGTACCCCGAGCCGTCGGACGTCCGGATTCACCTTGGTCGAACTGCTGGTGGTGATCGCCATCATCGGTATCCTGATCGCGCTGTTGCTCCCCGCGCTTCAGGTTGCCCGGGCCGCGGCGCGGCGCGCGCAATGCACCAACAATCTGAAGCAGATCGGCCTGGCTCTCCATAGCTATCATGCCGCTCAGAAGCGATTCCCCTACGGTTCGGCGGACCATGATTGGGAGTCCAACCCGAACGGCACCAGCGTCCGCTATGCCGGCAGTTGGCGAACGCTGATCCTCCCCTTCATTGAACAGACGGCGATCAACCAGCAGTTGAAGCCGCTCGATATCCGCTCGTTCAGCGCCGGCGACCAGACCAGTGCCTGGCTCAAATCCCAGGCGCAGCTGGTGTTGATTCCCGCCTATGTCTGCCCGGACGAGCCGAGTCCCTGGATTCGCGGCGGCTTCGCTAATTGGAGCTTCGCTCCGGAGAAGAACGCCGCCATTTCCACTTACATGGGCAATGCCGGGCCGGTCTCCACGGGACCGGAGGATTGGGGCATCGCCAAGGGCTGCGGGCTTTGCACGGACGGCCGCAATCCGCAGAAATACTGCCTCTGCACCTGGGGCGATACTCCCAAATACAGTCGCGGCTTCTATCACGGTCACAATCCCAACGGACCGGGCATGCTCGATATGTTTCCCAACGACATCTCGCTCAAGAAAGTTAAAGACGGCGCGTCGAACACATTGCACGTCGGCGAAACGCACGGCGTCAACATCGACGGGGATGGCTGCGGCGATTACATGCAGTGGATGAGCACCTGGGCGGTATCCTCCACCGTCTACGGAATCAATGCCCAGAAGGTCGGCCGGGACTGGCAGGCAGGCTGCAACTTCCGCAGCTACCACCAGGGCGGTGCGCAGTTCGTGTTTGTGGACGGTTCGGTGCATTTCATCGCCCAGGCCGTCGACCTCCGCACATTTGGCTATCTGGGTTCCCGCAACGACGGTCAGCCGCTCGGCCAATACTGATCGGCACGAGATTCCCCTCGCTTCATTCGGCGGCAAACACGCGGATGGCACAATTTGCGATGCCCCAGGACGTTCGCGATGCGGCTGAGGGCGGAGCCACGGCGGACGAGGTTGCGGAACAACTGCGCGTCGCCGAAACCATTCTGTCATATCAACGCGCGACCGGCGGATGGCCGAAGAATTACGACCGTGCTGAACCGCTGACGGAGCTGCAACTGCGAGCCGCAGAGGGCGACCGCGACAAGAACGACGCCACGATCGACAATAGCGCGACGTACACAGAAGTGCGACTGCTCGCCGCCGCATATCAAGCCGCTCACGACGACCGCTTCCGAGTCGCCGCATTGAAGGGTATTGAGTATCTGTTGCGCGCTCAGTACACGAACGGCGGCTGGCCTCAACGTTTCCCCGCTGCGGAAGGTTACGCCCGGTACATCACGTTCAACGACAACGCCATGATCGGCGTGTTGAAGCTGATGCACGACGTTGCCGCGGGAAACGATCCGTTTTCGCTGATTGCGAGCGAACTTCGCGAGCCATGCAGGCAGGCCGAACTGCGCGGCGTCGAATGTATCCTGAAATGCCAGGTTCGCGTCGACGGTCGATTGACGGTTTGGTGCGCGCAACACCATCACGAGACCTTCGCGCCGGAGCGGGCGCGCGCGTATGAACTCGCGTCGCTCAGCGGCGCGGAGTCCGTCGGCATCGTACGCTTCCTCATACAGATCGAGGCGCCCGGTCCGGACGTCGTCGCGGCCATCGAGGGCGCCACGCGCTGGTTCGAGGAATCCAAACTGACTGGCATCCGAGTTGTCGAAGTGAAGGACGCGGCCACGGCGAAAGGGTACGACAAGATCGTCGTCAGCGACGCCGGTGCGCCGCCGATGTGGGCGCGCTTCTATGACATTCAAACGAATCAACCGATTTTTTGCAGCCGAGACGGAGTTCCTCGCCGAGCCCTCGCCGACATCTCCTACGAGCGCCGCACCGGTTACTCCTGGCTGGGTTACTACGCCGCCTCCTTGCTGGACGTCGATTTGCCGGCATGGAAACGCCGCATCGCGGCTTCAAAAGTTTCGACCGGCAAGCCATGAAGGCTCAAAGGATCGCACAAGTTTCTGATGCCCGTCGCGCAGCTTAGAGGGCAGCCCCGCCTCGATGTGCAGAAGTTCCAGCAGCGCGCGATCCCAGGAGTTTTCGCGCGAGCTTTCCTTCTCTTGGCTGGCAAGCGGCGCGAACAAATAGGCTTGATCCGCTTCCACATCGCGGATGCGCGAGCGCGGCGCCAAAGGCACCTGCTGTGTGACACGGGCGGCGGGGGACGATGCGCTCGCGCCGAAGTGGTTGCGGACGTTATTGAGATCGGTGACGTCGATATCGCCATCGCCGTCGGTATCGCCTAGACCGACGCCGCCGAAGTTGTTGCGGACGTTGTTAAGGTCGGTGATGCCGACTTCGCCGTCGCCGTCCGTGTCCCCCAGCAATGTCGGTTCTTCCAAGCCGGGCGAGCCGTGAAGATCTCGGCTTGCGCGCCAGGAGGCGCCGCTTTCCCAGGCGTCCGTCGGGCCCTCGGCGTCCAGAATGACGAGTGAATATCCGGAGCCGTCAGTCTCGGGAATCCAGTCTTCATCGTAGCTGAAGTCGAGGATCTTCGCGCCCGATTTATCCTCCAGGCGCAGGCGTTCGCCGTTGTTGTCGAGGCGTCCGCCGTAAACGCCGGCGACAGGCGCTGCGTCACCGTAGCGGCTGGCGAAGGCGTCGGCGTTTTGCACCAACACGAGCCGCGCGCCGGGCGCGAGCTCCGCGATGGACGAAGCGGCAAAGTCGAACGAGATGCCCGCATTGAAGCGCGCATTCGCGAGCGTCAACGCAATCGGACCAGTGTTGACCAGTTCGATGAATTCGTAGTTTGCGTCTTCGTAGATGCCGCCTGGCGGACCTTCGGCCGGATGGTAGTGGATCTCCGAGATCCGGAGATAATCTTCCAGCGGCCGATCGGAGACGGTGCTTTCCACGATGACCGAATCTGTAGCGATCAAGTTGCCGCGGAAATCGTAGGCTTCCAGTTGTAGCGTGTGTTCGCCGAAGGGCGCCGGCACTTTCGCCGTCCAACTGTCGAGGTCGGTCCACGTCAACGCGAGGGGCTGGTCGCTTCCCGCCAGGCGGATTTCGCGGACATTGACCCAGCCGTTGCCGCCAATCGTCGCGGTCGCTTCGTCAACGACCAAGCCGTCCGCGGTGGTGATCGTGAACGGAGTCTCCGCCACACGGGATTTGACTTGTGCGAGGATGCTGTTGGAGCGCGCGATGATGAACGCCAGATGGCTGGCAAACGGTTGCGCCGGCAGCAATTGCCCGTAGTTTGTCGCCCAATAGGCCATGTAAGTGGCGTTGTAGGTGGTGCTAATAATGTCCTGCACATGCCCGTAATACGCCCGAGCTCGTGCTGGACTGTTCATGAGCTTCTGCAATTCCGAACTGGGGACGAGCGGACGATTGAGGTCGTAAAAAGCGTCCAGATCGTGCGGCATGAACAAGAACCGGTGATCGCTCGGCCGCTCGTAGAACATCACATTGTGCTGCGAACCATCGCCGCCGTAGCTGTCGCCGGCGCCGGAAAGCATTGAGATGGCATAGCCGCGCAGCCACTGATCGACGTCGATCACCTCGTTGGGATCGACGGGATCGCGCCCGCCGCTCGCTGCAAAGCCTTTCACGAACGTCATCAGGCGACTGTAGTCGTCTGCGGCGCGATTGTTCTTGAGCAGGTAAGTCCAGCGATAGTCTTCTGGGTTGTTGCCCATATCGCGAATCGGCGTGCCGACCACCGAATCGGGGAACGGCACTTTCAGCCCTTCTTTAGTGCCGTCATCCGTCGAGTTGAGCTGGTAGACCAACTCGTACTCGTAGATGTTGCCCTCGTCCCCGTTCTCGTATTGAGAATCAAGATAGTCGCTGCCATAGCGCGCCAACTGCAATTCGGCGCCGCCCGTGTGCGTCGATTGCGGTGAGATGACCTTGATGAGATCGTGGTACTTGGTCGGCAAATCTTCGGCGTGGTTCATGGCCGCGTGAATCAGCATTTCGCGCTGGCCGAAGCCGGTGCTTTCCGAGCGATCGATTGCCACCGTGTTATGCACGCCGCGGAACAACTGCTCGGCATTGAATTGCACGGAGAAGCCGAGCCGCTCGGCCGTCGTGCGGCTGTGTTCGCTCCCCTTGAGCCGGATGCCGACGTCATAGAACACCTGTGATTCGTCGTAGATCACCGTCCCCGGAATCCAATCGTTGCTCATCAGATTCGTGGTCCGATGCAGCAGCGAAGCGTCCGGTTGCGTCAGCAGCAACCGCAGGTTGTGCAGACCGTTGGTGGCCGCCTGGTTGTCGTTGACTTTGTAGAGCGCGCGCGATTCTCGCCCTCGCGCCGGAAATGAAGAAACGGCGGCTTCCGGCGAGGCGTCGACGCCTTCCACGTAGAACTGCACGATCGTGCTGGCCGCCTGACCGGGGATGACGCCGCGATGGAGTCCGTCGGCTCCCAAGGTCATGGGCACGCTGTTCCAGGCGCCGCCAGCGGCTGAATACCAGAGCGTCAGCGACGCCACGCCTGCTGCATCGGAGGCCCGCGCACTCACGGTCACCGGAGCGAACGCCGCCGGCACCACGGGCGAATGTTTGAACTCCGTATAGGTGGGCCCGACGTTCTCTTCCAAACGAGTGTTATCCGCACCTGGCGTACCGCGCAGTTCGGGCTGATCGATCTCGGTCGTCTGCACGAGTCGGTTGAAATACAGCCGGGTATGCAATTGGCTGGAGCCAGCCACCCAGCGGGCGCGAAAGGAGATTTCGTACTCGCGGTTGTTGACGATGTTGACAAATTCGTTCCCGAACTTCAGCGTCGTTTCCGCGTGGTTTGACATATGTTCTGTCTCGCCAGTCGCGCGGAGCCGCAACACTTCGTTGCTGGGCTCGTCCGGATCCGCAACGACGTCGCCGTAGTGGTTGCCGATGATCCGCCATTTGTCCGTGTTGCCAGCGGAGAATGTGCTGTTCTGAATTACTTGCCGATTCGTGCCCAGTGGGTCTTCGACGACGCGAATGTCGTCGAGCAACACTTCGCCGTTGTCGAGCAGGCCCATCACGAATTCTTGCCACTGCCCGTCGGGACCGACTTTGCTGGCCTGAGCAAGGCCTCGATAGGTGTACGTCCGCCATTCTGTCTGGCTGGTGGAATCGCTCGCGGCCCAGGCTTCTGGCGACGCGTTGTCCGCCCAAGGGTCGCGCAATTCCAACGTCACGCCGCCGCCGTCGGCAAACTCGGGCCAGCGCCCGCCTTCGTAATAGTGCACTTCATCGGCCGGGTTTCCGACACTGTCGCGGAGCCGAATGCGCTCGTCCGTATTGGACAGTGAACCGGCGAAGCCGCCGATAATCGGGGCCGATGGATACTTCGCCGCGAGTGCGACGGGATCGCTCGCGACGACCAGATACGCGCCTGGCGCCATGACGGTTCCCGCCGGAAAGACGTACTCCATGGCGTCGTCGAACGACCAGGCGGAGAGATCCACCGGGACGTCGCCGCGATTGAACAACTCCACCCATTCTTCGGCACTTTCGACGAATGGCTCGGCTGGCTGCGGCGGCGTGATCAGTTCCGCGGTGAGCAACGTGGCGCCGAACACGACGTCGGTCGAGCCCACGGTGCGTTGGTGCGCTTCCACGGCCAGCACGTTTTCGCCGGACACCAAGAATTCCGGCGGAATGACGAACAAATCGCTCATCACCGCGTCGCCGACGGAACCCGTGGCTTCTGTGAGATGGTTCAGTTCGGCGTCCGGCGTGTCCTGATTGAAATCCAGGAAGCGATGCCCGTTGATATAGAACACGGCGCCGTCGTCGATTACGTGCCGCAACTGCACGGACTGTTCCGCGGAATCGAGCTGAAACGTCGTGCGGAAATAGTACGTCATGAACCCGTGCGTCAGCAGCGTCGTCTTTGGCAGACCGTTCAACTGCGCCGTTTCGTAGTAGAACATGCCGCCGCCGGATTTCCACTGCGTGTCGTTGTAGCCTGGCTCGCGCCAGGCCTCGCCACGGTCCGCACCGGAGTCGTCGTAGCGCCACGTCGCCGTGAGCGGCAACAACGTCGTGGCCGGGCCGAATTCGCCAGCCGTAGCCGGCGAGCCCAACGTCGGCGCGTCGTGATACATGATCTCGTTGATCACAATGTCGTCGTGCAACGAAAACACGTTCTCGCCGCCCGGCGTCAATGCCGACGGGCGCAGGAACTCGCTGGTCATCGCGTCGAGCCGGGCCTGGCCAAACTCGGTCACGCGCGCGGCGTCCACCATCTCCGCGCCGTTGTTCGCCGCCAGCAACAGTTCCTCGCCCAGACCTGGCTGGAAGCCCAATTGGGCGACGTTCAACGTCAGGTAGTTTCCCGCGGCCAACGATTGCACTGGCAGCGTATAGCTGTCGCCGGAACCGGACATAATGCGATAGCCGTTGAGCGGCACGCCCGCGTCGTTGGTGTTCACCAACTCCAGCCAGAATTGATTGCCGACCGGCGCAACCTCCGACAGCCGAAGTCCCGCGACGTCGGGCGATGTCGGCACGCCCGGCACGCCGAAATTCTCCTGGCCCGGCGTGCCGCCCACGCGAACGCTGCTGGCCCAATTCGCCGCCGGCTCGCTGGCGAGATCCCGATTGATTTTCGCGAGGCTGGTCCCGCTCCCGTCCGGAGCGATGGGCCAAAGCCCTCCGTCCGAATACGCAATCTCATTCATCAGGCGATCGTTGCGATCGATCAGCTCGAGCGTGTCGCCGTTGTTGGACAATTTCCCCGTGAACGGCCCCAGCGCTCCGGCAAACTGTCCTGAGGCCGCGAGCGCCGCGGGATTGCGGGCAATAACGAGGTAATCGCCGCCGCTCAGGAAAGTGCTTTCCGCGAAGGTGAACTGAATGCCGCCATCGAGACGCCAGTTCGACAGGTCCATGTCGACGGCCATCTGGTTGTGCAGTTCGACCCATTCCAACTGTTCATCGGCGTCGGTGGGATGATACATCAACTCGTTGAACACGACGGTGCTGTCGAGCGCCAGACGTTGTTCGAGAGATTCCAAATTGATCCGACGCCGGCGCATGGAGTTCACTCCCAGTAAAAAGTCGCAAGTCCCCGCGGAGCGCGCTCGCCGGCGCGCAAGAATCGCTAAGCGAAGGTTCCCCCGGGATGAGCGCAGACGCCCACCCGTCCTCAGCTTAACAAGAAATCGAATCCGAAAGCTGGAAGGCGATGGGCCGGACGCAACGCGCCGGCCCATCGTCCCCCTTCAGATTAAGCGAGACGACGCCGCGTGGCGAGAGCGCCGACGCCCAGGCAAAGAGCCAAAATCAAGCTACCCGGTTCCGGAACCGCGGCCGCACCAGGCTGGCCGGCCCCGAAGTTGTTGCGGACGTTGTTCAAGTCGGTGATGTCGACATCGTTGTCGTTGTCGGTATCGCCGAGCCCGTTGCCGGAGAAGTTGTTGCGAACGTTGTTCAGGTCGGTGATATCGACGTCGGCGTCGCCGTCCGTATCGCCCAAGGGCCCAGAGGCCGCAGCGATTCCAAAGAACTGAACTTCGCTCAACCCCGCGAACGCGGCATCAGGTTCCGTACCATTGGCTGGGTACGTCACCCCATTGTGGTTGGAGCGAACGTCAAACCGCACAAAGCGAATGCCGTCGCGGTCGAGAGCGATCGTCTCCGAGAAGTCAGCGTCACCGACGCCCGGGGCCACGTCCAGATTGAAGCTGCCGGCCGGCGTGAAGGGTCCAGCAAGATCCGCGGCGACCGAGATATCAAACAGGTTGACGCCGCGACCCAAGAGTTCCGGCCGACCATCCAGCGTCTCATTGTAGTTCCAAATCTTCACGTCGGTCACGTCCGTGACGGCGCCCATGTCGAAGACCACGAACGGGGCCGTGTCGACGCCGCCGTCGAAGCCGTTGCCGTGGGAAAGCCACATGAAATTGTCGGGGACAATTGTGTGCGTTCCCGTGGCATAGTCCATGCCGGCGCCGGTCAACATTAGAAATGCGTTCCGGTTGAATGCGGCCGTATCCAGCTCGCTGGAAACTTCCGCAATGCTGACATTGGGCAAGCGGATTTCACTGCCAGAAGTCGGCGTTTCATCGTATTGAATAACGAAAGGGGCCAATTCGCTTCCCACTTGCGGAACGACTTCCAGCGACAAGTCACGGTAGCCATTCGCCAAAAACGGCTTTCCCAGACTGATCGTTTGATTCACGGCTAACGTCGTCGAGCCCGGATTTTTGATCTCGCTCAATTGCTTGGAGCGGGGGTTCGCCTTCTCCCAACCGGCCACAGGCGCGTCGGTGAAACTGTCCCAGCCCACGGTGTCGAGGCTGCCACTGCCGGAGACGATGCTGTAGTTGTCCAGCTCGAACGTAGCGCCGGTTCGATTGGTCAACGTCGTGTCGCCGGAGTAGGGATCGACCTTGAGCAGGAGTTGGGCGTTCGCCGGGGAACTCAAACTTCCAAACAGGCCCAGCATGGCGGCCGCGATTGCGCCCTTCCGCGTACGTCGCGCCAGCAACAGCGCCGCGGCGCTCAGCGAAAGCAACAGCACGCTCGACGGTTCCGGCACGGTGATGCCGTTCTGGCCGAGGCGGTTCTTCAAGAGTCGGAAATCGAAGCCGTTGACGACGCCATTCCTGTCGATGTCCCCCTGTGCCAAGGTGTTGCCAGTGCCAAAATTGTCGCGCAGGATCCCGTAATCGAGCAAATCGACCTCTTCATCGGAATTGATGTCGGCGGGATCGAACTCGGGCAAATCCGTCGGGCCACCTCCGTCGGCCAACAATGCGATCTGAACGTTTCGCAACGGTTCGTTCCAGATCGCCAGATCGTCCATCCAGCCGAGAAACGTGGAGTGGCCGTCGGCGCGACTGCCGATGATTAACTGGTTGTCGTTGACGAGCAAGGGTCCGGCCATGCCAGCGGAACCCGCGGCAACTCCATCGACGAAGAATTCGACCGAAGCGCCTACGGTAGCCACGACGGCAACGTGATGCCATTCCTGCGGCACGATGGAAACCGTGCTGCTGTAGAAGGACAGTCCCGTAGTGGGATCGGTTTGGTGTAAGTATTCCAGGAACCCGCTGGGGCTAATGCGGAGCTCAAAATTCCCGGGGTAGTTGTTGGTAGCCTCGCCGCTCGGTCCCTTCACCGCGATGAAGTAGTAATTGGCGGCATCCGACATGTTCACCCACCCGGCGATGGTGAGACCTTCCGCCATGTCCAGTGAGGGTGAATCAGGCACAAAGAAGCCGCCGCCACCGCCCCCCGGATTCTCCATGTTGAAGGAAGTGCCGGAACCGATCTGCGTCGGAACGTCTTCCTGGAAATTGCCGAACAACACGGACGAGGGATTGTTGTTGAATCCCGAGGAGTCTTCGACTTCGACTCCATCAAAGTTGTAATAGGCGACCAAGTCCGCCTGGGACGTCGAGGCGGCCAATAACAGGCCGATCATTGACAATGTGCGCACCGCGAACCTCATGGAGTGTCTCCTGTTCACCGAAGGCCAGTAGTAGACGTTTGCCGGGATCTGTTCCGACGGAATCGTCGTTCGGTCCAAACTTCAAACTGCGGCCCGCCGATCGATGCGACGGCCGCACGTGAAGTCGAGAAGCCCCCCTCGCGACGCAATACTTATAGCCATCAGTCATGGCTAATGCAAACTAAATGAACGACTAATCTGCAGGGAATGCCAAGAAACTCCTGCCTGGTCAAAGTGCGTCCATCAAGGGAGCCGGACTCGCCGCGTGACGAATCCGGCGTCCGACGTCCCGGGGCAAACTAGCCGGCAACGCCCAGCAACTTGCAGGCTTCTTCGTAGCCAGCAGCTTTGAAGCCGTGTTGGTCGTCGCGGTTGTAGCCATAGGCGCTGGCGTTGACCCGGGCCAGGGCGACGAGTTGCCGCCAGCGGAAGGCCGGTCGGGTCGTGGCGAATTCTTCCCGAACAGTGTGGAAATATTTTTCGCCGTGAAGGCGGCCGTCTTCGCTGACTGCGAATTGCAGCATCGACTGGAACACCGCTTCTGGCGCGTGCCCGGCCTCGCCGTAGACTTGGATCGCGGCGGCGGCGCGGCCTTGATCGTTGTTGCGGACCGCGTCCTCGGCCTCGGCGATCAGTTGCGCCGCATCGCGCGATTTGATCGACGCCCGTTGTTCTTCGGTCGGATAGGCCGGCGTGGGGAAGTTGGCCATTTGCGCGGTGTGGTACGCGGCCAAGATCAAGCCGGAGGCGGCATGCCGCGCATCGGTGACGCGGGCCATGTTGCGCCAGGCGTTGGTCGCGTCGGACGAATGCACACCGGCCGCATCGCCGTGCGTCCGCCACTTGTCGGCGCCTTGGCGGAGGACCAGCGCATTCGAGGCCAGCGAAATCGCCTCGCCAACCACTTCGGGATCAATCCGCTCCGCCAGCGCGGCAGCGACGGCATCGGCCGAGCGATCCGGCGGGCCGTTGTAAATGGTGTTCGCCAGCAACTCGACCGCGGTGTCGCCAGGATCGCGCTTGCCGAGCGGTTGGCCGTCGAGGTGATACTGATCCAGCAACTTCGGCATCAACGAGCGGATTTCCGGATCTGGATGATTGTGCTGCTTGTGCTGTTGTTCATTGTCCACGCAAAAGCGCACGCACTGCCGCAGCAAGGTGTGGGCATATTCCTTGCCCAGCAAATTGGCCAGACCGCGCGTACGATGCGCGAACACGAAGCGATGCACGTTGACGTCGTCCTGCACGGCAGGCTGCAGTGCGTTAAAGGTTTCATCCAACGAGGCGTCGGTCAGTTCGCTGAACAACGTCTCGCCAGCGTCCATATCGGCCCGACGCGAAGCGTCGCGGATCTCTTCGCCCAGGTTTGCGTGGTGCTGATGTTCGGCCGCGTGGATGGCCATCAAGGTTTTGATCGAAGCGCCGCCCAATTGCTGGATTTGCTGCGAGTTGCGATACAGCACCTTCAGCACCGGCAGCGGTTGACGTTCCGAGGGCAGCAACCGCGTCATCTCGAACGCCGGCAACATCGCCATGGCCGTGTGGAAACCAACGTAATCCTGTCCGCCGAACGTCTCGGCGTTCGCCAGCGCGGCGGCGGCGATCAACGTGCGCAGGTCGGTCTCGCCGCGCTGCAGCTTTTGCACCAGCACAGGCTGCAGTTGATCTGCGGGCGTGGATTGCAGCAAATCAATGAGGGGGTCATAGGCGCCGAAGCTCATCGGCTCGGTGGCTTCGCCGGCGTAGGCGGTCGAAAAGCCGAGATCCGCGGCCAGGGTGGAACCCAGCCCGACGGCCAGCATCCCGCGGCCGACGTCTGTCAAGAATTCACGACGATGTGTGGGCGACATGAACAGTCCTCCAACGAACGGCTGCCAGAATGAGACCGTCGAAGTGGCGGTTGGCGTGCCCGCATTCTAGCGCGCGGGCCAAGGAATTGCGCTAGCGGAATGCACAATTCTCGGGGGGGCTTGTGAAATACGTCACAAGCGGCGCGTTTTACGGCAACGCGCTTACTCCAGCTAAGCCCAGGGAAGGCCACCGATAACTTTTGCCGATGGAAACGACTTCGAGGGCCTTCCCTGGGCTTGACGAGCAACGACGATTTGCCGGTGAAAGCTCGCTACTCCACGGTCACGCTTTTCGCGAGGTTTCTCGGCTTATCCACGTCGCAACCGCGCAGGACGGCAATGTGGTACGCGAGCAATTGAAGCGGGATCGAAGTGACGATCGGTTGGAGGAAGTCTTCCACGTTGGGGACGCGAATCACGTCGTCCGCCAGATGCGCCGCGTGCTCGTCGTTCTCCGAAACAATCGCAATCACCGGACCGCCCCGGGCTTTGATCTCTTCCATGTTCGAAATCACCTTGTCGTACACCAGGCCCTGCGGAATCAAGAATACGCTCGGCGTGTTTTCGTCTACGAGCGCGATCGGTCCGTGCTTCATCTCGGCGGCCGGATAACCCTCGGCGTGGATGTAGCTGATTTCCTTGAGCTTGAGCGCGCCTTCCAGCGCGGCGGGGAAATTGAACTGGCGGCCCAGATAGAGGAAGTTTTCCGCTTGGTAGTACTTCTCCGCGATCTGGCGGATGCGATCGTTCTCTTCCAGCGCCTGGGCGACGAAATCCGGCAGCTTTTGCAACTGATCGATCACCCGCAAACCGGCGCCGAAGCTCATATGGCGCAGCCGGCCGAAGTGCAGGGCCAACATCGTCAGCACGGCACATTGCGACGTAAAGGCTTTGGTCGACGCCACGCCAATCTCCGGCCCGGCGTGCAGATAAATGCCGCCGTCCGCGGCCTGAGCGATGGTGCTGCCGACCACATTGCAGATCGCCAGCGTGGGATGTCCCTTGCGCTTCACTTCACGGAGCGCTGCGAGCGTATCGGCCGTCTCGCCGCTTTGGGTGATAGCAAACAGCAACGTGTGGCGATCGAGCGGCGGGTTGCGGTAGCGCAGTTCGCTGGCGTATTCCACTTCCACGGGAATGCGGGCGAATTCTTCGATCAGGTACTCGCCCACCAGCGCCGCGTGCCAACTGGTGCCGCAGCCAGTGAGGACGATGCGCTCGACATTCCGGAGCTCGCTGGCCGGCAGATTGAGGCCGCCGAAGTGGGCCGTCGCTTCGTCCAGGCTCAAGCGGCCGCGCATCGCGTTTCGCAGCGATTCCGGCTGCTCGAAAATCTCTTTGAGCATGTAATGGGCGAAGCCGCCCAAGTCCACATCCGTGACTTGCGTCTCTAGCACTTCGATGTTGTGCTGCACTTCGCCTTGATCGCGATGGCTGACTTGCAAGGAGTCAGCGGTGACGACGGCAATCTCGTGATCCTTGAGATACACGATCCGCTCGGTCTCGCCGACCAAGGGCGAAGCGTCGCTGGCGATGAAGTGTTCGCCGTCGCCGACGCCCACTACCAAAGGGCTGCCCAGCCGCGCGGCGAAAATCACATCCTGATAATCGCGGAACAGAATCGCGAGCCCGTACGTGCCCTGCAATTGTGCGAGCGCCCGGCGGATTGCCCGCAATGGCGTCGAATAAGGATTGCCGCTGGTGTCGGCGTCGAAGGCATCGGCCTCGGCATTGCGGACCTGCTCCAGGCAGCTATCGAGCAAATGAGCGATCACCTCGGTGTCGGTCGCGGAGTTGAAGATGTAGCCTTGCTGCACCAGGCGGTCTTTGAGCGAACGGTAGTTCTCGATCACCCCGTTGTGGACGATGGCGACTGAGTTGTCGCCGCCCAAGTGTGGATGCGCGTTCTCGTCGGTCGCCGCGCCGTGGGTCGCCCAACGGGTATGCCCGATGCCGATCGAGCCGCGGACCGGATCCTCGACGAGCCGCGCGGCGAGGTTATCGATCCGCCCGGCGGCCTTGCCGATGCAGAACTTCCCCCGCGCGGTGACGCCCGCCACACCGGCGCTGTCGTAGCCCCGGTATTCCAGCCGGCGAAGCCCCTGCAGCAGAATGTCCTGCGCTTCGCGAAACCCGATGTAACCGACGATGCCGCACATGAAATTGGCACTCCGAGGAAAACCAGCCTGCCCAACCGCTGTAACTGCCGTCCCCGCCAACGGATAGCTTTGTCTCATCAATATATCCCGCAGCTTTGGGAAAGTCCCCGTATGGGTGACTCCCGCTGGCTCGAAAGCCGGTTTCCCCGGTGGATGCGTCACTACGATCCCCCCATCTCCCACGGCCGGACACCCCAGCCGCCGCGACGCCGCGGACTGCTCTTCTCGCCCCCCGGCGGCTTGTGGTATCACCACCGTCGAAATGGGCTATTCGTAGGGCATCAGGGAGGCTTGCGGCGATGGCACTTACGGCGTTTGTACCCCGAGTTCACGCGACAAGCTTCGTGGTCATTCCGGCGCGGCTCGGTTCAACGCGTCTGCCACGGAAGATGCTGCTTTCCGAAACCGGCAAGCCGCTCGTGCAACACACTTACGAGGCCGCCTGCCTGGCGACGCGCCCCGAAGGCGTGATCATTGCCACCGACCACGAGGAAATCGAAACTGCCGTCCGCGCGTTTGGCGGCGACGTGCGCATGACGAGCGTCGCGCTCGCCTCGGGCACCGATCGCGTCGCCGCTGTCGCTCGGGAACTGCCGGAGGCTGACATTCTCGTCAACGTGCAAGGGGACGAACCGGAAATCTCCGGCGAAGCTATCGACCGTGTGATCAGCATGCTCGAAGAACAGCCCGACAAAGTGATGTCGACGCTGGCCACGCCGATGCGTACGCGGGCTCAGATCGAAAGCCCGAGTTGCGTGAAGGTGGTTTTCGATGCGTCCGGCCGCGCGCTCTATTTCAGCCGCAGTCCGATTCCGCATGCGCGCGAGTGGCGCGACGAGTATCTCACCTCCACGCCGGCCACCTACCACCTGCACCTGGGCATCTACGCCTACCGCCGGGACTTCCTCCTGCAACTCGCCGCGCTGCCACCGGGCCGCCTGGAGCAAATTGAAAAGCTGGAACAACTCCGCGTCCTGGAAGCCGGGCACTCGATCGCGGTCGGTGTGATCGATCAGGCCACGCCGGGGATTGATACGTTGGAGGAGTATCAGGACTTCGTCCGACGCTGTGGTTGATTGCTACACCATCGCGATAGCGCGCGCGTCAACGCGATGCTCTAGCATATTCCTTGAAACCCTTGATCGGCGGTCCTGTCGTCATGCGAAACCCGACCGCGCCAAAATCCCCGTCCGCTTCGAAGACGGTTTTCCATTCCGCTGGGCCGAAGACAAGATTATTGGAGAACGATGCGCCGACCTGCCCCGAGCGAGTGATGGACACTTCTTCCACTTCGTTCAAATAAAACGTTGGCGATCCACTCATCCGACCGCGACGGCTGGACTCAATCTCGACGGGTACTTGCATCGTCAATTCGTAGCGGCCGCCAAAGAACGCTACTGCATTCCAGGTACTCGTTGTATTGCGACCTTCGTACGTGATGTAGTGCCGGCAGTCGTCAAACAGGTGGTCCATTTGTGCGGCAGGCGCAATCTGGGCCAAGCCATTCCGGGCGAATTCTTGGTGACCCCGTGTCTTGTAATTTGCATAGCCAATATAAACTCCGTAAAACCAGATTGCCCAAATCAAGCAGAAAACACACAGCGATACAACGACCAGTCGAATGAAACCGCTTAGCGCACAGGATCTGTTGAATGAGCTCATGCCTTATACAACTGGATGATGCGAGACGAATTAACCGCCGGATCACGGCATTCGGGAGAAGCTCCCGCGCTACATTTCGATGCACGTTGGGGAGCAGAGGGCAAGTGTCGATATTGCATTGTCAAAGCCGTTTATAATCGGTGCCAGTAAATGCCGGACCATTGCGAGATTCTCTTCGGCGCCGATTGGGACTGTGCTTAAGAAACGGCCCCCGCCGACAAGACGGCGATTGTCCACTTTCTCGGCCCCTACACGGACGAAAATTCCCGTCCGCGCCGCTTGCGGCGGGCTCTGTCGCCAACGAAAATGCGCCCTTTCCGAGAAGCCTCGACCAATGAGACACTTTTGATTCCAGGAGCGAGTGCATGTTGCTGAATTCAGGGCGGATGATCGCCGCGTTGTGCGTGCTGTTCGCGGCGACCGTGGCGCGGAGTGCGGAGCCAGGGCTGCCGACCTTCACCAGCGCCGACGAAGCCGGAGCGGACTTCGCCATCCAAGGCGAGTACGTCGGCGAGGTGAACACCGGCGACGGGCCGATGCCGTTCGGCGTGCAAGTCCTCGCCCTGGGCGATGGAAAATTCCGCGCCGTGGCCTATCCAGGCGGGCTGCCTGGCGCGGGTTGGAAGCGCGGCGACGACAAGCACGTCGCCGAAGGAAAAATGGAGAACGGCCAGGCGGTGTTCAGCGGCGACGACGGCGGCCAAGGCGTCGTTAAGGACGGCGCCCTGCATGTCTCACACGGCGGCGGCAAGGCCAGCGTGTTGAAGAAAGTCGAACGCAAGAGCGAGACGCTGGGGGAAGAAGCTCCGGACGGCGCCATCGTCCTCTTTGACGGTTCGTCCACGGATCATTTCGTCGACGGCAAGCTCGTCGAAGAAAATCTGCTCGCGTCCGGTTGCGCGTCGAAGGAAGAGATGAAAGATCACACGATGCACATCGAGTTCCGCACGCCGTTCATGCCGACTGCCACCGGCCAGGCTCGCGGCAACAGCGGCGTGTACGTGCAGGATCGCTATGAGATCCAGGTGCTCGATTCGTTCGCCTTGGAAGGCGAGAACAACGAGTGCGGCGGCTTGTACAGCATGAAGGCCCCGGCGGTCAACATGTGCTACCCGCCGCTCGCCTGGCAGACGTATGACATCGACTTCACCGCCGCCAAATTCGATGCGGCAGGCAAGAAGACGTCGAACGCCCGCCTGACGTTGCTGCACAACGGCGTGAAAATTTACGACGACATGGAACTGGCGGACAAAACTCCCGGCGGCGCCCCGCAAGAAGCCCCCGGCGTCGGCCCGCTGAAACTGCAGGACCACGGCAACCCGGTGGCCTTCCGCAATATCTGGATCGTCGAGAAGAAGTAACTCGCGATTGCGATGCTTCAACGCTTAAGCCCAGGGAAGGCCCTCGCAGACTGTTCCATCGGGACAGTCAAGCTTGGCCTTCCCTGGGCTTTTTACGCGCGCTATGTCTGAACAGAAGCTACTTCTTCACGGCTGCCATCGAACGCGGTACGAGTTGCAGCACGAATACCGAGTCCCAACCGTCGGCAGACGTCGAACCGAGTACGATAAACTGATTCAACGGCACTTCGACGGTCGACGAGATGTTCGCGATATTCGCAATCACTTCGCCATTCGCGACCTGGTGACCTACGATGTTGACATTGAACATCGGGCGACCGTCCTTGGGGCCGGATTGAATTCCCTCGAACTGGAGTTGGTACGAATCTTCGCCCACTTGGGGACGGCATTCCACGTTGAACGACTTGGATGCATCTCCCACGTTGATCATCATCTGTCCCACCAGACTCAGATTTGAAATGCCCAGGTCGCCAAGTTCCTGCACAACCGGCTCGAGTCCCGGCGGCACGTCAGCGCCTTGCCCTTTGCTCCCGAGCCAAATGACGCGCACGGTCACTGGGGGCAACGCCGATGATACTTCCGCGGCGACTTCGCTGGCCTGGTCGAGCTCTCGCAGCAACACCTCCGTTTGCTTCTGGAGTTCCGGCAGCGCGCTGACGATCAAGCGGTTCGCTCTCACATCGACAGCGACGCGCATATCCGAGTCCGACTGCAACACTTGCGCGATCGTTTGTCCGGCCTCCTGCGCCTGAACGAACTTCAAGTGGTACACTCTCAACTCCGAACGCTCGGCCTCTTGCGCATACACGGGCATTGCGCCGCACAGGGCCGCCAGGATCAGACAGGCGCCAGTCGCCAACCGGCGCAGCTTGGCTCGTTCGTTGAATCGCATGTCAAATCTCCTCGATTGAGAAAAGGTTGTGTGTTAGTTCGCTTCGCTTTCCTGTGCCTGATCGGCGACGCGTAACTCCGGGTACAGCCAAACAATGCTGACCTGCGGATTCTTCGACTTGAGCGGCATGGCAATCACCCGCGATTCCGCCGCGAATTCGATGCGCACCTCGGGCGGCGCCGGAACCGCCGCGACGCGCACCGGCGCAACTTCGACGTCCGGCTGCACAACGAGCGCCGCCTTCTGATCGAAGAAGTTAAACGCCATGACCAGCAGCCCGGCGGCGATCCCGATCACTGCCCAACCGCGCAGGATGGTCCGACGGCGAAGGCGTTCACGTTGTGCGACGATCGCGATCGGTTCCGTTAGCGTCGCCGGCGCAATTGGCTTCGCTGCCGCGAGCAAGCCTTCCCAATGGCGATCCACTGCCACCGCGCGACGGCAAACCTCGCAGGCGCCAAGATGCGTTTCAAAGGCGCTGCGCTCCGCTTCGCGCAGATCGCCATTCAAATAGTCGTCAAGGCGCGTGCAATGTTCGGTGCTCATGTGGACGCCCTCGCGTCGCAAGTGTTGTGCGGCGTTTCGGTGAACATCGACCGCATTTTCTTTCTCGCCAACGATAGATTCATCTTTACCGCGTCGTGCTTGCACTTCAGCACGCCGGCGATCTCCGTAAGATTGAGTCCTTCGCAGGCGAACAGGTATAGCACTTCGCGCTGCCGCGGTGGTAACGCGTCGAGCGCCGCGACCGCCCTGGCGACTTCCTCATTTTCTGGGTCTTCGCCAGAATCTGTGGGTGAATTGACGACGAGTTGGCGGGGCGACGGTTGGATTTTATGAGGCATGGCAGGGTGTTCAAGGGTTGGGGAAGCAGGGATGCCCCGG
>Ga0163153_10003864_pt1 | contig 19506 bp, 12 predicted proteins | sample OliLakLV19MP6IB1_FD_148629 | JGI IMG/M metagenome (GOLD analysis project Ga0163153, IMG submission 148629) | Freshwater microbial mat bacterial communities from Lake Vanda, McMurdo Dry Valleys, Antarctica - Oligotrophic Lake LV.19.MP6.IB-1 | ecosystem: Environmental > Aquatic > Freshwater >... | reverse complement strand
GATCAGCACCCCCGCCGCCGCCAGCCGCTCTATATTGGCGTTGGTTTGACGGTCACTGCCACTGACGCTAAAGCCCATCTCCACCAGCACTTGCGCAATAGCGCTCAACCCCGCTCCGCCAACCCCCAGCAAGTGTAGACGTAAAGTCGGGTCTTTGGCGGTCAGCCGTTGTTGCCAACTTTTCGCCTCATTTTGTGTTTCGTGTTGCGTTCCGTGTTGCGTTTCTGTCATCAATGTACCCATCGTTGTCATGTGGTCGCCTAGTCGCCTAGTCGTGTAATCGCCTCGTCTCAGTCTCTTATAGACAACTCAAATAAAAGTCGTACAATCGTTGAGTTCGCACGCCCTCGTGCGAACCAGTCAGCACGAGGGCGTGCTGACTGAACATGGTGCGGAGTTTATTTGAGTTCTCTATTAGTCTCCAGTCCCCAATCTCACGTCCCCTTCTCACCCCCGCACCCGCAAAATAATCAGCGCTGCCACTGGAATCATCCAGTAGACCGGCGATTCAAAGAGCTTCTGGGGCAACACCTGGACAATGGCCTGCCCCGTTGCGGTCAACGGCAACTGAATAATGCCCCAAAGTTGAGCCGGATACTGAAAACGATCCTGATAATACCAGAGGGTGCCACCAACCAAATAGCCATTGAGCAACCCAACCGCCAGTGTAATCAGGGGGCCAACCGGCGCAGATTGCGGACGGCCCGGAAAATCTAGGGTAATTCCCGCATAGCTGGCAAAGACTGCCATGATAAATAAGATCTGAAAGAGCAGGCTTAGCACCTGATTGGCCGACTGCCCATCCGTTCCCAACACATTGGGCCCGACATCGGTAAAAAGGTTGACAATCCGTGCTTCAAAAAAACTCAAGACAAAAATTGTCGCCAGAATGATCACGGTGTTGCCCAACTCTTTGCCATAGCCACGCGCCAGCGCGACCAGAGTTATAAAAATAACAATCACGCCAAACGTTACTTCAAGCGGCCCCATTGGCTCCACTTCTCTTCTCTGCGCTACTGGTTTTTTTGGAACTGCCTTTCAAGGTGCTGGCGGCCAGCAATAAAAAGACGGTTAACAGAATGAGTAACAACAAGGAACGTTGCGCCGGCTCAAAGACTCCCCAAACATCACCCAGGCTACCCCGTACCAAGCCAAGCCCGCTTGTAAAAACCCCAAAGATGCCCCCCAGTCCAACCGGCCCTCCTGGTTGCCCCACGCCAGTGCTGGCCGGGCTTACCAGTGTTGCCAATTTGGGCAACAAAATTGCCGCAAAGAGGAGACCGTTAAAGATGCCCAAGATGATCGCCCACCCATCGGATTTACTGCCTTTGACAAAAGGTTTTAGGTTGCTCACTACATAGGCTAAGACCAGGATAATCACCCAGATAATAAATAAAAATTCATCGCGCTGGTCGGCTGTGACCCATTGCGGCGCATCGCCGAGAGCGCCAAAAGCGGCATCGGGATTCTCGCCCAATCCACCTGCGCGCACAAAGGCCATAAACTTGCCCCCCAGATTGGCAATGCGCACAAGCAGATCACCGCCGGCTTGGATCACAACCCAGCCTCCAAGCGCTACGATGGCAACCACCGCCTCCCGTTTGCTGCCACGTTGATAACCAATCCAGGCAAAGAACAACGTATAGATCAGTAATGTAATCAGAATTTCCAGTTGTTCCGTCATGACTTCTTTCTTTGAGAGTAAGAGAGTAAGAGATTGAGAGATCTAATCCCTTACTCTCTTTATCTCTCAATCACCCACTGGCCTATACGCTACCCTACCTGCGCCAACTCTTCCAACTGTTTCGCAATAGCCTTGGCTGCATTCGGTTTTGCTATATGCGCCAGTGCATCTTCCATCGTGCGGCGGCGAGCTTCATCTTGCAGCAGGGTGAGCAAGGTTGGCGCTAGCTGTTGCTGCAACACTTCATCCTTGATCAAAAGCGCCCCCCCCTGGTTGACCAGATACTCGGCATTTTGCAACTGGTTCACCCCTGGATGGGGAACCAAGATCGCCGGTAGTCGCGCCACCGGAAATTCGCCTAGTGTACTGGCACCTGCCCGTGCCACTGTCAGATCCGCTGCTGCTAGTGCCAGCGTCATTGCTTCGTGTAGATAAGCAACCGGATGATAGCGCTCCCACAATGACCCCTCCACCGGTGGCTTCTGCAACCTGGCCTGCCATTGCGCCCAGTCACGTTCACCAACGACATGGAGAATATGGGCTTGGGGCAACACTTGCGGCAGCGCTGCCCATAGAGACTCATTGATATTGCGCGATCCCTGGCTGCCGCCCCACACCAGCACCAAGGGCGTGGTCACACCATCGGTACACAAGGAGCGCCGTAGTTGCTCCGCCAATCGACAACGGCTTGCCGCCCGTTGCTCTCTATGCCGCCGCGCATCAAACACCCCACCCGCCACCAAATCAACCAACTCTTTGCGCACCGGATAGCCCGTGACAACCGCTTTACCGACTGGATAGTCGCCGCCAAAATAGGTTGCTACCGCTGGATAGCTGACCGCCACACGCTGCGCCAACCGGCTCAGCGCACGAATGGCCCACCCAGGCACCATATCCGGCAAATAGAGCAAGACTGGAATCCGTAGTCGTCGGCAAGCGATAACAACCGGCGCACAGACATAACCACCTGTTGCCAGACAGACATCCGGCTGAAAAGCTCGTACTATCTTCCTGCTTTCCAGAAAGCCAGTAATCATTTTGCCGGCATTTTGAGCCACTGTCAAAGGGTTTTTACCACGCAATTGACCGGTTGCGATGCCCTGATAGGGAATGCCGGCATGATCGACCAACGCCTTTTCCATGCCGTCAACACCACCCACCCACAACAAATTCTGTCTCTTCGTAAAGACTGCACGCTTTTCTGACTCATTTACGCGGCGGTGGTCGCCGACGGCTGTTGTTGGCAGGCTTGCGCTTGCCGGCAACTGATCTACGACTGCCAGTGCCGGATAGACGTGGCCACCGGTCCCGCCACCCGAAATCAAAACGCGCATTTGTTTGTTTTCCTGTTCCAACCGGCGTTCCCGCTTTTACGGTAGACCGAGCTAGGGACCCACCGGTAGCCCCGCCAGACGAGCCAACGATTGATCCACCAGTAGCTTTTGTGCCGGCATGACGACTAATGTTTAGCAGAATGCCAATTGCGGCCAACGCTGTGACTAGTGAGCTGCCGCCATAGCTGATAAAAGGCAAGGTCACACCAGTGGGTGGCGCGGCGGCGACAATCACGGCCATGTTGAGCAACGCTTGTAAGGTCAGCGAAGCCGTGATGCCGGTCGACAACAACATGCCAAAGTTGTCTGGCGCACGCAGGGCTGTGCGCAACCCTAAATAGGCGAGCATGGCAAAGAGAAAGATGACCAGCAGCGCGCCCAAGAGACCCATCTCTTCCCCAATCACCGCAAAAATATTATCACTCCATACCACCGGCAGATAGCCAGGGATTTTTGCCTGACTGGCGCCGATGCCCTGACCAAAGAGGCCACCCCGAATCAAGGCTTCCACGGCCCGTTGCACCTGATATTCGTCGCTCTGCATGGGGTCCCAGAGCGATGCCATGTATTTGGCCACACGATCATGGGCGTAGCTGCTATAACGGATAACCAGCCAGAAGGTGGCAGCGCCACCGGCGCCCACAACCAACAACTGTTTCATCTCAGCGCCGGCAATAAAAAACATAATCGAGGCCGTGGCAACGATCAAAATTGCGGTGCTGATGTTCGGTTGCGCCACAATTAATACCGCAATGGCTCCCATGAGCACACTAAAGGGTAGCAGCCCCACGCGCACATCACGAATCCGTGTACCCTTGCTGGCCAACCAAGCACTGACATACATCACAATAATAATTTTGGCCGGCTCACTAGGTTGCACACTGCCGCCCAGGAAGGTACGCGTGGCATTAAAGCGTTCAGTGCCGACGGCAATCACCGCCATGAGCGCTAAGAGCGCCACCGCCATCAGCACCACACTCCAACGCTCCCAGATCGTATAAGGAATGTTGGCAACCATTACCATCACCACCAACCCGATCACGCCCCAAATCAGCTGGCGGACCAGATAAAAATAGGGGTCATCATAGTCGGCATAGCCCCAGGCAAAACTGGCACTAAAGACCATAACGATCCCCAAACCAAAGAGCAGCATGACAATCGAAAGCAGCCCCCAGTCATAAGTATTCGTTGTTGATGATGTACGGTTTTTTGTTGATGCAATCATGATTCGTGATTCGTGATTCGTGATTAGTTATTGGACGACCGACGACCGGCCAATCACGAATCACCCAATCACCTAATAACCAATTACCACTATCTTACTGTCCCAACCCTCATCGTCCACCCCTCGACTAGCCGCCGAAAATGGTCGCCGCGCTCCTCGAAGTCGCGATAGGCGTCATAGCTTGTACCGCCAGGGGAAAGTAAAACAACGGTGGACGGGGTTTCATGGCTTCCATTACCATTGCCGTTGGTAGTAGATATCTCGCTTTTGATTGGCGCCGCGGGCGTGGCTAGCCCCACGACACGGGCTGCTAACCCGACGCCTTCATCCAGCCTTTGCACGACGGCACAGTTCGGCGCACGGCGTTTCATATATTGGGCGCGCTCTTGCACCTTATTCACAATCATCGCGCCGGCATTGCCAAAGCCAATCAAGTAATTGACGCGTGTAATCACTTCATCCGCAAAGGTCTCCCACGGCAAGTTTTTATCTTTCCCGCCGGCCAATAAGATCAACGTCTGTTCACCAACCGCGAAACAGCGCAGCGCCGCCACCGCCCGTTCTGGTGCTGTGGCAATGCTATCATTGATCCAGGTGACCTGCTGCTGTGCATTGACGATTTCCAGCCGATGGCGCACCCCTTGAAAGCTGGTTGCTACCTGACGCATGGCTGTTACATCCGCGCCGACCGCGCCACTGATCACCGCCGCGGCCAACAAGTTGCTGATGTTGTGATCACCCCGCAGCAAAATTTCGCTACGTTGACAGATCACTTGGCCGTTATAGAGAAGCCTATCACCGTCCAGCCAAGCCCCGCGCGACAAGTGGTGCAGCCGACTAAACCCAATGACGGCTTCTGCGCGTTCAGCCACAATGGCCTGCATGTCGGCAAGCGTTTCCTCCAAGCGCCAGGTTGGGGGGAGCGACTGAAGTTCGGTTTCCCCATCACGTTTCTGTAGCCGTTGTGTCACTGGATCATCAGCGCTCATCACAATTTGGGCGTTTTTCGGCAAATGGCGCAAGAGATTAAATTTAGCCTTGGCATACGTCTCCATGTTCGGGTGGCGGTCTAAATGATTGGGTGTTATATTGAGAATAGCGGCCACGTCCGGCCCCACACCTTCTAGTTCGCCCCAGGCCACCTGTGGATCAAAGAGTTCAAGTTGAAAGCTGCTCAATTCCAACACAATCGGTTCGCCCGGTGCGATAGCGTGGAGGCGGTCAATGAGCGGTGTGCCAATGTTGCCACCCACATGCACGGGTTTCCCGCCCCACTTCGCACTAGCGGCCACCATCAGTCCTACCAGGGTTGTCGTCGTGGTTTTACCGCTGCTGCCGGTCAGCGCGATCAGCGGCCCCAAGCCACGGCTGCGCGCCCATTGGAGCGTTAGTAAACTATCATTGCTTAGCGGAATGCCGCGCGCGATCGCCGTTTGCACAAGCTCAATTTGGGGTGGCACACCGCCACTGAGACACAGCAGATCACACTCGTCCAAGAGCGCCAGCGGATGACCACCCAAGACCAATTGCACGGGCAGTTCGCCAAGTTGGGCAATCTCTTGTGTCAGCTTTTCGGCTGGGGCAGCATCACTGATTGTCGTCTGGGCGCCGGCCTGCACAAAAAAGCGCGCTAAAGCCAACCCTTGCCGGGCTAGGCCAAGAATCACGACTTTTTTTCCAGCAAACAGCGACTCACTCATTCCGCACTCCGGGGGAGCCTTTTGGGGCCCCGCATTCCGCACTCAAACAAGCGCCAGCGCTACACCCAACATGCCACTTAGCACGCCGATGAGCCAAAAGCGCTCCTTGACCTGCATCTCGCTCCAGCCTAGTAACTCGAAATGATAGTGGAGCGGTGCCATTTTGAAAACGCGCCGGCCTTCGCCATATTTAATGCGCGTCCACTTGAAATAATAGCGTTGAATAATGACACTGCCGGCTTCGGCCACAAAAATTGACCCGATGATCGGCAGCAGCAGCCACTGCCCCGTCATGATACTGACCAGCCCCAGCGTTGCGCCCAACGCCAAACTGCCGATATCACCCATAAACATCTGCGCCGGATGGGCATTGTACCAGAGAAACGCTAGCAAAGCGCCAACAATCGTAAAACAAAAGGCCATCAAATAGGTTTGATTTTGCAAATAAGCAATGACGCCATAGCTGGCAAAGGCAATGCTACTAATGCTGCCGGCCAAACTATCTACGCCATCGGTAAAGTTGACGGCATTGCTGGCACCGACGATGATAAAGATTGTCAGCGGGATAATCAGCGGGCCAACCCGATAAAACCCGTTATAAGGACCATACAAACCGGGGATGCCGATATAGTCCCACTGCGGTGGGCCATAGTATAAGATTAAGGCCAGCAAGGTGGCAAAGAGCAGTTGAAAGCCACTCTTCATTCGCTCGCTCATGCCCTCACCACGGCCGCGAATGCCCTTAATGCCCTGCCAGTCATCCACCCCCCCGAGCAAGGCATGGGACGCCAGACAGAAGAAGAGAATCAAGGTGCTTTGACCAATGGCATTGAGACCCACCAAATTGGCAATGTTGAGCACACCCGTAATGAGCAGTACCGGCACAACGATCAAGATACCACCCATCGTTGGCGTGCCGGTTTTGGTCTGGCGGCTGCCTGGCTCCTCCACACGAATCTGTTTACCAATGCCCCACCGTTTGAGCAGCGTAATCAGCGGATTGCCCCAGAAGACTGCAATAAAAAAGCTGACCGTGCCCAAGGTGAGTGCGTATGCCATAGAGGACTCCATGAAACCTTCAAGCAATTTGGACGAAATCAGACAGATCACCAGCAGTCCAAGCAAACGCATGATGTGGGGAAAGAGGCGTTGGGGCGCGCCTTGTCCTGCCTCAACCGCTGTCCCTCGTCGCCAAGGTAATGATCGCAGATGAAAGGGTGTTCGCATTGCTACGCTCCATAAAATCTACACATAGGACTTACGCACGAATGACCTGTCGCCAGAGAGACCTGACAGGTTTGCGAAACCTGTCAGGTCTAGGTCTGCGTATGCCCTACACAGTAATAATTCCTGTTACAATAAAATCCATACCAACGGCACGACTGCCTTTAACCAGCACTACGTCATCTTGGCGTAATACATTTTTTAATAATTCAATGGCTTGTTCATGATTGGCGAGTTGGTGAAGTTGGCTAGCCGTAAAACCAACCGCGAGTGCTTCATCGCCAATTTCATGACCAAGCTCGCCGACCGTAACCAACAGGTCAACCACATCCGCGGCCCGCCGCCCCACCAACCTGTGACCTTCGTCGGTATAGGGGCCTAATTCAAGCATATCGCCCAACACCGCCACCCGTCTGCCCTGGTCGGTTGGTTCCAGGTCGGCCAGCAAATTAAGGGCGGCAATGGTGCTGGCTGGACTGGCGTTATAGGTGTCATCGACGACGGTGCTGCCATTGATCCCCGGCACGACGACCAAGCGAATCTGGCCAGGAATACTTTGCAGACCAAGCAGAATCTCCTCCCATGTAAGACCTTCGACCAGCCCCAGCGCCGCCGCGCGCAACGCAGTATGTACGCTGTGCCGCCCTAGCAAAGGAACGCGTACAAAGAGTGACTCCTGCCGGGCGCTGCCGGGCAACCGATAGTGAAAGCGAAAACGGATGCCTTCCAACCCGGCGCTTGCAATTTCATCCGCCCACAGATCCGCTTCCGGCGTCAGACCGTAACGAAAAATTCTGGCCTTGGTATGATCGACCATGGTACGGACAAGTTCATCATCCCAATTTAGAATGGCGACGCCCCCATCTTCGGCGCTGGGTAGCGCCTCTAGTAGTTCGGCTTTGGCCTGGGTAATGCGCTCCAGCGTGCCCAACCGTTCCAAATGGCTGGGACCAATATTGGTGACAATCCCAACTTGCGGTCGCGCCAAGGTGCAGAGGGTGCGAATCTCCCCAATGTCATACATACCCATCTCTAAGACCGCTCGTTCGTGTTGTAGACCAAGCCCCAGCAGCGTAAAGGGCAGTCCCTGTTCGCTATTCAAACTGCCAAGATTGTGCAAAATCGCATACCGCTGTTGGAGCACCGCGGCGGCCAGTTCTTTGGTACTGGTTTTCCCCACACTGCCGGTAACGCCAACGACCCGCAACTTGGGATGGCAACGGTGGAGCCGTTGAAAAGCGCCCACTTTTTGTAACGCGGCTAGCGTGCTGTCCACAACATAGGCCAGCGGGATATGGGGCTGGTAGTCGGTCGGCAATGTCGCCATCAATTCCCAGCGGCCAATCGTACAATCGACCAGGGCGGCTCCGCCGGCACGTGCCTGTTCGCGGCCCTGTTCCTCGCAGATCACCGCTTGCGCGCCACGGCGCAGCGCGTCACTAATGAAAAAGTGACCATCCGTGTGGCGACCGGCAAAGGCCACAAAGAGATCGCCCATGGTTGTATCGCGATTGTCGAGCACTGCCTGCTGAATCGGCTTGGCCGGCAACCGGAGGGGAGGCGTTTGTCCGGTTAGCGCTTGCCAGAGCGTGTGCTGTGTAATCTGAGTCACAATGACTGGCCGCATGAATTACTCCGAAGTATCTGGCGCATCGTCGGTTGGTTGAAGCCCTGGAGCCGGCATGCCTGCTGCTTGGGCGCGTACTTCATCCGGCGCAATAGTAAGATGATCAAATAGGCGGCGCGCCACCTGAGCAAAGACGGGCGCAACGGTGTAGGCCGCCCATTGGCTAATGGCCGGGTCAGGTTGATCAAGTTTGACCAGCAACACAAACTTTGGTTCATCCGCCGGGGCAAAGCCCACAAAGGTGACAATGGTGGCATCTTGTAGATAGCCCCCCTCATCGGGAATTTGGGCGGTGCCACTTTTGCCGGCGATGCGATAGCCAGGAACGCGTGCCGCGGCATTGCCGCTGTCGACTGTCTCAATCATCATTTCCGTAAGATCATGCGCGGTTGCCGGTGTAATGGCCTGGCTTAGCAACTCCGGCTGGGTATAGAGCACTTGCCCATCAGCAATCCGACTTTGCACCACATAAGGACGCATCAACCTGCCTTCATTAGCGATAGCCGCCGTGGCATTGATCATTTGCAAAGGCGTCACCGCCAACCCTTGACCAAAGCTATTGGTGCCCAGATCAGAAAAGCTCCATAGCTCTTGGCCGGGCGTTTTGAGCAGCCCCGGCACCTCACCGGCCAAATCAATCCCCGTGCGTTCGCCAAAGCCAAAGCGCCGGACATATTGATAAAAATAATCACGCCCGACGCGTTCCGCCACTTGCGCGGTGATTACATTAAGCGAACGGGCTAAGGCCTGGGTTACATCTACCTGACCATTGGCTCGGCGATCACTGTTGTAAATAGAGCGCTCACCAATAATGATATAGCCGCTATCCGTCATCACGGTTGTCGGTGTGATCACGCCTGTATCCAGCCCAGCGGCCATGGTGACAATTTTAAAGACTGACCCCGGTTCATAGATGGCGCTAATCGAGACATTGGCAAACCGCGCATAGTCAGCCTGGCTAGTTGCCCGCTGATTGGGGTCATAGTCCGGCCAGTTGGCCATGCCTAGAATCGCGCCGCTTTGTGGCTCCATCACGATAATCGAACCGGTCTTGGCCCTATACTTGGCGATGCCATTGCGCAGCTCTTCTTCAATAATCCACTGCACACTCCGATCAATCGTGAGCACCAGATCTTTGCCTACCGCCGATGGAAGGAAACGGCGGGTGGGGAAGGCCAGGGCATTAAGTGAATCGGCGGGCCGTTCCAATAGTCCAACCCCGTGTTCATTTAGAAAAGCATCGTAATATTCTTCCAGCCCATAAAGACCATCGCGATCCGCTTGAATAAAGCCCAAAAGATGGCTGGCCAAGCTCTTCTGAGGGTAAAAGCGTACTGGTGTGGAACGCACGGAAAGATAGCGCAGCGGTGATAATCTATCTTGCTCCAGCACCTGCTTCAGCATCTTTTTTATTTGTTCGCCCACGGCTGATTCCACCGGCTCGCCAATTTCAGCATAGCTCCTGTCGGCAAAGTCAAGGAGTGTCTGCACGGTCTGCACGGCGGGAATGCCCGCTGTCTCTTGTAAGCGTTGGGCAATCTGTTGGCGATCTTGGTCGCTCTTGATCTCATTGGGCGTCACGATGATTTGGTCAAGAAAGCGATCAGCGGTCAATAACTCGCCGCCACGATCAACAATCGCCCCACGCGCCGGCGCCATCAACTGATTTGGGTCATAGATTGGTAGTTGACCGACCTGGATAATTTGATAGACAATTAGCCGCGCCAGAACCAGGCTGGTCAACAGGACAAAGAGACAGGCAAGCAACCAGAAGCGCCAGAGCCGTTGCTTCTGGTTCTCCGCCGTTGCTTCCCCTTTGCCCCATACCTCAACGGCTGGCGGAGGGGCGGTGACGATTGTGCGCTTTTCTGGAAACAGAGATGCCATAAGCTCACTCATCTGTCTGGGCAAACGTAGATTGTGGAGCAATGGGTAGTACACCGCCCCCCACAACATTCCCCCCAACAACAATATAGTTTCGTTGCAGTGCTGGTTGGTATCCCAAAGCCGTCGCTCGTACCTTTACTTTGTGTAATTCCGTCTCTTGGACAATCTCCCACACCAGATTGGCATTCTGCTTGGCAAGCACTTGTTCTTCCGCCTGTAAGGTGGCAAGGCGGATATTCTCTTGCAACAGGGTTGTCGAAAGTTGCAAATGCAAGAGCAAAGCAGCAGAGGCAAGCACAATTCCAAGTGTGAAGAGCAAAAACGCTTGCCAGTTGTCCGGCAGGCGTAATGTTTGGGTAAGCACCTGCCACCGTTCACGCGCCAAGGTGCGGTGTGCTGCAATCCCCCAATCTGAGGGAACAGTCGACGAAATCGAAGACGAGATTGTACGATTTTGTAACATACTTGCATCCATTTGCTACTATATTGCTTGACATTGGACGATGGATGATGGACGACAAGCGGTTGTCCATCGCGGTTGCCTTCTAGGCGCGTCTATCGTCATCCTATTGTCCTGCGTACTATGAATCAATAACGGCCACGGTAAGTGGGATTGGGCAATTGGGCCGAAACTAAAATGGATTATACGCGTTCTGCGCTGCGAAGCTTGGCCGAGCGGCTACGTGGGTTGTGGGTAAGTTCCGCGTCTGTTGCCGTTATTGGTTTGCGTGTCAAAATTTTTAGGGTGGGCTTCCGTTCATATCCTCCCTGGAGTAACATTTCATCATAGACATACACGCTTCCTTCGCTTTGCATCCAACGCTTCACAATGCGATCCTCCAAGCTGTGAAAGGTGAGCACCGCCAGACGACCGCCCAGGGCAAGTAGGTCGAGACATTGGGGCAGCACGCGCTCCAATTGACTCAACTCTTCATTGACCGCAATCCGTAACGCTTGAAAGGTGCGCGTTGCCGGGTGAAGGCGATGGCCGCGGCGACCGCCGCAGGCACGTTCAACCGCCGCCGCCAACTCACGCGTGGTAGTAAAAGGCCGGTGTTGAACCAGGTAGCGCGCGATGCGCCTGCTTTGTTTTTCTTCGCCATAGTGATAGATCAAATCGGCAATTTCATGTTCCGGCCACTGGTTGACAACTTCGGCTGCGCTACTACCCTGGTGCGGGTCAAAGCGCATGTCAAGGGGGCCATCGTGTGTAAAAGAGAAACCGCGTTCTGGCGTCTCCAGTTGAAAACTACTGACACCGAGATCCAAGAGAATCGCATTGACGTCAGTAAAGCCATGCGTCTGGGCAACTTTAGTCAAATCGCCAAAGTTTGCCTGGGCAAGAGTGAGCCGGCCCGCTGTAATTTCCTCTGCAAAACGCGCTTTTATGCGTCGAATCGCAGCCGGATCAGCGTCCAATCCTAGAACTTTCCCCCCTGGCATACTCTTTTCCAGGAGGGCTGCTGTATGCCCGCCCCCCCCAATAGTACAGTCGATCATGCGCAGACCCGGTTGAATTTGCAAACCTTCTAAAATTTCCGGTAACATCACCGGAATATGTGTGGTTTCCGGTGGATCAGATATAATAGGAACGGTTTGCTTCTTCATGCCCAAATTTTCACTTATGACTAAATATCTAAATATTCAGGGCAGCAAAGAATTCCTGGTCAAATTCCCCGCTATTTAGCGGTTCAACTACTTTGTCGTTCCATAAAGTAGGGCGCCAAAGCTCGATGAAGGTATTGACCCCTGCCACCGTTACCTCTACTTCAATCTGGGCAAAGTCGCGCAGCCGTTGGCTAATCAAAATGCGTCCTTGTTTATCAGGAATCAAATCTTCCGCTGCGCTAAAAAATGCTCTGCGCAATTGGGCCGAACGGGGGTCGGTTAAAGGCAATGCGCTCACTTTGGCGGCGATCATCCCCCATTCCAGCATAGGAAAGAGATAGAGACAGCGATCCATTGGGCTGCGTGTAACGACGAGACCCCGTTCCAACCGCTCGCGGAATTTTGCGGGAATGGTCAAACGACCTTTATCATCCAGACCGTGTGTAAATTCTCCGAGAAACATGGTCACCGCTGCTTGCGCTTGCTATTCGTCTTTGTTGCTGTTGTGTTGCTAGTGTGAAAGTGAATTGTAACAATGAATTGGCTGATGAACGTTACTTTATGCGCTGTTTGTTCCTTTTTGTCCCACTTTACACCACTTCCTCCCACAGTATAGACAATTTCTTACCGTTTGTCTAGTAGCTATATCGACGAATTTGGGATATTTGGGTATAAACCTTACAGTTATATATGAATTATTATGGTATTTTAGTCCTATTACAGGATAGGTATATAAATCTACATGATTTTGCTGATTCGTAAGGTATGTCAAATGTAGCCCGTTAAAAAGCAATTAACTTGCGATATTTTGCCATCTAGTTTTGACAAAAAATGAAGATCGTTATATACTTCACTAGTTTAATAACTTGGATGATTTTTTCTGCAGCAGACATTGCACGGTAAAATTGCAAACTAGAGCGTACTAGTTATAGCCGTTGTTCTGTTCAAATAGTAAACACTATAGCTGGAAAATGAAGGCTGGTCAGGTTTTCGTACGGAGGGAATAACTACGAAGTAGTGACGTAGTCGTGATAAGTCCGTAGCGATGGCCTGATTTTTTATTGGGTTCAGGCCGCCACTGTAGAGTTTGGCGTAGCGTTTAGATTCCTCAATGATAGTTTCCTAGAAAGGTTTTGTATTACATCATTCCTGTGCAACGATGGAACAAAACTTTTTTGGATAGCTATATCTAGTTGTTTGGGGAGTGCTGTTGCAGAAAAAGCCAGTTGAGTACAATCGTAAAGACACCATTCGTGGGGAGCAGAGGGCAAGGTAGCCTACCTGTATGTAAACTCGCCGCGATGGTGTCTTGTTGTCGTTTTACCTAGTTGATTGACAATTATAGCTATCCAAAAAAGTTTTGTCCCATCGTCGCACTGGGAGATGTGGTACAAAATCTTTCTGGGAAACTATATGTAGTGTGAGGAGCGAAGGCCAGATGATTTCGACCAAAAATGGCGCTACAACCCCCAAAAGAGGTGTACGAACAGAACGTAAATCGTATGCCCGAACACCAACGATTCTTGAACTGCCGCGTCTCACCGAGGTGCAACTCCGCAGCTTTGAATGGTTTAAGACCGAAGGCTTGCGCGAGTTATTCGACGAAATTTCGCCGATTGTGAGTTTTAATAAAAATCTTGAACTTCACTTTGGCGATTTCTACTTCGGCGAACCCAAGTATCCGGAAGATGAATGTCGTGAACGCGATATCACTTTTTCGGCTCCGCTTTGGGTAAAAATTAAGCTTGTCAATCGCGACACGGGCGAAATCAGTGAACAGGAAGTGTTCATGGGTGATTTTCCGTTGATGACCGAGTCAGCTACCTTTATTATTAATGGTAGCGAGCGCGTGGTTGTCAGTCAATTGATTCGGTCACCTGGCGTCTATTTTACGGTCGATGAAGATCGTAGCACCGGCCGTGAATTGGCCGGCGCCAAATTGATTCCCAGCCGCGGCGCTTGGCTGGAATTTGAGACAAGCAAGCGCGATGTGGTGAGTGTAAAAGTTGATCGCAAACGTAAATTGCCGGTTAGCATTCTGCTGCGTGCGATTGGCTTCGGCACCGATGAAGAAATTCGTGCGCTCTTTACCGATGTTGATAACAATGTCGATCATCCTTATATTGAATCGACCCTGGAGCGTGACCCAACCAGCAACCCAACCGAAAACAGTCAAAAGGGTGTCGATGACGCCTTGTTGGAATTTTACAAAAAATTGCGCCCGGGCGACCCACCCACCTTGGACAATGCCAAGAGCTTTGTCCAAAATCTTTTCTTTGCCTCGCGCCGGTATGACTTGGGCAAAGTCGGACGGTATAAGGTCAATCGCCGTCTGAGCATTGGCACACCGCAAGAGACGCGCATTCTCACCAATGAAGATTTGGTGGCGGTGATCCGGCGCATCATGCAGATCAACAATGGCGAAGGCCGGCCAGATGATATCGATCACCTGGGCAATCGCCGTATTAAGACGGTAGGCGAACTGATCCAAAATCAGTTGCGCATTGGGTTGTTGCGTATGGAGCGTGTGGTCCGCGAGCGCATGTCTATTCGCGACCCCGACCAGATTACGCCCTTGAGCTTGATCAACATTCGTCCGGTCGTGGCCGCGACGCGCGAGTTCTTTGGCGGCAGCCAGCTCAGCCAATTTATGGACCAGACCAATCCCTTGGCCGAGCTAACCCATAAGCGTCGTTTGAGCGCCCTAGGACCCGGTGGTCTGCGCCGTGAACGCGCCGGCTTTGATGTGCGCGATGTTCACTTTAGCCACTATGGCCGCATCTGTCCGATTGAAACGCCGGAGGGGCCAAACATTGGTCTAATTGGTTCAATGGCTTCCTTTGCGCGCGTCAACGAATTTGGCTTTATTGAAACACCCTATCGCAAGGTCTACAATGAAGCGCCGATGGTGCTCAGCGAACTGCTGGGACGGACGCTCAATGTCGATATCACCGATCCAACCAGTGGGGATGTGATCGCCGACAAGGGGGATGTGATCGACGAGGTGTTGGCCGAGAAGCTCTTGCAGATGCCGGCCTTAAAAGGCGTGCGGGTAAAGACCTATGCCAGCCGCGATGTGGTTTACTTGACGGCGGATGAGGATGAAGAATCTTCGATTGCTCAGGCGTCGTCACAATTAAATGCGATTGGTGAATTTCAAAATTCACGTCCCTCGGCGCACCATGCGGAAGCCTTCTTGTTTGAACAGGCCGAACGGCTGCGCTACATGGACATTTCACCCAAGCAGATTGTGGGTGTTTCCGCTGCGTTGATTCCTTTCCTGGAGCACGACGATGCTAACCGCGCGCTGATGGGTTCCAACATGCAGCGGCAGGCTGTGCCTCTCGTCAAGCCCGATGCACCGGTTGTCGGCACGGGGATGGAATATCAAGCTGCCATCGATTCCGGCCAAGTAGTGATTGCCAAGAACCCGGGTGAAGTGGTGAGCGCGACCAGTGATGAAATCATCATTCAGGAAGCAGATGGTTCACGCCGGGTCTATCACTTGCGCAAGTACAATCGCAGCAATCAGAGCACCTGCATCGACCAACGCCCGACAATTTTCAAAGGTGACTATGTGGATAAAGGCGCGGTGCTGGCTGATAGCTCTAGCACCCAGGGCGGTGAGTTGGCGCTAGGACAGAATGTGGTGGTCGCCTATATGAGTTGGGAAGGCGGCAACTTTGAAGATGCTATTCTGGTAAGCGAGCGGCTGGTGCAGGATGATAAGTATACCTCCATTCATATTGAGAAATATGAAACCGATGCCCGCGAAACCAAACTGGGGCCGGAGGAGATTACGCGTGATATCCCGAACGTGGGCGAAGACGCGCTCAAAGATCTGGATGAAGATGGTATTATCCGCATTGGCGCTGAAGTTGTGCCGGGCGACATTCTGGTCGGCAAGATTACGCCCAAGGGTGAAACCGAACTCACGCCCGAAGAAAAGCTCTTGCGCGCGATCTTTGGTGAAAAGGCGCGCGAGGTAAAAGATAGCTCCCTCCGTCTGCCCCACGGTGAACGTGGCAAGGTGGTGGATGTCAAGGTCTTTGACCGTGATGAACATCGCGATATGGCCGCCGGTGTGGAAAAGATTGTCACCGTCAGCATCGCGCAACGGCGTCGCCTGACCGAAGGTGATAAAATGGCCGGTCGTCATGGCAACAAAGGCGTTATTTCCAAGGTTGTGCCGGTGGAAGATATGCCTTTCATGGAGGACGGTTCCCCGGTTGATATTATTTTGAACCCATTGGGTGTACCGGGTCGTATGAATATCGGCCAAATTCTAGAGTGCCATCTGGGTTGGGCTGCCAGTCGTTTAGGCTTCTGGGCCGAAACACCAGTTTTTGATGGCGCCAAGGAAGATGAAATCGAATCCGAGTTGGCTCGTTCCTGGTTAATTGAGCGAGCCTGGGCCGAGGCCACCAAACGCGCGTGGGCCATGATGAATTCTGCTGGGGTTGATTCGGGGCAATTGACCGATGATGCCGATGCCCGCCGTGTCTACTTGCTCGAATGGTTGGAGCCACTGGGCTACGATGCCGAACGCATCTATGATGATGAAACCTATGCGCGCCGCGCTTGTCTGCAACAATGGTTGACCGAATTGGGCTATGAAGCTGTTGCGGTTTTGCCGGCCAGCTATGGCACCAATCGCACTACCAGCGAGGCCAATCACCAGACCTGCGATATTGCCCTACACGAGTGGATGCGCCATCATGGGGGCGAGGAAGCGATGCGCCCTCATCTCTCTGGTCAGGCGTTGAAAGAAGTGGCCCAAGCCATGAGTGCTGAGATCGGGTGGCCGCTGCCCACAACCGGCAAGCAACGGCTCTATGACGGCAAGACCGGCGATGCCTATGATTCGCCAGTCACGATTGGCGTTGTGCAAATGCTAAAATTGCATCACTTGGTCGAAGACAAGGTTCATGCCCGTAGCACTGGCCCATACAGCTTGGTGACACAACAGCCATTGGGTGGTAAGGCGCAATTCGGTGGTCAACGCTTTGGCGAAATGGAAGTTTGGGCGCTGGAAGCGTACGGCGCTGCCCACATTCTCCAAGAGATGTTGACGGTTAAATCGGATGATGTCAGTGGCCGTGTCAAAACGTATGAGGCGATCGTCAAGGGTGAAGAAATTCAAAGCCCCGGCGTACCGGAAAGCTTCCGTGTATTGGTGAAGGAATTGCAGAGTCTTGCTTTGTCCGTTGAAGTGATCAACGAGAAGAATGAGGTGATCCAATTTGGCAAAGAAGATGCTGAAGATCGGTTGCCCAAGCTTGGCTTTAGCTTGAATATCCCGAGTCCGATGACCCGTAATAGTGAATAAGAGGGGAGTAGGAAGTAGGAAGTAGGAAGTAGGAAGAGCTTTGGCTCCCTACTTCTTACTTCTTACTCCCTACTCCTTTACAGATAGACGAGGAGAATTTTACGCCTTATGGAAGTCAAGAATTTTGATGCCATTCGCATCTCGCTAGCGTCTCCAGAACAGATTCGGGAATGGAGCTACGGGGAAGTTACTAAACCAGAAACCATTAACTATCGTACACTACGCCCCGAACGTGACGGTCTCTTCTGTGAGCGCATCTTTGGTCCGATGAAGGATTGGGAGTGCGCTTGTGGTAAATACAAGCGTGTCCGCTACAAAGGTATTGTCTGTGATAAGTGTGGCGTCGAGGTGGCGCCCAGCCGCGTCCGGCGCGAGCGCATGGGCCATATTGAATTGGCCTCACCTGTCAGCCATATTTGGTATGTCAAAGGGGTGCCGAGCCGGTTGGGGCTGCTTTTGAATATCAGCCCGCGCCATCTGGAGCGTGTACTCTATTTTGCCCAGTATATCATTACGAATGTCAATGAAGATGCCCGCAGTCGCGCCATCCAGCGCCACGAGCGTGAACTTGCCATGCGCCTGGGCCGCGTGGATTCTGAAAATGAGGGGAAAATCACGGCGCTGGAAACGCAACTGGATGCACGGTTGAGCGCGCAAGACCAGGACGAAGAGAAAGAAGTACTCGCCCTTAACGAGCGCATCAATGAGTCTACGTCCAAGGCGATTGCCGAAGCACAGGCTTTGCAGACCTGGATCAAAAATCGAATTGGGCAGAAAGCCAGTGAACATAAGCGGCTCTCTTGGTCCGATGAGATCGTGATTCAGCAGGGTGAAACCATCTCGGCTGATCATGATATGCTGATCAATGATGCCATGCAGGATAAGCTCAATTCCTTGCAGAATGAATCGGATGACGAAAAACTCTACATCCGCGATAAGATTACGGCTTTCCGTGACCATGCGCGCAGCGAGTTGGGCACGCAGATCGACCACTATCGCCAGGAAGTTGATGGTCGCCAAGAGCAGATTCGCAACCAGATGGAACGCGATCTGGACGATCTCAAGTCGTTGGAAGAGCGCCAACTATTGACTGAGAATCGCTATCGTGAATTGGCCGACCGCTGGGGCAATGTCTTTACGGGCGGCATGGGCGCCGAAGCAGTGCGCGATATTGTGGCAAAGATCGACTTGGACAAGATGTCCAAGGAATTGCGCAAGGAAATTCGCACCACCCGCAGCAAACAGCGCCGCAAGAAGGCCGCCAAATGCCTGCGCGTCGTCGAGAACTTCCGTAAGAGTGGCAACCGCCCCGAATGGATGGTGCTGACATCCCTGCCGGTCATCCCACCCGATCTGCGCCCGATGGTGCAGCTTGATGGGGGTCGTTTTGCCACCAGCGATCTGAATGATCTCTATCGCCGCGTGATCAACCGCAACAACCGTCTCCACCGCTTGATGGAGTTGGGCGCGCCGGATGTAATTGTCCGCAACGAAAAGCGCATGTTGCAAGAAGCGGTGGACAGCTTGGTGGACAATGGTCGCCGTGGCCGTGCCGTGAGCCGCAGTGGCAAGCGCAAACTTAAGAGCCTGAGCGATATGCTCAAAGGCAAGCAGGGGCGCTTCCGCCGTAACTTGTTGGGTAAGCGTGTCGATTACTCGGGCCGTTCGGTCATCGTGATTGGTCCAACGCTGAAGCTGCACCAATGCGGTCTGCCCAAGAAGATGGCGTTGGAACTCTTCAAGCCCTTTGTCATGCGCCGCTTGGTTGAGCATAACTATGCGCATAACATCAAAAGCGCCAAGCGCATGGTGGATCGCCAGAGCGCCGAGGTCTGGGATGTGTTGGAGGATATCTGCAATGAGCGCCCTGTGCTGCTCAATCGTGCGC
>Ga0163153_10003863_pt1 | contig 19511 bp, 16 predicted proteins | sample OliLakLV19MP6IB1_FD_148629 | JGI IMG/M metagenome (GOLD analysis project Ga0163153, IMG submission 148629) | Freshwater microbial mat bacterial communities from Lake Vanda, McMurdo Dry Valleys, Antarctica - Oligotrophic Lake LV.19.MP6.IB-1 | ecosystem: Environmental > Aquatic > Freshwater >... | reverse complement strand
GTTTGGAGCGCGCTGGCCACGACCTGCCAGCAGAAGAACAGGCGGATGTCAGGCGCAACGGACAGGACCGCGACCGCGCCGGCGCGCGTCTCCCTGCCCATACTGCGGTCCGTCAGAAGTTTTGCAGGCGGAATGAGCGCAGTCACGGCCCTCAGCCTGGTGCTGACGCAGGCCGACAAACTGATCCTCGGCCGGTTCGTATCGCTGGAAGTGTTCGGGTTGTACATGGTGGCGTGGACCGTCGCGTCCGGGTTGTCCCGGCTGGTGAGCCCGCTGTGGCAGGCCTTCAATCCCCACTTCACCGCGCTCGTGTCGAGCAGCGACGAGGAAGGACTGGGAAAACAGGTTCACCTGGCGTCGCAGTTGACGAGCGCGCTCGTCCTGCCGCCGACGGCGCTCCTCGTGCTGCTCGCCAGGCCGATCCTCTTCGCCTGGATTGGGCAGCCCCTGGTGGCGGCGGGCGCTGCGTCCCTGCTCGCCGTCCTGACGATCGGCACGCTGTTTGTGGCCTGCGCGTATCCCGGCCTGGCCGTCCTCTACAGCCGGGGTCGCCTGAGGCCCGTGATCTGGCTGAATATCGCGGCCGTCGTCGTGCTGTTGCCGACGCTGGTGTGGGCGATCCGCGCTTTCGGGGCGATGGGCGCCGCGTGCTGCTGGGTCGTGTACGGCCTGACCTCGCTTGTCTCCTACCAGGTGATCGGACTGCGCGGGCTGCGTGGCGCGGGCGTCCTGTCGAGTATTGCCAGTGAATTCATCGCCCCGGCCCTCATGTCGACCGGGGTTGCGCTGCTCACGTGGCGGCTGTCCATCTATGTGGAAGGACGGATTGCCATCGGCGCCCTCGTCGCCGCCGGGCTCCTCGTCGGCTGGGCGGCAGCGCTGGTGTCCTGCAGGGATCTGTTCAGAGTCGCAATCGGCACACTCAAGTGGACGACCACAAGCCCCCGCTGGTCAGCATAGGCGTCCCCGTCTTCAACGGCGAGCGCGAGTTGGACCGATGCCTCGATGGGCTGCTTCGGCAGGACTATCCCAATCTCGAGATCATCATCTCCGACAATGCGTCGACGGACGGAACGCAGGCGATCTGTGAGCGCTACGCGCAAGCGGATCGAAGGATCCAGTACGTGCGCGCCGATCGCAACAACGGCTCGTACTGGAACTTCAATAAGGTATTCGAACTCTCATCGGGAACCTATTTCATGTGGGCGGCTCACGACGATGCCCGCGAACCCACGTTCGTGAGCCTCTGCGTCTCACAGCTGGAGCACAACCTGGATGCGGTGCTCTGTCAGTCGCATACCGCCGTCTGGATCGAAGGGCATGACAAGGCGGCGTACGTCGCCAGGCTGGACACCATCGAGAAGGCAACGGACGCCGCAGCGCGTTACCGGGAGGCACTGACCCGTCTTCCAGCTACTGCTGTTTACGGCCTCTATCGTGCAACCGCGATGCGAAAGACCCGGATGTGGCAGCGGATCGCGACGGCCGATCAGGTGTTCATCCAGGAACTCTCTATCCACGGCAGGTTCGTCCAGGCGCCGGAGATCCTCTTCAACTATTGGGGGCGTAAGTCCTGGAACACGATCCACCAGGACCTGCGACACTATCTCGGGTTCGAGCGAAAGCCATGGTGGTATCTACCGTTTCTGGTGTTGTTCGCCAATCAGGCGAAACGCGTATCCGAGGCGGCGATCCCGTTCTCGCTGAAGCTCCGGCTGTGGGCAGTGCTCGCGTGCCATCAGGTGCGGCATGTCGTGTTGCGCGCTGTGCTGAAGGTGACTGGAGCGTTGTGTCCGGAGAGGCACAAAGTTTCGCTGGGGGCGGCGCTGTACAGGCGATGGATGCACAACCCCAACATCACGGTGCTCGATCAGGACCTGTTCTTCGAAAGGGTCTGCAAGCCGCAGCTGGGCTGGTGGAGGTGAGCCAGCCGGAGGTGAAGCGGCCGGCGATTCTGATTCTGGACATGTCGTACACGCTTCGCATGTTCCGCGAGCGGCATCTCGAGCAGGCGCTGACGAGCCGGACGGTCGATGGCTACTTCGGATCGGTGATCTCCGTGCATCCGCTGGCCGCTCTGTTCGATAGCGGCGTTGAACGCTTCGGCCCGCCGCGGCTCACCCGGCTGGACGACACCCACGTGTTTGTCGAGGGCAGGGTAGGCGTAGCGGGCTGGCTGAATGTGCTGCCCCCGCTGAACTTCCTGCTTGCACAGGCATCGCTGGTCAGGCAGCTCCTGCGGATGGCCCGTGAGGGAGGGGTATCGGTTGTTCGGGTCGGGGATCCGTATTACCTGGGGCTTTTGGGATGGCTGCTCGCCAGGTTGCTCGATGTTCCGCTCGCCGTAAGAGTGCCGTTCCGGTATGACGAGATCAGGCGTATAACGGGTCGGGCCGTCATGCCTCGTTTGCTGAGATTCATCTGGCTCGAAAAACGTATCGAACGCTTTGTCTTCCCTCGGTGTGATCTGATCGCCGGTGCAAATGAGGACAACATGCGGTACGCCATCGAGAACGGGGGACGGTCGGAGGTGGCTACGGTGTTCCGCTATGGCAATCTGATCCATCCCCGTCACTGGGAAGATCCGTCCGAGCGGCCGGATGCGCAACGTGATCTCGAAGAGATCGGCTTAGCGGGAAAGCGGTTCGTGATTACCGTGTCTAGGCTGGAATCGGTCAAGCGCGTCGAAGATGCAGTACGCGTCGTTGCCCAGCTCGTGAAGCGGGGCATCGATGTTTACGGGTTAGTCGTCGGAGATGGCGCACAGAAGGAGCATCTGAACACCCTCGCACGCTCGAGCGGCATCGCCGATCGTATCGTCCTTGCCGGCAACCGGCCCCAGGAGTGGCTCGCGCGTGTGCTGCCGCGGGCGGCAGTGATCGTCTCGCCACACATGGGGCGTGCGCTCGTCGAGGCGGCGCTGGCAGCGGTTCCCATCGTTGCGTACGACTACGACTGGCAGCGCGAGGTGGTCGTAGACGACGAGACGGGATACCTGGTGGCGAACGGTGACTGTGAGGCGATGACGGAGCGGGCCGAACGGCTGTTGAGCGATTCATCCGCGGCGAAGGCGATGGGCGCCCGCGCTCGCTCGAAGGTGGCCGTCATGATGGATCCCGATGCACTCGTGCGCCATGAGGAGGCAACCTATGCGAACCTGCTGGCGGCCTGGGTCGCCAGGCGCGTCAGTTCACACGCGTGAACATGTCCTTGCGGAACCTGCTCCTGGTGTTCCACGTGTTAAGGACCCACCACTTCAGCCGGGGCGGCAGCGTGTTCACCCAACCGAAGGCCCTGCCCTTGAGGCCCACCTTTATCCGAATCACGTCGACATCCGGGTTTGCCCAGGCGGCGTGGTACATGCGCTGCTGGGGGAACTGCTCGAACACCGGTGCGTCCGCGTTCTTCCTGGCCATGACCAGGAGATGAGCGGGCACGCTGTTCTGGAACGTGATCCGTCGGATCGCATCGTCCGGCTGGGAAATGCGGTACCATCGGCTCGCGCCTGTCTCCTCATACAGGATGGCGTCGAGGACGGTGAAGCCGTTCTCCGGCGCGAAGGCGGCGAAGAAGAACTCCGGGCTGAGTTGGTAGAATCCGTGACCGGAATAGTTGTTCGTGGCCGTGTTGCAGACGTAGTGTCCCCCGACCTTCAGCATCTTCATGTAGTTCCTGACGGCCATGGGGATGTTAAACACGTGCTCCAGCGAACCCCCGTCGAGGATGAGATCGTAGCGGTTCGCGAGTGAATCGGGGACCGGCAGGTTGAGGTCGTGGAGGACGGTCGCGCCTTCGTATGCAGTCTGGTCCATCGAGTCGACCGTCACGGCGCCGCAGGCGCGGAGGAGCTGTTCCGAGTACGTGTCCGGTCCCACGGTCAGGCCGCGCAGGGCCGCCTTCGTCGTCTCAGAAACGGGCAGTTCCAGAAGCGTGCGAATCTCGCTGGCCGTTACCGCCAACGACTGTCGTCCGATCATCAGGACGTTGCCGAACGGGATGCCGCGTTCGTGCGCAAGCAACAGGAATTTGACGCTGTTGACATTCAGGCCCATTCGTACGCTCCAGCCTTCACCAAGGGAACTCCGTGACTCTACGCATGAATGACGCGTCGCTAACCAGGGCGCAACGGAAGGTGGCGCTGTGCCTCGTCATTCTTCTCGGGATGGCGATCCGGGCGGCGTCCTGGTGGTCTCAGGGGATGAAGGGCGGGAGCGACAGCGAGTTCGCCACCATGGCGCGGCTCATGGTCGACGGCGACTGGCCCACGTACTTCGCGCAGAACCGGCCCCACCAGCCTGTGTACGCGCTGCTCCTGGCCCCGCAGCACATGTTCGGCTTTGAACTCACGACCTACGTCTTCGTGCTTCATTCCCTGCTGGCGTGCGGAACCATGTATCTGGTCTTCAGGATCGCCCAATTTCTGTTCGGCCCCATCTGCGGGTTGTTGTCCGCGCTGCTGGTCGCCGTCAACCTGATGATCGCGCTGTGGTTTCCGTGGATGTCCGGCGATGTCGGTTTCCACTTCTTCCTCGCGCTCTTCGCATTCAGTGCCGTGAAGGCGTGGCAGTCCCCCAACCGCCGCACGCTGCCGGCATTCGCCACGTGCGCCGTCCTGTGCCTGCTGTCGAGACCAGAGGGGCTCTTCGTTGCCGCCGTTGCCGGTGCCGTCCTAGTGCAGCGTCTCCTCGGTAGAGCCATATCGTCGTCGCGATTCGCCCTGCTGATTGTAGCGGCAATTGTCCTGTGTTCGACCGCGATCGCGGCGGCACTCTACTACAATAAACCGGTCCGCGAGTCGGTGTTCTCCAACATCCACGTGTCGTATTCGCTCTACATCTCGACGCGCATGTCGACCAACAGCCCGCAGGAGCAGGCGGAGGCGTACAGCTCGTTTGGGCCGATCGTGGAAGCGGCGCAGAAACGTCCCGATTTCGTGTCCCCCAGGTACGCGCTGTCCATGGAGGGGCTCCGTTTCATCCGCGAGCAACCGTTGACCTGGGGCGGCATGTATGTGCTGAGGCTGACATCCATCGTGTTCCCGTCGGTGTACTCGCCGTGGTGGTCGGCAAAGAACCGTCTCTACAGCTTCACAATGTCGTTCGTGCTCGTCGTCGGGTCGTTGATTGGCTGCTTTCTGGCTGGTGCGAAACGGCTCGAGGCGATCGGTCTGGTGCTGATGGGGCTGACGATTGCCCTAATCATCAGCCTGTTCCAGCGTGAAGTGGATCACCGTGTGCCGTTGTCGGTCGACCTCCTGCTCGCGTGCGTCGCGCCCTTTGGCTGGGTCGGGGTTTTCGAGGCTCTCACGAAACAGCGATCCCATGCGTGATGAAGCGGGTCGGGAGACAGCCGACTTCCACCTGGTCATCCCGTCGTTCGAAGAGGGCGGCCGGCTTCCGGCCTACTTGGGCGATCTGGTCGGGTTGTTGAAGGACAAAGAGTATTCGGCCAGGATCCTCGTTGTTGACGACGGCTCGAGTTCCCAGGAACAACAGCGCCTCAAGGAGATCATCTCGGCTCTGGGCAGTCCGGGCAATCCCACCGTGGACGCATTGGTGCTTCCACGGAACATGGGCAAGGGATACGCCGTTCGTCACGGCTGGCATGCGGGGAAGCTGGCGAAGTGGGTGGCGTTCGCCGACGCCGACGGTGCGACGCCGGCGTACGAGGTGGTGAGAGTCTTCGACGCGGTCTATAGAGCCAACGACCCCACCCGATGCTACCTGGGTTCGCGCGTCAGGATGCTGGGCCGCTCGGTCGACCGGCGGTGGAAGCGGCATATCATCGGTCGCCTGTATGCCACGCTGGTGGGGCTCGTCATCAACGAGTCCATCTACGACTCCCAGTGCGGCTTCAAGGTGATTCCCGCCAGGGCCTTTGCCGCGATCGCCAGCATGCTCCAGGAAGACCGGTTCGCATTCGACAGCGAGCTGATTGCGGCGCTGTCGGAAGCAGGCTATCGACTGGAAGAGACGCCCGTCGACTGGAAGGACATTCCCGGAAGCAAGGTATCCCTCGTCAAGGATTCCGTGAGGATGGTCAGGAGTCTAATGCAGATCAGGGGCCGCAAGAGGGCGGGTGCGTACCGAGCGAGGCCTTATGGATCTGATTGAGGCGAACGAACGCGGGTTCGATCCCGGCGTGCGGCATCCGTGGGAGGTGGCGCGGGTCGACGTTGTGAAGAAGCTGATCGATCGCCAGGCCGCACTCGAGCCCGGTGCGATCGTGATGGACATCGGTTGCGGCGACACGTTCGTCGTCGAGCAGCTTGCGGCGGCCCATGAGAACGTCTCGTTCTACGCGGTTGACACGGCGTTCACCGACGAGCTGCTCGCACACTACCGAGCGCTCCTGAACCCGCGGATCCAGGCGTTCCAGTCGCTGGACGCGATGCCGTCCCTACCCAGGCCGGCGGCGCTGGTGCTGCTGATGGATGTCATCGAGCATGTCGAGGACGACAAGGGCTTCCTGACCGGGCTTCGGAAGAGGCCCTGCATCGGTCCCGATACCAGGTTTCTAATCACGGTGCCGTCGTATCAGGCGCTGTTCTGCTCCCACGATTCTTTCCTCGGGCACTACCGGAGGTATTCGAACCGGATGCTCAAGGCGCACGTCGAGGCCGCTGGCCTGAGGGTGATCGACAGCGGGTACTTCTTTTCTTCGCTGCTCCCGGTCCGCGCGCTGCAGGTCCTCAAGGAGCGGCTGGCCGGAGCGGAACCGGAGAAGGCGTCGACGGGCCTCGTCGGCTGGGATGGCGGGCCACAAAAGGCCGCGATTCTGCGCAAGGTGCTCGGGTGGGATGCCGCGGTGTCGATGGTGCTCGGAAGGGCGGGAATCAGGCTGGCTGGGCTGTCGAACTATGCGATATGCGCCGTAGTCGGGGCCAGTAGTCGGCAACGACCAACAGCGTGACAATCGCACACAGGTCCCAGGCGATCATCGCGTAACGGAATTGGGCCGCTGCGAAGACGAAGAGCATCGGCAGGTGTGCGGCCAGGGCCGTCCACGCCAGCACGGGAATGAAGCTCCCGCGCCGCAGGTACCGGAGAGCGGCGAAGGCCGTGAGAGCCAGCGTGATCAGCCTCAGGATGAGGAAGCCGCCGGCAAGCATCCGGAGAGACTGGACAGGCAACCTCGGTTGAGCTCCCAGCCATCCGGTCACCTGAGCCGTCACTTGCGCGAGCGACTCTCCGCGGAGAGTCCCGGTGGCGATCTCCTGCATGGCCCGGAGATAGGTGAAGGGGCTGAGCGGAATGGAGATGGTGCCCCCTGCAGCGGAGATCAGGACGAACTGGTGCCCGTATAGGTAGTTGTGCAGGGGCATCCATAACGCGAGCGCCAGGCCCATCATCGCGGCGGCCACTGTCCGGAAATCGCGTTGTTGCCAACTCGCGAGGACAAAGAGGGACCCAATCAGGACGACCGAGAGCGCAAGGTTGGGCCTCAGGAACATCGCTCCCGCAAGGCAGGCGCCCCCCAGGAACGCCAGCCCGCGGCTCCGGGCGCCGCCCCATCCAGGCTGTGATCGGACGAACAGGTAGCAGCCGAGGATCGTTGCCGCGAACCCTGCCGCCTCGGCATATCCCAGCTTCGCGTTCTGGATGTACTGAACGAACGAGAGGCTGCCGAACGGGGAAAGAAGAAACAGGGCTGTCCCCGCGAACGCCCACCGGGTCCCTGCTAGCTGCTGAATCAGCAGGTACACGAACCATGGCAGGAGCGCGACCAGGGCGGCGTATCCGAGATTCGTTTCGCCGAAAGCGATCCGCTCCGTGAACCGGAAATAGCGCATTCCGGGCGTGTCCCAGTACACGTCCTGTTCCCCTCGAAGACCTTCCTGCCAGTGGCCCCCCATGAATTTCCGGGCCATTGCCCGTCCCATCCCTTCATGGCTCAGCCCGTCGTCGCCGCCACCATGAGGCGGATAGGCGGCGCCTAGGTACTTCCCCTCGCTGAAGTGCATCGCGGTGCCCAGGATCACCAGGCTCGCGGCCGTGACTCCCAGAGCGACGCGATATGGACGCCAGTCGATCTTCGTCAACAGCGCCAGGATTCCGAAGACGGCGGCCAGACCCAGCAGGCCATCGGCGTAGCGTGCCACCACCAGGCCAGGCCTGAGTTCCAGGCGCATGGCGAGCGCCGTTGGCCTGTCCTGGCTCTCGGCGGATGGTGGATGCTCCCACGGCCGTTCCCTCAGGGGTGCTGGAAGACTGAGCGCGTACGCCTTCTTTCCGATGTCATCGATGGTGATCGTTCGTCCAGCAAGCCGGCGGTGGGCGATCTCTGCGAACGCCCCGCCAGTCTTCTCCCAGAACACCGTTCCCTGCCAATGCAGCGTCGACCCGAGAGAGGCTGGTGAGAACTCGTACATGACGAAGAAGGGAAGATCGGCCTGAAACCCTCTCGCCATGGACATGGCATCGGAGCCAAAGAAGTTGTACAAGCCTTCGTTGGCGAACCCGCCCCGGAACTCGCTGAGCGTCCGGAAGTCCACCGCATCCACTGTTCGTGAATACCGCGCCGGCCGCCAGAGTGCGTCGGAGGATGCCGTGTAGAGCGTCAGCGGGGGAGTCTTGCGCCATGCGGCAGCCGGATCCGTTTCTGGCGGGTACTGCTGTTCGAACGCACGCCGCCAATCGTCGTAGATGACCGGAGGCAGGCCCTTGCTGACGGGATTTTCCCCGTCCGTGACCAGGAAGATGTTGTGCCCTTCCTCAAGCGCTGCACCGGGCAGGAGGACTCTGACCGACACCGTCAGAACGACGATTGCCAGGGCGCAGGCGATCCGCCATCGGCTCAGCCGCAGGCGGCTGCAGGCGAGCACGAGCCAGAATACGAGGAGCGCCAGCATCTTCCACAACGCAAGAACCGGCAGGCCCATGAGGACCAGGAACGAGATGGCGAGAACGACCTTCGTCACACTGCTCTCGTGCCCACGGCAACCCAGTACGGCGGGCCCTGATGGAAGGCGATGTTGGACAGGCCGGCCTCTCTCATCATGGTCTGCATTTCCGCCTTGGTGAACCGCTTCTCGAGGCGGGTGCCAAAACGGTCGAGGGCGTCTGTCCGCATTACGTAGAACGACTGATCCTTGTATGCCGAGAGGGGAATGTGATCGACGTTAGCGCCCGCTCGGCCGGCCAGCTTCGCCATCCTGGCGAGCGGCCAGTAGACCGTCAGCGCGATTAGGTCGCAGAGGCGGCTTCTGAGGGCGAACGGCGATCGCGACAACAGTGCGCGCATACGGTCGCTGATCTTCCAGACCAGCCTGAACCATGCGGGCCGGTTGTCGAACGCGTAGTAGAGATAGAGCAGGAAAGGGGCGCCCGGCTTCAGTTTCCTGACGCAGGCCTGGAGCGCCGAGACCGTATCCGGAATGTGGTGCAGCACACCGAGCGAGTATCCGAAATCGAACGCCTGGTCGCCCAGCGGCATGCTGTCCACGGTCGCGAGATGGAACTCGCAGTTGGTGAATCCGGAGAGATTGCCCTTGGCCACGCGAAGCGCGTCGGCGCTCGCATCCACGCAGTGCAGCCTCCCGACCCGCGGGGCCACGAATCGGGCCCACCGCCCGCTGCCGCATCCGGCATCGAATCCGACGGCGCCGTCCGGCAGAGTTTCCCATGGGAAGATCGCGAAGTACCGGCTGAACAGGTCGAGTAATTCCGCGTCGTCGATTGGGCGCTGATCGAAGCGCTGCCACTCGCTGCCGAATCCCTGGACGACATCCGAGTCGTAATTGGAGCCCGGCCCGTCCTTCCCGTTCGACGACGTGAGTGTCTCAGTATCTTCAGGCAAGGCCGTGGCGGACATTATATGAGAGCGTAGCTAGCTGGGCTCCATGCCAACGAGCCGTCGCAGCTCGTAGCCGAGCCTTGCGATGGGCTGTTGGAGCTCTCCGCGCAGCGTGGACGGCACGACGAAGGGAGCCAGCGTCTTCCTCGATACGAATCGCGAATAGACGAGACCCCCGGGCAGCACGTTACCTGTGCCTGCGTCGACGAGCGCGGGATCGGCGAGCAATTCATCGACGTTCGCCATCTGCCCATTGCGGTTCCGGAAGGTCGTGTGATGCTCGACGTCAAATGGAATCCATTTGCCATCCAGTTGCACGAATGACAGTACCAGCATCCGGTCATCGATCGTCAGGAACTTGAAGAAGGCAGGAACGCCGGCATAGACGGACAGGATCGTGAAGAGGTCCGCCATCTGATCGCTCTTGCCATATCCACGAATCGCGATGTTCAACGGGTGGTCGTCGACGACCGGCCACCCTGCGGGTGTCGGCCGAATGTTCTCGTGCGTCCAGTTAAAGAGCGCGATCACGCAATCCTCATCAGAGCTCTTGCCGCCGCAGATCCTGGAGACCAGCAGCCCGTACTGGTAGTGTCGTTGAATCAGGTCGATCGCCTTCACGTACGCCGGGATGCGGTAGGCGGTGACTCGGTAGTTGACGCCCTGGAATGTGGTGGTCGGCAGCGTGAGAATCGCGCTGCCGACTACGAGCAATAGCGCTGCAGTGAGGACCCATGGGAACCACCGGCGCCCAACGCCCCGGGTCATGCTAGGGTGCCTTGGAGATGTGAGACGTTCCCGGGCGGTGTCCGAGTGCGACAACCACCACCCAGATAGGCACCGCCACCAGCGGTCGCATCCGCCAGAGCGTCCCGAAGTTGGTGACGACGTATCCGAGCAGAATGGCGGTGACGCCGGAAAATATCAGTGAGAACATGGCGAATTGCAGGCGATTGCCGATAGTGCGTCGTCGTTTCCACAGCATCGCGAGCACGAAAATAATGGTTGTATCCAAGAATACCGTGTCGAAATCGGCAAGCGACAGAATCCCGCCACCTTGAGGGATGCTGATGCCGAACCCGGCTTTGAGGAGCGACAGGGGTACAAACAGGAGCGCCTGGCCTGCGGCGGCAATCTTCACGTGGTCGGTAATGGTGACCGGAATGGACCGTGCCGCGTATGCCTGCGCCTCCATGATCGCAAGCACCTCAGGTGTCAGGGGTAGTTGGACAGAGCCGCGTGTTCCCGAAGCAGGTGGTCGTGTCCCTGGTGCTGCGGGAAGCGTCCCCGTTCCCGCGGCACTGATCGTCCCCTCCAAGGTTGCAGCGGCCTCTGACGCTAGAGTGCTCTGGGCGGCGAGCCGCTCCTGATAGGCGGCTCCTGCCTTGTACTCTGCCGTGAGCTCCGATTGATAGGCCATCCCTGTTGCCGAATCGTTCCTCAGCGGCACCACGACGTTGCTTCGTCCTCCCGCCATCAGGAATCCTGTTCGGTGCAGCTGGGTCATCTTCGCCAGGTCCGAGGGAATCGCCAAGAGGCGGCTGGCGGCGGCGCGTGCCTTGCCCCCGATCCCCGGCGCGCTCTGGTCGCTCGGCATTTCCAGCGCAACACCCAGTTGACTGAGATTCGCACCGACCTGGCGGTAGAAGGGACCGGCCCCACCCCAGAACCCCAGCCACGCTGCAAGCAACACGCAGACACTCCCCGTCAGATAGACCGGCAGCGGCGTGCTGCGTCCCCGAACGACGAACGCCATGAGTGCCACGGCCAGCGCGGCCCAGATAATCAGCGCGTAGTACCATCGAATTCCTGCCATGCCGAACGTCGCAATCATCGCTCCCACGGCTCCAATCGCGACAGCCTGGAAGAGCCGGGTTCTCGTGGTGATATGCGTCAGGGGTTGGAGGGCGAGAACGCTCAGGCACGCGAGGGCGACGAAGAGCGCGCTCAGCTCATCTTTCAGAGGTTGCGTGGAATGGAGCAGGATGACCGGCGAAAACGAGTAGGCTCCGATCCCGACGATGCACGGCAGGTCGCGGCGCCACTCGTTGACGGGTGCAAATGCTCGCATCACCATGACGGTGATCAATAGATAAATGCACAGATTCAGGAACATGCCGGCCGCTGGACTGATGCCGACAGCCATCATCCAGAGTGCGAGTGTGTTGACGAAGACCGGAGACGGGATGGCATGGTCCAGCGGGTACAGCGTGCCGATCTCCGCCGCGTGCGCCGACATCTGGTAGTACCCCGTAGCGTCAAGGGCCACTTGCCAGAATCCTCCGCCAACCTGCAACGACCTGGCGAAGGGGAGCGCGAGGTAGGACACCCAGAACATCGCCAACCCGATCGCAAGGCGCGTCACGATGGCGATTCCGACGATGATGCCCAGGGCCGCCGACTGACGTCGAATCCAGCGGTAGCTCGCGAGGAGAAGTCCTCCGAGTACGAGCGAGACCAACGAATGGCCGATCAGCGAGACCATGAAGGCATCAGTGGTAATCTATCGCTCGCCGGAATTCCTGCCTGCTCATTCGACATGCGACGATGACTCGATCTGTTGTCTTCAGTTCGCCCTGGTGTCGCCTTGTGGCTGAAACGCTCGCCACCGGCGAACCCTACTATATGCTCGACGTGGCCGACTACGTGAGCGTTGTCGCGAGAACGCCCGGAGGCCAGCTCGTGCTCGTCCGCCAGTATCGCCCGGTGGTGGGCCGCGATACGCTGGAGCTCCCGAGCGGACATGTGGATGCCGGAGAGGCGCCCGAGGACGCGGTTCGGCGCGAGCTGCTCGAAGAGACGGGCATGGTCGCAGGAAATGTCGAGCTGCTCGGCGTCCTGATCCCGGACGTGGGCCGGCTCACCAACCGCATGTGGTGCTATTTTGCGTCCGATGTTACGCCTGCCGGCGGTGATGTCGAGCTCGAAGATGGGGTCGTCCCGGTCGAGGTGTCGGCGAGCGAGGCCATGGCGATGGCAACCGATGGAACAATCGATCACGCCTTGAACCTTGCGGCCCTGTTCCTCGCGGTGTCCAAGCGTAAGGTGTCGCTCCCCTAAGGGATGCTCCTCATAACCAAAGTCGGCGCAACCCTGCTCTTGCTGTTCGCAGTGGGCGTGCCGGTGCTCGAAACATGGGAGGCGATTCTTTTAGGATCGACCAGCCTGGCGGTGCTGTTCGGTGTGCCCAGGCGCGGGTATCGATATCTTGCGGCGGCGGCGGTCGTCGTCATTGCCTGCGTCGGGCTGAAGTCCCTGCTTCCACGCGCGGATATTGCCGAGGCGCACAACGCCTTTCTCGTCAAGCAGGCCGGCGAGCCGTTGCAGCGTGCGTTGCCGCCCGAAGTCTTCGCGAGCTGGAAGTCCCAGTTCGACGCCCTTTACCCTCCCGATCCTGCGTCTGCCCAGATCGCACCCTACCAGTGGCGCCTCATGGGCGGGACGCCAGAGACCTGGTTCACCGAGTCCTCCGATGCTATCTGGAGGAAAGCGAAGTACACGCGTCAGGTTGATGCCATTGATTTCAGGAGCCTTGGAGAGTTCCGCGGCGGGTTCGCCAATGATCTTCGGTACAACTTCTGGCAGGGCCAGCTGCTGCGGGAGGAAATGCCGTTCTACGTCATGTACGAGCTGACGCGGGCCAGCATTGAGAGCCGGCTCGTGTGGAAGGGGCAGCTGTTCTGGCAGAAGGCAGACGGCTCCTTCGAAGAGATCGTCCATCCGCAGGTTGCCGCCCGGGTCATTGAATCTGAGGACGCCGGCAAGCGTGTGTATGTGGCCTTCTTCCCGAAGCGAGATCGGTCGTTCGACTTTGCGTTTGAGCCCTCCAGGACACTGCTGGCGTCCCGTTGGGCAAGCATCCTTCTGACGATCGCGTGCGGCCTGGCGGTGCTGCTGCTAACCCACCGAGGGCCGTGGTTTGCGAGCATCCAGGCGCTGCTGATCTTTGCAGCGGGGTATCTCCTGAGCGCAGGCTTCGTCTCGACGCGCCCGGGCGCGTATCTCGGGAGAAGCTATCCTCCGCATGCCGGTGGTGACGACGGTCTGCTCCATGATGCGTACGGCCGGAGCATGGCGATGCTCGTGCGCCAGGGTGATCTTGTTCAGGCGTTCAAAGGGTTCGAGGATGTCTACTGGTTCACTCCAGGAACGCGGTACTTCCGCATGGTGGAGAAGCTGCTGTTTGGCGACACGAATCACCTGTATACGCTGGTGCTGGCGTGCCTGCCTATCCTCGTGTTTTATCTCATGCGGCATTTCGTGCGGACGTACTGGGCCGGAGTGACGACCGCGGTCTTCTGCGTCCTGCTGGTCGGCAATTTCACGCTGTTTCAGTACGTGGACAACGCCAATCGCGGGTACGGCGAAGCCCTCGGCGGTGCGCTGTACCTGCTGGGACTCGTCCTGATGTTGCGGTCTCAACCCACTTGGGGCGGGACCGATGGAAATCTGCGAACCGTGGCGGTGGCAGGAGCAGCCTTGGCGGCGTCGATGTTCATGCGCCCGAACTTTGCCTTTGCAGTCGTCTGGCTCGGGGCGGCCTTCGCGGTGGCGTCGTGGCGCTTGGGGAATTGGCGGCTGATCGCTGCGCTTGCGATGGGTCTCGGGTTCGCCTTGTGGATGCCGGCTCACAACCTCATGTACGGCGGCGAGTTCTACCTCATATCAAAGTCTGGGGCGACCCTGTCGGTGCCTCTCGGCATAGGCGACTATGCAGCCGCCCTAGGCGATGTCGCACGTGGGCGGGATGCCACGGAGGCGGTGTCCGCCACATCAGAGCAACTCTCGGGATGGCTGTTTGATAGAGGGTACGTCGTCCGAGAGGAACTGATGCCCGTGGCCGTCGGCCTTCACGCCGTTCGATTGCTGGCGCTGTGTCTGATTGTCTGGGTAGCGGTTCGCTGGGTGCGCGATGCCCTGGGGAAGGGAACGGATCTGGCTGTCGTGGCGATTGCCGCGATCTTCGCGCACATCCCGATGCTCTTTATCTTCAGCACCAATTATCGCTACGCGATGTTTGGCTGGGATCTGTCCCTGATCGTGCTGTGCATATGGTGCGCCCGCCTCGGCGAGTCCCGGTCGAGCCTTCGGGCGTGATGTGTCGGGAGCGGCGACCGATGGTAGGATTCCACGCACAGGGGATTGCGCAATGGACCAGTACGATCAGGATATTTGTGTCGTTGGGGGCGCGGGCCATGTCGGCTTGCCGCTGGCCCTCGCATTTGCCGCCGCCGGCCAGCGGGTGATCATCAACGACTTGAATACGGCTGCGATGGACGTGATCAAGAGCGGCCGGATGCCGTTCATTGAGTACGGCGCCGAGCCCCTTCTCGCGGAGGCCCTGAAGGCCAATCGGCTCCTGTTCTCGTCGGATCCTCGGGACATTGCGCGCGCGAAGTACGTCATTGTGACGATCGGTACACCCGTCGACGAGTACCTCAACCCCAAACTGCGTGCTCTCCTGGATCTCTTCAAGCAGCTGCGGCAGTATCTTCGCCCGTCACAAACGATAGTGATTCGGAGCACGGTGTTCCCCAGGACTTGCCGGCAGGTCGAGCGGCTGCTCAGTCAGGATGGAAATCAATGGCGCGTGGCGTACTGCCCCGAACGTATCGCCCAGGGGTTCGCAATCAAGGAACTCAAGGAGCTTCCGCAGATTGTGTCGGGATCGTCGCCGGAAGCGGTTGAATCCGCAACTGCGCTGTTCGACATGGTGGCACCGGAGATCGTGCACCTGGAGATCGAGGAAGCCGAACTCGCAAAGCTCTTCTCCAATGCGTGGCGTTACATCCAGTTTGCGGCAGCGAACCAGTTCTATATGCTGGCCAACAGCATAGGCGTCGACTTCAACCATGTGCGAGAAGCCATGGTGCGAGGGTACGGGAGAGCCGCAACATTGCCGAGCGCAGGGTTTGCCGCAGGGCCGTGCCTGCTGAAAGACACGATGCAGTTGGCTGCTTTTAACAACAACAGCTTTCCGCTTGGCCACGCGGCGATGGCCATCAACGAAGGACTCCCGAATTTCCTCGTGGACATGGTGAGCCGGCGTCACAACCTGAGTGAAACCCGTGTGGGCATTCTCGGTATGGCGTTCAAGGCTGACATTGATGACATCCGGGACTCCCTCTCATACAAGCTCGGGAAGGTGTTGCGGTTCCACGGCGCCGATGTCTTGTATTCAGATGAATTCGTGAAGGATCCCACATTTGTGTCAAAAGAAGAGCTGATCGCCAGGGCGCAGGTCGTCATCGTGGGGGTGCCGCATACCGCCTATAAGGCGCTCGTACTGCCCCCGCATATCGACGCCGTCGACCTGTGGGGCGTGCTGGGTAAGCCGTCCTGCCACGGTGTGATGTAAGCCGGATATGAAGCCGATCGTCTCGCCGAACTCGCGGATACGATATCCGCCGCATTTTTCCATCGGTGATTTTTCGATTGTCGACGACTACTGTTACATCTCCGCGCGGACTCGCATTGGCATCTGCTCGCACGTGGCGTCGGGCTGTTCGATTGCCGGGGGTCTGACACACCAGTTCACGCTGGGAGATTTCTGCAGCCTGTCGTCGGGCGTGAAGATCTGGTGCGTCAGCGATGACTTCACCAACGACATCGTGTGTATCCTGCCGCCTGGTGTGGAGGGGATTAAACGCGCACTCATAGAGGGCGATGTGAGCATGGGCGACTACACCGCGGTCGGCTCGAACTCGGTCGTGATGCCTGGCAACGACATCCCGGAAGGGACCGTCATCGGCGCTCTGAGCTTCGTTCCTGCAGGGTTCAAGATGGAGCCGTGGTCGGTGTATGCCGGCGCGCCCATACGCCGCGTAGGAGTTCGCAACCGCGCATCTGTCATGGAACAGGCTAGACTTCTACGCGCGTGGCTTGATACCGCTCGTCGCGCACCAGAGAAATGAAAACCACTGCGAGCATACCCTGGTGGGTGCCCGAGATTGGCGCCGAAGAGCGCGCTGCGTTGCTCCGTGTCGTGGACAGTAACTATCTCAACGAGGGACAGGTCACCACCGAGTTCGAGCTACGATGCGCCGCGCTGTTCGGTGCGCGGCATGCGGTTGCGACGACGAGCGGAACCGCGGCGATTTTTCTCGCGCTCGCCGGTCTGGGTGTGACGCGTGGTGACGAGGTGATCGTTCCCGACGTCACGTTCATCGCAACGGCCAACGCGGTCACGCTGACTGGTGCCACTCCCGTCCTGGTCGATATCGATCCAGAAACGTTGAACATTGATCCTCTAGCATTCGAACAGGCGATCACTCCTCGTACGAAGGCTGTTGTGCCAGTGCATGTCAGTGGTCGTGGGACGGCCATGAAACAGGTGCTCGACATCGCCGGGCGCCATGGCCTGGCAGTTGTCGAAGACGCCGCAGAGGCGCTTCTCTCGAAACAGAACGGACGCTACCTTGGGACACTGGCGAGGGCGGGCTGTTTCTCGTTCTCACCGAACAAGACGATCACGACCGGCCAGGGCGGGCTCGTGGTTACCAATGACGACTCGCTTGTGGTGCGGTTACGAGAGCTGAAAGATCAGGGTCGGCCGGTGCGTGGCACAGGGGGCAACGATGTTCATGCCGTCATCGGGTACAACTTCAAACTGACGAATATGCAGGCGGCAGTCGGGCTGGCGCAGTTGAACAAGATCGAGGCCCGAGCCGAGCATCTTCGGAATATCTATCGATGGTACCGCGCAGGGCTCGCCGGGATGCCGGAGATTCGCATCATGCCTTTCGACGTGGACGCTGGTGAATCGCCGCAGTGGGTGGATGCGCTTGCCGAGGACCGTGACACGCTCGTCGAGCACCTACTCCGTCACGATATGCATTGCCGGCCTTTCTGGTTTCCCATTCACACTCAGAAGCCGTACCTGCGGCCAGACAGCGAGTTTCCCGTGAGCTCTCGCCTGATGCCGGCCGCCGTGTGGTTGCCATCAGCACTGCAGCTGACCGAGCAGGACGTCACACTGGTGAGCCAGGAAATCCGCCGTTTCTACCTGGGCCGACGATGACGATCGCCCCAGTTCTCAGTATCGTCATGCCCGTCCGCAACGAGGGCCTCAACCTTCGGATCATGCTGAAGATTCTGAGCGCTGTCGTGGATGTTTCACACGAGGTGCTGGTGGTGGTCGATCAGCCTGACGATGCAAGCGTGCCCGTTGTGAAAGCGCTGGCTCCGCAGTATCGCCAGCTGCACATCGTGCATAACATTCTGGGCGCTGGCATCATCAACGCGCTGCGCTCCGGCGTGTCCGCGGCGCAGGGAAAGTACGTGCTGATTTTCGCAGCGGACGAGGTCGGCCCGGTTCTCGCCATCGACGACATGATGGCGCTCATGGAGGCTGGCTGCGATTTCGTGAGCTGCACGCGCTACGCCTACGGAGGCCGGCGGCTGGGGGGCTCCCGCATTGGCGGATTCCTCTCGCGTCTGGCGAACCGCCTGTTCTGCCGCCTGTGCGGCAGCCGGCTCACCGACGCGACGACCGGGATCAAGATGTTCACGAAGGAGACCTTTGAGCGGTTGGACCTACAGGCGCGCCCTGTCGGCTGGGCGGTGGCCTTCGAGATGGCGATCAAGGCCCAGTTAGCCGGACTTCGCCTGGGCGAAGTGCCGATTGTCTCTATCGACCGGCTGTACGGCGGCAAATCGACGTTCCGCCTCGGACCCTGGACGGCCGAGTATCTTCGCTGGTTCATGTGGGGCTTTAAGGAGTTGAGGCGGACTCATGGCGAGCATGGGCCCGTCCTAGTGCGAGTGCCTAGTGCGACGGCACTTGGCGGTAAAGTGAGAATGTGACGACGAGAAATCGGCTGAGCGGCCGAAAGGTTCTCGTGACCGGCGGAACCGGGTTCATTGGCAGCGCATTGGTGGGAGGACTGCTCGCGAGCGGCGCCGAGGTGCGCTCGCTCGACAATAACTCGCGCGGTGAGGTCCGAAAGCGGCGGAAGGAGGAACGCGTCGAGATGATGACCGGCGATATCCGGGATCCGCTGGCGGTCAGAGAAGCCGTTCGCGGAGTGGATGCGGTGTGTCATCTTGCGTACATCAACGGGACCGAGTTTTTCTATACAAGACCGGAATTAATTCTCGAGGTCGCGGTCAAAGGGATGATGAACGTCCTGGATGCCTGCATCGCCGAAAACGTGCGAGAGCTGATTCTGGCCTCGAGTTCCGAGGTGTATCAGGCCCCTCCGTCAATCCCCACCGACGAGCTCGCGCCGCTGGTCGTCCCTGACGTGTTGAATCCGCGCTTCTCGTACGGCGGCGGCAAGATTATCAGCGAGTTGCTGGCAGTGAACTATGGCCGGAAGTTCTTCGATCGCGTATTGATTATCAGGCCGCACAACGTGTACGGCCCGAACATGGGCAGCGAGCATGTCATTCCACAGTTCGCGCTGCGCATGAGAGGATGCGTCGATCGACAGCCCGATGGTATCGTCGATTTCCAGATTCAGGGAACCGGAGACGAGACCAGGGCATTCATCTATATCGACGACTTCGTCCGCGCCGTCCTGTGCGTGGTCGACCAAGGCGAGTCGCTGAGCATTTACCATATCGGCACCGATCGGGAAGTCTCGGTGCGCGAGCTGGCGCACATCGTGGGCTGTTCATTCGGTCGAGATATCCGAATTGTGCCGGGCGATCTGCTGCAAGGGAGCACGCCCAGGCGATGCCCGGACGTGACCAAGCTGCGCACGCTTGGATTT
>Ga0163153_10003862_pt1 | contig 19512 bp, 15 predicted proteins | sample OliLakLV19MP6IB1_FD_148629 | JGI IMG/M metagenome (GOLD analysis project Ga0163153, IMG submission 148629) | Freshwater microbial mat bacterial communities from Lake Vanda, McMurdo Dry Valleys, Antarctica - Oligotrophic Lake LV.19.MP6.IB-1 | ecosystem: Environmental > Aquatic > Freshwater >... | reverse complement strand
GCCTGGGGCGGCGGGGTTGGGGTCACTGCCTGGGATGACGTGGTTGGGGCCAGCCGGGGTGAGTCGTACGAAATTTGCCTTCATTTGATAGCAGAACTTTCGCAGTAAGGTTCTATGCCATGCCTATATGCCAAGTTCGTGCCGCTACGCCGCGAATTTACCCCTGAAACTACCAATGCATCCTTTTAATCAATTGACAGGGCAGCTTCTCTACAAAGACTGCCCTGCCATTCCAATCAAGACTACTTGGCTTTGGCCAGCGCCTGTTCGAGGTCAGCCAGGATATCCTCGATATCCTCGATACCAACGCACAAGCGAATCATGTCGGGCGTAACACCAGCTGATTTCAATTCTTCTTCCGACAACTGTCGATGCGTGGTGGAGGCAGGATGCGCGGCCAGTGACTTCACATCTCCGATGTTGACCAACCGCAAAAACATTTCCAGCGCATCGTAGAATTTCACACCGGCATCAAAACCACCCTTGATACCAAAGGTCAGCAGGGCTGATGGTTTGCCTCCGGTGTATTTCTGCGCCAGTTCGTAATAGGGCGAACTCTCCAATCCGCCGAAATTCACCCAGGCCACCTGCGCATGTGATTCAAGGTACTTGGCCACTGCCAGCGCGTTGTCGCAATGCCGTTCCATGCGCAAAGGTAAGGTCTGCATGCCTTGCAGAATCAGGAAAGCATTCATCGGGCTGAGCGCCGAACCGGTGTTGCGCAAGGGCACGGTACGAGCGCGGCCAATATAAGCAGCCTCGGCCAATGCTTCGGTGTAAATCACGCCATGGTAGGACTCTTCGGGCGTGGTCAGCATGTGGAATTTTTCCGGGTAATCTGCCCAGGGGAATTTACCACTGTCAACGATCACGCCGCCCAGCGAATTACCGTGGCCGGCCATGTACTTGGTCAGCGAGTTCACCACGATATCGGCACCCCAGGCGATGGGCTTGATCAGAGCTGGCGTCGCCACGGTATTGTCCACGATCAGCGGCACACCATGCGTATGCGCCATTTTTGCCAGTGCTTCGATATCAACGATATTACCAGCAGGGTTACCGATTGATTCGCAGAACACCGCGGTGGTCTTGTCGTCAATCAGCTTTTCCATGGCTGCTACCGAATCATCAGCAGCAAAACGGCACTCGATGCCCAGCTTGGGCAGCATGTGTTTGAACAGGGTGTATGTGCCGCCATAAAGCAGCGGCACCGTCACAATGTTATTGCCCTGCTCGGCAATGTTCAGAATGGAGTAATTGACGGCGGCACTGCCGGCACTCAGGCACAGCCCGGCGATACCAACCTCCAGGGCAGCACAGCGCTGTTCCAGCACATCAGTAGTGGGGTTCATGATGCGCGTGTATATATTGCCGGGCACCGCCAGGTTGAACAGGTCAGCGCCGTGTTGGGCATTATCGAATTCATAGGCCACGGTTTGGTAGATCGGCACCGTTGTCGCCTTGGTGGTCGGGTCTGATTTGAATCCGGCGTGAATGGCCAGGCTTTGATCTTTCATTTCAATGCTCCTGATATTCGGTGCTCACAAGGAGCGTCCATAAAACAAAGTGACAGCATGCCGGGCCTCGGCAAAAAACAACCAGCGTTCGATCAGAACCCCAGCAAAGCCGCTGATCACGGCTATTAAAATCAATAAAGTGCTGGTGTGGCCTGCTACAGCATAGGTCAGAATCAAGGCTGTGAACGGAACAACGAATCCCAGCAGCAGAGCCATCCGGCGCAATTTCCGGCTGTGTTTACGTGCCACCACGTAACCCATTTCCTGCAGTAGATAATTCTCCGAAGTATGCGGCGCGTCAAGTTGTCGAACGCTGCCCAGGTGTCCCAGGCCAGTCGCAGTTCCGGAATTGCTGGCGGACTTCTGCGTGTCTATGAAGCGCCAGTAGCGCCATTTGACCAGCCAGCTCAATAGCAAAACTGCCAGCACCAGCGCCACCATGGTGAGCGTACCTGAAAGCGCCAATGCCAGCAGATACAGCAAGCCACCACTGGCCAACGCAAACAGCAGATACACCGGCACCACGAAGGCATTGCTCCAGCGCGGTATGGTTTTCAAGGAAGCATAAATCATGCCGGTGGCCAGCACCGTTAACAGGCACAGCAGGCACAGCAAAGCCGCATTCACCGTGGTCAGGATAGGGGGAATTCCATCCCATACCCAGACGACCGTAAGCACCAGAGCAACCGGGTAGGTCAATACGGCCAACACCCCTTCCCTGCTCAACCAGGAGCTGCGCCATTGACTGAACGCCCGCCAGGCGCGCTCCGGATGACCCAGGTGAAAGGTGGATGCCAGCAAACCCGTTGTAATCAGGACCAAGGCAAAAATCGCCATCCAAAAAGCGATCCACGGTTGCGGTGCAGAGACCAGGCCCAGCCAGCTCAGCGCCAGCCAGATCAATAGCCCATAACCAGCACCGGAAGCCGAAGTGAAAAGTATGACCGAATAAGCGGGATGCATTCAGCCAGCCGTGCCGGATGAAAGGGTTTTATCCAGCCAGGCAAAAAAGCCATTCGCTGATGAGGCTTTATTTTCTTGCTGAGCCGGATTCTGAACTTGCTGCTTGACGCCGGTGCTACCCGGCAGATTTTTCCTCGGCCGGGGCGGCAGGTACTGGTTAACCGGCTTCATGCCAGACTCCGGCATCAGGTCATAACCGCCCCGGCTGACCGAGAGTTTTGAGATGTCCGAGTCCGGGTCACCCAGGTCGCCGAAATGCCGCGCCCCGACTGGACAGGCGGTAACGCAAGCTGGCTGACGTTCGCTTTCCAGCAGATTTTCGTTGTATATCCGATCTATGCAGAGGGTGCATTTCTTCATTACCCCATCATCGGAGTCATACTCCCTGGCCCCGTAAGGACAGGCCCAGGAGCACAACTTGCAGCCTATGCAGGTATCGGCATTGATCAGCACGATGCCGTCTTCTTCGCGTTTGTACGAAGCGCCGGTAGGACAAACCGTAACGCAGGCCGGCTCTTCGCAATGCAGGCAGGAGCGGGGGAAATTGACCGTGCGGGTGTTTTCACCATCATCGGTTTCGTAAACGTGCACGCGATTGAACCACACGCCCATCGGGTCTTTCTCATAAGGATTAAGATCGGTCAGCGGCGACGAATGTCCACCCGCGTTCCACTCCTTACAACTGACAGCGCAGGCATGGCAACCCACGCAAATATCCAGGTCAGTGACCAGGCCCAGTTTCTTCTGAGTCGTTTTCGGCAAGCTGGTCATGCTTTGTCCTTGCGCCGCCAACTATTTCTGGGCAAAAACTTCTCACCAAAACGCAAGATACCTGGACGCGACCGCAATCCGGCAACCGCCTTGAGCGGCTCAAACTGTGGTTCACTTTGTTCCTCACCCGCTTCGGCTTTGCGGATCTTTACCCGCAAATCAAACCAGGCAGCCTGGCCGGTAACCGGGTCTGAATTACTCATGCGATCGCCTCGTCCGCCGTTTTTCTGCGGTAATAATTCCGATATCAGGTGGTTCAGCAGAAAGCCCTTCTCGCCTTCCGCGGCGGCCGGATCCAGGTTCCAGGCTCCACGTCGTTTGCCAATGGCATTCCAGGTCCAGACCGTATTCTTTTGGCAACCGGTCATGGTCCGTATCTGTGCCTTGATCTGGCCATGGTGACTTTCAATAAAAGCCCAATCTTCATCCACCAAGCCCAGTTCAGCGGCCAGGTCCCGATGAAGATACAGGCAGTTGAAGCCATGAATCTGCCGCAACCAGGCATTCTGCGAACCCCAGGAATGGTACATGGCCGCAGGCCGTTGCGTAATGGCGTGCAAAGGGAAATCCTGATCGTCGGTGGCGGACTCTTCCAGTGGCTGGTACCAGATTGGCAATGGATCAAAATACTCTGCTATGCGCGACTTAAGATGCTCCGGGGGCAGCAATTTGCCATGCCCCTGTGCTGCCAGGCGAAAACGCTGCATGGGTTCGGAATAGAGCTGCATGATGATGGGCTGAGCACTCGGAATCCAGCCCTGGCTGTGCGCATAGTTGAGATAGTCGCGGTTGGCGTGTTTGAAATAGAGCTGATTGGCAGGCAAATCGTGCTTCCAGAAGCAACCGTTCGCAATATATTTTTCCAGTTGCCTGGGATTGGGTTCCCCCCGACCTTGTTGATCGCCATCCACACCGCGCCACCCTGCCAGCGGGCCAATGCCCGGCAGACGCTGGTGATTGACCATGTAATCGGTGTAGCCGCCGGGGTATCGCGGTGACCCATTGTCTTTAACAAAAGCCGGCAAACCCAGCCGCGCACCCAGGTCGATCAACACTTCCTGGAAAGGCCGTACATCGCGGTCGGGTTGCAGCACCGGTTGGCGTATCGAATCACCCGGCCCATGCGCTGAGCTGATGGGCCGATCCAGCAGGCTGATGCAATCCCAGCGCTCGAGGTAAGTCGTGTCGGGCAAAACCAGGTCCGCATAGGACACCATCTCCGATGCATAAGCGTCGGAATAAATAATATTGGGAATTTTGTACTCGCCGGTCGCAGGATCTTTATCGGTCAGCATTCTGATCGTGCCAGCCGAGTTCATGGAAGAATTCCACGCCATATTGGCCATGTACAGGAACAGTGTGTCAATCGGATAAGGATCAGCAGCCCAGGCATTGTGGATCACCATATGCATCAGGCCGTGGGCGGCCAGCGGGAATTCCCAGCTAAAGCCTTTGTCGATGCGGCAAGGTGTTCCATCGTCTTCAATCAGCAAATCTTCCGGGCCGCTAACGAATCCCAGCGGCGGTCCGGGCATGGGCCGGTTGGGCTTCACATCAGCCGGCTTGCCGGATGGTTTGGGGCCGGGCGGGCAAGGTCGTGGAAACGGTGCCTTGTAACGGAAACCGCCGGGACAATCGATGCTGCCCAGCAACATCTGTAACAGGTGAATTGCGCGGCAGGTATGAAAACCGTTGGAATGGGCCGAGATACCACGCATGGCGTGCATGGCAACCGGGCGCCCAATCATTTTATTGTGCTTGCGACCAGTCCAGTCGGTCCAGGCTATATCGAGTTCGATTTGCTGCTCAAAGGCTGCGTGCGCCAGTTCGGCGGCAATGCGCCGCATGGTATCAGCGGTAATTCCCGTGCGCTCGGCCACTGCATTCGGCGCATATTCTTCCGCCAGATAACGACGCGCCAGCAAATCGAATGCAGGCCGTCCGCGCCTGCCATCCGATAATTCATATTCTCCACTTAATGCCGGTGAACGGGATAATGATGGGACTGGCGACAGGGCACTCTGTGCAGTTTCACTATTGCGGTCCCAAGCCAAAGGATGACCCTGGACATCACGCAGGAACAAACCGTCCTCCGCATGTCCCGGTTCGTCGCGAACCAACCAGGCAGCATTGGTATAGCGCAGCAGAAAATCCAGGTCAATTTTGTGGGTGCGCAATAACTCATGCACCAGGGCCAGCACAAACAACCCATCCGTGCCGGGGCGTATGCCAATCCACTCATCGGCGATGGCCGAATAGCCGGTCCGTACCGGGTTTACTGAAACGTACTTGGTATTCTCGCGGGTTTTCAGACGACCCAGGCCCATTTTGATCGGATTGGAGTCGTGATCTTCGGCCACGCCAAACATCATGAAATAGCGCGTATGTTCCCAGTCGGGCTCACCAAACTCCCAGAAAGACCCGCCGATGGTGTACAAGCCAGCGGCGGCCATGTTCACGGAACAAAAACCGCCGTGGGCGGCATGATTGGGCGTGCCGAATTGCGCCGCCCAATAACTGGTCAGTGACTGACTCTGATCACGGCCGGTAAAAAAGGCCAGCTTGCGTGGATCCGTGGCACGTATGGCCGACAAACGTTCAGTGGCCAGTTGCAGCGCTTCTTCCCAGGAGATTTCGACGAATTCGCCACTGCCGCGCGGCCCCACCCGTTTGAGTGGTGCAGACAGCCGCGCGGGTGATAAATGCTGCATGATGCCAGCCGAACCCTTGGCGCAGAGCACGCCCTTGTTCACCGGGTGGTCGGGGTTGCCTTCTATGTAACGCAGTTGTCCATCGCGCAAATGCACTTTGATGCCACAACGGCAGGCGCACATGTAACAGGTGGTGTACTTGATTTCATCCGATACCTTTGGCGAGGTATCCACAAATTCCTGACTGGGGGGCATTGAGCTATTCCAGAGCGCAGAGCAGTAAGCATAGAGCCCTTGCGGGAAAATTCAAAGCAATGCCTGGTATTTTTGCTTGCAGACGATGGATAATATTCATCTGCCAGCAAAATTGGCGTGAAATACATCCATTCTCAATAAAACGCATGAAACAGACGGCGGACCGTTTTGCTAGAATGGGTCATCGCTGCACAATTGTGTGTCTGCTGTTGCAAAGCGGCCAGCCAAACGGAGAAACCTGGATCATGAGCTTGGAATTTATTGGCAAAAGTAAAATGATCCAGCGGATAAACGCCGCAACCGATGGTGATTGTCCCGATGAAATCACTACCTGCCTGCGCAGAGCGCTGGTGGATTGCATTGCCGATCCGGAGATACGCCTGCCGGATTGCGTTTACGAAGTGGTTCCCGGCCATTATGCCCGCCGCGAAGTATATACCCACCCGACCAAGGGTTATTCCATGATTGCCATGACCTGGGGCCCGGGACAGGGCACTGCCCTGCACGACCACGATGGGCTGTGGTGCGTGGAGGGGGTTTGGTCTGGCTGTATCGAAGTGGTCTCTTACCAATTGCAGGAACAACAGGGCGAACGTTATAAATTCCAGCCGGTGGGTACTATCATGGCGGGTTGCGGCAGTGCCGGCAGCCTGATTCCACCGTATGAATACCACACCATTGCCAATTCCGATGCAGTGAAACCAGCCGTGTCAGTGCACATCTACAAACACACCATGCAGTGCTGCAACCTGTTCACGGAAGAAAGCAACGGCTGGTATCGCAAGCAGGCCAAACAGTTGATTCTGGATGCTGCCTGAGCAATGACCGACGCGAAGGAATCTGTTCACCAGCAAATTTCCTTGCCGTCCCAGTTGTAGAATTTACCAGAATCCTGGCTGCCAACGTGGGCCAGAACTTGCAAAATCCGGGCGGCACTTTCCTCAGGTGTATAGAGCTTTCCGGGCTGAATGTTGCGCTGGAAAGGCCGTGACAGGCCGGTATCAGTGGTGCCTGGATGAATGGCCACAATGGCGGCCTGCGGATAGCGCGTGCGACATTCGATGGACAAAGTCTTGATGAACTGATTCAGCGCTGCTTTGGAAGCCCGATAACCATACCAGCCACCCAGTTTATTATCACCGATACTTCCCACCATGGCCGAAAGGGCAGCGAACACAAATGGCTTGTTTCGCTGCTGCGTTGCTAACAGCGTCTGGGCTACCAGCAGCGGCCCTATGCTGTTGACTTCAAACAAGCGCAGCAAATGTTGTGACTGGCACTGCTCCAGGCTTTTTTCAGGCTCCAGGCCTGCTGCATGCAACAGCCCGGCGGCGTGTATCACCAGATCGATACCGCAACCCAAAGCAGCAAGATTCGCAGCGAAATGCGCCAGACTTTGCTGATCGGTAAAATCCAGTGACAAAAGCTGCAACTTGCCAGAATAGTCTCGCTGCAGTTGCAATAAATCCTGCCGATCGCTGCCTGACCGGCAGGTCGCCAGTACTTGCATCACTGCTTCATCCGCCAGCAGGTTCTGCACCAGGGCCAGTCCAATTCCACGGTTGGCCCCCACAATCAGCGTATTCATAGACATATCCTGCTTAATGAAAAAAACCAACCCCGCGATTTGGCGGGGCTGGCTGATCTGCTAATAAAAAGGGCTCGCAATTTGTCGGGGAGAACACAGTGGACTCGCGAGCCAACGGCAAGTAAAGCTTGTTACTTGCCCGCAACAGCAATTCCCGATTTATTCAGGCATCAACACGCTGTCGATCACATGGATCACACCATTGCTGGCAGCAACATCGGCCGCTGTGACCTGCGCATCGTCAACAAACACGGTGCCATCTTCAACACGGATCGCAACGTCCTTGCCATTAACGGTAGTAGCTGAAGTCAACTTCACTACATCGGCTGCCATTACTTTTCCAGCCACTACGTGATAGGTCAGAATGCCTACCAACTTGTCTTTGTTTTCCGGCATCAGCAGCATTTCAACAGTTCCAGCCGGCAATTTGGCAAAGGCTGCGTCGGTAGGAGCAAACACGGTGAAAGGACCTGCTGATTTGAGTGTATCAATCAGATCCGCAGCCGTAAGTGCCGCCGCCAGAGTGTTGAAGCTGCCCGCTGCAACAGCAGTGTCTACGATGTCTTTCTTGTCAGCATAGTCGCCGGCAAAAACATTGGCAGTTAATGCCATGGTGGCAACCAGTGCCAATACAGAATTGAATTTCAAGCTCATTGATTTGAAGGACTTCATTTAGGACTCTCCGGGGTTGATGTTGAATTGTGAGACGCTAATGTATAGATATCGTAATGAAATATTTGTGAACAACATGTAGATAATTGTACATTTAGTGTACTTTTTTAATTTACTCGTACTTTTGTTAATTGCTTATAGCCGCTTAATGCAAAACGGGAGCGCAAAACGGGAGCGCCAGGCTCCCGTTTTGCTTTCTGTCTTGCAAACTTCAGGTAATGCAGAACTAGTCCAAAGAACAACCCAGTGGTGCGACCAGGCGCTTGGCTGTATACAGCTTTGCCGCCGTATTGCCGATTCTGACCGTGGCCATGGCATCAAAGCAGTCCATAATTTCAAACTGTATGGTTCCCACTTCTTTGGTTTCGACTTCCAAACCTGCTTCTGCACCACCACCCGTACTGAGGTACAAAGTAGTTTCCGCCATCACACCATCAAATTCACCAGGGCCACTATCGTAGGTGTAAAAGAACGGCGCACCCATGTTGTTGTAGCTGTACCAGGTTCCTACCAGGCGATTTTCTGAAGGCATGGGCTGCAGTATGAACCCCACGCCCGATCCTTCCTGCACGCCCCACCAGCCATTGGCGCTGTTGTCTACCGGAGCACGCAGCGGCAATAAGCCGAGAGGATAAGCCAGTATGCCGAGATCCTGGTTAATGCCATCACCCACGGCGAACAGTGTCAGGATGGCTCCTGCAGGAAGTGCTGCGGGAAGCGGATCAATGTAATTCACTGAACCGTCATTGGAAGCGACCTTGAGGTCGTAAGTGCCAGCAGGAACTTCGAGGTAGCCGCTGTTGGCCTTGTAGGGCACACCCACCAAGCCTCCTACCACGGCACCACCGGCAGTGCGGATGGATACTTCAGTGGCGGTCAGATCAGCTGCAAACGGAGCAGTGTGCACGACGCGAAGTTTCACGTTTCCGGCAGCCGGAGCATCGTTGTTGTCCACCAGAGCCGTAAGCTCCAGAGGTTGGGTCGAGCCGTTGCCGATTGCAAATACACTGTAGTCGACACCATCCGTCAGGCTGAACATTCCGCCCATGGCAGGCTCAGTTGCGCCAACCGGAAAAATATCGATTTGGTAATCGCCGGCGGGCAATTCAACATACGGCACAAAATCCGTGAACCTCACACCTTCAAACGTGGCAGTGCCGTTGATAACGATATCGACCGCAGTACCGTCGATATCTTCAGCAAACGGGGCCAAATGCAGGACCGCAACCCTGGCTGCAGAAAAAGCACTTTGCGATGCCATTACAGCAACCATCGCCAAAGCAAATACAAATACATTTTTCATTGCAAACTCCTTACATGTTGTACAGGTTTTATTCAAATTTGGCCAAATATCAGGTTCCGGATTTGGCTACCTGATTGAAGCCAGCAGTAAATGATGTGTCTGCTGAACCCCGACCTGCGAACAACCGTACAGTATTTGTACAGATATAATCAAGTAAATATTGCAGGTATTGTACCGATATTTGCGAATATCCCGACTACATGTATACTTGTCGTACAATTTTTGTCCCAGAATTCAGGCACATCACTCATGACCCAGGACGTTACTTCAGCTCCAGGCGCCGGCGAAAAACTGTACACAATCGGCACGGTATCGAATTTGACAGGAGTGGCCCCCGTGACACTGCGGGCCTGGGAAAGGCGCTATGCGCTGATACAGCCGGTGCGCAAAGAGAGTGGTCATCGCCTCTACACGCGGAAGAATATTGATCAGATCAATCGCATCATGGCGCTCACCAGCCAGGGCATGCGTATCAGCCAGATTGATGCACAAATGCTGGAGCCAGAAAGCCTGCAGGGTCAGGAAGGCGATTCAAAGGTCAACCACTGGCGTGACCACCTCGAAAGTTTGATTGCCGCCATCGTCAGCTATGACGAGAATCGGCTGGAAGACATTTACAATGAAGTTCTTTCGCTCTACCCCATCGAACTGGTGACCCAGAAATTACTGCGGCCGTTGCTGATAGAGCTGGGATTACGCTGGGAAGACAAAAAAGGAAGCGTCGCGGAAGAGCATTTTTTTGCCTTCTATTTGCGCAACAAACTGGGTGCCCGCTTTCACCATCGCTCCAGAAAAAACCAGGGGCCACGCCTTTTGGTGGCTGGCTTACCGGGCGAGATGCATGAAATCGCCTTGTTGCTTTTTGCCCTGGCAGCCAGTGAGCAGGGTTATCGCCTGATTTCACTGGGCGCCAACATGCCCTTTTTAGAACTCGCGCAGGTCGCAGCCAGAACAGCCAGTGATGCCATCGTGCTGTCGGGTTCGGTTGAGCCCGGCAAAAACCTTCTGGACGAAGGGCTGACAGACCTGGTTGCAGACTGCAAAGTATCGGTTTTCATCGGCGGCCAGGCTTCTGTTTATGCCTGCGATGCGATCAACAAAACTGGTGCCATTGCATTGGGCAATGACCTGGAGCTGGGATTGCAACGTATGGCAGATCAGCTGAAGTTCAACAGCAAGGCCTGAGACCTGGCAGGCTAAAGGAGTTGTTGCAGCGCCTGCATCAACCACTGGTCCAATTCAGCTCCCGATTCATCACCTGCAGACACCTGGGCCCATGCAACAAGCGGGCATATTGCACTCATAAGGACGGAAATAAATAAAAATGCAAAGATTCTTTTCACAACAATTCCCCAGCGCTTGCAACTGTGCTTAGTGTACTATTTTGCTAATTTGCCCAACTACGGAGCAAACATCATAGATACACGATATTCCGTTTTTGCCACAACGGCCATTGGCCTGTTTATGCTCAGCGCCTGCGACAGTGGCCTGCCTTCCCGTTTTGATGATATTTCCGGCGTGGATGTTTGCCAACTTAACAGCCCGGCTGAAGCGGAACATATCCTTGGTCCGATCAAGGATTCCAAAACAACCGTTACATCCGGTTCCGGCTTTGCCGGTGATTGCACCTGGACTTTGGAACATTCTGAATTATGGTTGCTGCAATCCGATACACTACTCACCCTGCGCATGAAGGGTGGCAGCGCGGCCCAACTGGAAACATTTGCCCGGGCGCTCTCACGTGAGATGGCATTGCCGCCGGAACCCAAGGGCGGTTAAGGAAGCTCTGACTATTTATCATGGCTTTGCCACAATCGAGTCATGGTCACGCCCCAAAATGGGTTCAGACTAAGTGCTGATTCGAATTTGAACCAACTTTGAACATCTACCCACCTGTCAACGAGGAGTCCCCTATGCGTCAATCATCCGGCCTGAACCTGTTGTGGTTGGGAATTTCCATCATGCTGGGCCTTGCTGCCCTGGGCTATCTGCTGGGCCATGCGGCCATCCAGGTCAAGGAGTATGAACGCAGCGTTACCGCCAAAGGCTTGTCTGAGCGTGAGTTTCCGGCAGACGAAGTGATCTGGCCGATCAGTTTCAGCGTGGCTGGTAATGATCTGACAGCGGTCTATGAGGAGCTTGACCAGACCAGCAAACAGGTACGGGAATTCCTGGCGATTACTGGTCTGAAGGACACGGATATAAATCTTTCTAACCCCAATCTGACCGACAAATCAGCTCAAGCCTGGGGCGATGGTCAAGGGGCGGAGTACCGCTATGTAGCTAGCCGCACCGTTACCATCTACTCCAACCAGGTGGAGCAGGTGCGCAAAGCCATGGGTGGCCTGCTGGAACTAGGCAAACAGGGGATCGCCTTTACTGGCGACAACTACCAGAACCAAGTGGAATATTTATTCACCAGGTTGAACGATGTCAAACCCGAAATGATCGAAGAAGCGACCCGCAATGCCCGTGAAGTGGCTGCCAAATTCGCTGCCGATTCAGACAGTCAATTAGGCAAAATTCGCAGTGCTTCACAGGGGCAATTTTCTATAGAACCGCGCGATACCAATAACCCACATCTCAAGAAAGTACGGGTGGTTTCCACCGTTGAATATTATCTTTCTGATTAGCAGGTAGGAGCATCCCTGCACAAAAATGCGGACTCCTACAGGAGCTGACCTTTTTGTAGGAGCGCGCCTTGCGCGCGAAATACGTAGCCGATACCTTTGTACAGAGTGGAGCGCGCTTATCGGAAACGATTAGAATAAAAATAGGCTATTATCCATGTTCATTGAATCCGACCATTGAGGGATAGAGCATGTCATTTCTGTTAAAAAGTGGCCGTCTGGCCTCACTTCGCGCCATTCCTTTTATTCTGCTGTCAGGCAGCCTGTGTTTCAGCCCGTTATTGCAGGCTCAGGCATTGTCGCCAGAACAGCAACAAAAAGCTGCGGCTGTCGAATCCGGACTAAAGCGAGTGCAGACCAATTTTCAACTGGCACTGGATTCGGCCGGCACCGGCACTCCCACGGGATCAAAAGCCAAGCTGAGCAAAATGCGCCTGGACAGTGCTGCAGTGGATATGCCACAACTCAAACAATGGTTGTCTGAGTTGCCTGCGGATCAGCCTGAAGTAAAACCACTGACTGATCAGTACGCCTCGATAGAACAGGGCATACAAGAGCTGGACGACCGCATTGCTGGCAAAAACGCCACACCGGCCGCAGCCACGGCGGCAGCTCCAGCGGCGAGTACCCCAGCGACTACGGCCACTGCAACTCCAGCGGCCGCAACTGCACCGGCCCCGGCCACAGCACCCGCTCAGGCTGCTACGCCGGCGCCAGCCGCTGATGCTACGGTCAAGCTGGGTTACCCGCTGGAAGACGTATTGAAAGGGGCACAGTTCAATCTCCGCGAAGTTCAGGGCAATGCCAATGCGTTGACGGCAAAAATGGCCGAACTCCAACCCGTTGAAGACCAACTCAGCGTCAACTTTCGCGAGGTTTTGGCCAGCATGAATACGCTGGAGAATGCCCGTCGCAAAGCCGGGTTTACCCAGGACGGGTTGAGCAAGTTGCCGGCCAATGGACAAGGCGTGGCAGAAGCGGCAACAGAGTTGGCAGAAGCCAACGGCCAACTGGATACAGCGGAAACGTATTTTGCACCGCTCAACCAGCAACTGGCCAAACTGATCGATCCGGCTAACTATCCCAACTTGCCAACCGACCTGAAGCGCCTGGATGAGCTTACCGTCATGTATGGCAGCCCCTCGATCCTGCAAACTGATCGCCCGCAAGCCGCAGCCGTCATGCACCAAGCCGATGCCGCCAAAACCGAAGCTACGCGTATCGCGCAAGCCTATTCGTCCTTGATGGTGCAACAAACCGAAGAAGGCAAACGAGTTGAAGGTTCGGGCAATTATTTCCTGGAAAAACTCACTGCTTTTCAAGCGGCGGCTGAACAAGAACGGCAAACCTTGCCGCAACAGATTCGCGCTGACCTGGCCGAGGCAGACAAAGTCGCCCAACAGGCGGTGGCTGATCAAAAGCCCTTGTTCTTTACCGGCGGTATCCCGCAAACCATGGGCTTTGCCGCAGACCGGCTGGCACTTTACAAAGTGCTGGATCCCAAGCAGGCACCGGCCATGGAAAAGGAAGTACAAGCCATGCAGGCCAGTATGGTGCAGCGCGAAAAATCACTCAGCGCGTTAATCATCCAGCAGAATCCTTTGCCGCCGGATCGCTATACGGGAGCTGATCGCTCGCAGGTGGTGGATGTGGCAATCGATGCGTGGAAACACCAACAAGCCAAGTTTGAAGTCCTGGGCAGCCGCATTCCCTCAGAAGCCTGGAACCGGGAAACCATGTGGCAATACAGCAATGGCACCTGGTATTACGTAGATAGATCCAAACTACAGGTGCAGTTATTGGTGGCTGATGAAGAAAATTCGGATCAGGCCAAGATCCTACCGGTGAACATCTGGAAAGATCACCAGAAAGGCGACAGCCTGATCGGCACACCGTTGTATAGCGGCAAGGAAGTTCTGCAACCGAGCAGCTACATGTTGCGTGACAAAATCAAGTAAATCAGTGTGAGGGAGGCCGACACCTGTCGGCCTCCTGATTTTATCTCTATCCCCAAACCTGATCCGGGGATGGAATCAATGAAAAAACAATTCAGGGATTACGTTCCAACCAATCTATCAGGCGATGGAAATTACCCTTTTCCATGGCGCGGGTTAGTGGCTGGTCGGAAAAACCTAAAGCTGTCGAAATCAACATGCGCGGGTCGTTATCGTATTTTCCAGAGGCATAGACTTCCTCACTCGCGCCGCAATGAGACATGCGAATGTCCATGACAACAATATCACCCACCTCGACCGGAATGCTTTCCACCAAGTCATTTTCATCGGGTTCACTGGACCGGTCGCTATCCAGTGGAATCGGTATTTTGTGTGACCCGCGAATGACTTTGAGGCTGGAGCCGGCCTGCAGGTAGAATAGTATTTTGTACACACCCCCACCGTTGTCGCCCCAGATCATTTCCTGATCTTCAAGGTAGGAGCTGAACTTGCCACGCAGCAAATCCTTGTGCCAGCATTGCGACCGGTTGATGGTGATGTCGCTTAAGCCCAGGCTTTGTACCGCTGTGCTGCCCCGCAAATGCTCCAATAACCTGTGTACCACTGGGTTACCCGCCAACTGGGTATGCAGTGGCTCCAATTTGGAAAAGCGATGAAACCCGGCCAAATGCAAGGCTGAAGTGGCCGGACGAGTGCGCCTGAACAAGGCCAGGTTATTCAATATCTGGTCCCTGCAGTTCTTCACCTCAGCCTTATCCACCGCAGCCTTCAGCGTGGTGTGGCCATGCTCCCGCAACTGCCTGACATTGATATCAACCAACCCGGTAAGCTCTGCGTACAGGGCTGCGTCGTCATAGACCAGGGGGGAGCTCCATATGGTGCTGGCTGCTCTTTGCAATTTATGGTGCCTGAGTTCTTTTGCGTGTCGACGAGGCAGATCCTCTGCCATTCCATCAAAAGCATGGTGTTCAACTGCCACCTGCCTGACAGTTTTACACCGCAGTTCACCTGCCTTATTCATCCGGGGAATGATCAAGTCAACATTGTCATCAACCTGTTGGAAGCGCTGCAACAATTTTGCTGCCCCTTGGCGGCTGAGGTAGTAATTCGCAAACCCCCAATCGGAAGGATCATCAACAAAGATCTGGGCGCTTTCAATCGCCAGGATTTCTTCCCGGAAACTCTTGTGCAGATGAATCCGTAGGAACTCCAAGTCGGGATTGCTGGGCAGGGCTTCCAGTATCTGCTGAAAAAGCGGTGGATCACTGATGTAAATGTCATCTTCAAACACCAGAACCCCGTCATGCGGACTGGCCAGCAACTTTTTCCACAATTTGATGTGGCTTAAAGTGGCGCACAACTGGCCTTTGTTGCACACAGTCAGGTATCGGTGCGTGAAGCCAATTTCTGGGTTTTGCTTGAGAAATTCGGTTGCCGCGTTTATTTCCTGCCAATAGATAGCCGGTACGATTTCAATTTTGGACAGCCCATCATAGTCAGCAAGGGCCTGCGCCAGGCACTGTGCGTTATCAACGCGTTCAGCAATGCTGTCGACAGCCAGGATGTAAGCAGTCAGGTTTGACAAGAAAGTTCACCACGGAGTTAAGGCCTTTGGGCCGGTTAAACGAGATAATTGTACTAGAAGAAGCTTGCTGAATTTACATCCATTGTAAGCTGAGCCAGGGATGGACTCATTGGGAGGCTGAACGCTTCAGGAATTACGTTCCATCCAATCCATCAAGCGATGGAAGTTGCCTTTTTCCATGGCTCGGCTCAAGGGTCGGTTGCTAAAGCCCAAGGCCGTAGATACCAGAATACGGGGATCGTGGTCGTATTTTCCTGAAGCGTAAACCTCCTCAGAGGCACCGCGGTGAGACATGCGTATGTCCATCACAACGACATCACCCTGTTCCACCGGGATACTGACCACCGGGTCATTTTCATCAGGTTCGCTGGACTGATCGCTTTGCAGTGGAATCGGTATCTTGTGAGAACCGCGAATCACTTTGAGGCTGGACCCTGACTGCAAATAAAATAATATTTTGTAGACACCGCCACCGTTGGCGCCCCAGATCATTGCCTGATCTTGCAGGTAGGAACTGAATTTGCCACGCAGTAAATCCTTGTGCCAGCATTGCGACCGATTGATGGTTATGTCGCTCAGCCCCAGGCTTTGTAGGCCGCTATCGCTATGTAAATGTTGCAGCAGCCGGTGCACTACCGGATTGCCTGCCAACTGGGCATGCAGTGATTCCAATTCGGGAAAGCGGTGAAAGCCGGCCAAATGCAATGCGGAAGACGATAGACGGGTATTTTTGAACAAGTTGAGATTCTGCTGGATTAGCTCCCGATAGGAACTCACCTCTTCCTGCTCAAAAATGCCACGCAGCGTGGTGAAACCATTTTCTTGCAACTGCGGCACATGCACACTCGAAAGCGCCGATATCCGGTCATGCAAAGGCTTGTTTTCGAACAGAATCGGTGATGTCCAAATGGTACTGGCGGCTTTTTGCAATTTCTCTGAACGGCGCTCCAATACATGCCGAGACAACAATTCTGCCGCTTGTCCGTCGAACTCCTGGTGCTCTACTACCACCGGCTTTACCGTCATGCAGATCAGGTCACCAGCGTTGCCCATCACCGGCACAATCATATCGACAGGATGATCAATCAACTGGAATCGCTGTAACAGCTTTTCCGCTCCCAGGCGACTGATGTAATAGGTGGCAAAGCCCCACAAAGAAGGATCCTGTACAAAGATTCCGTCACCTTCTGCGGCCGTGATGTCATCACGAAACCTTTTGTATTGGTGAATGCGCAGGAAATCCAGTTCGGGCCATTCGGGCAGTTCATTGAGGACATTCTGGAAGTCTTCAGGGTCGCTGATGTAGATGTCATCTTCAAAAATGATGGCACCGGCATGGTCGCTGGCCAGCAGCTTTTGCCACAAGTTGATATGGCTGAACGTGGCGCAGAGTTGCCCTTCCTTACAGCGAGCCAGGTATTTCTGAGTGCAACGAATCGTTGGATTGCTGTCGAGAAAGCCGAGAGCTGAGTCAGAATCCGACCAAAAAATTGCCGGAACAATTTCAGCCTCAGCCAGTTCAGTATAGTGCTGCAATGCAGACCGCAGCACTTGAGCGCTTTCGACTCGCTCCTCGATTGATTCAATGGCAAGTATGTAAGCAGCAATTCCAGTCATACGCAACATCCAGATTCAGATAAGTTTAGTTTCAGCAAAACGATACTGTTTTTCAAGAGGAAAGCTGTTGAGCCCTATTTCTCAGAAACCCCTATTTCTCAGAAACCCCTATTTCTCAGAAACCCCTATTTCTCAGAAACCATTATGGCCGGGAGATAAATTCATGCACCAACTGCAGAGTCTCCTGACGCTGGATGTGCGCCAACAATACCAGCACATCGCCATCCTGGGCTAATTCCAGCGCCCTGCGCGCAGCTTGTAAAAGATTCGGCATCATCAGTAACTGCTCCGGCACCATGCCATTGGCCAATGCTTCTGCGCGTATCGCTGCAGGGGGTTCGGTGATGGCGCGGCCGCGCTCATAACCGGGTAGTTCATTGATTAGCAGAAAATCTGGGCGCATGAGCAACGCGGCGCGAGTCAGTTCGCGAATGGCCTCATCGCTGCGATCACCCGCCTGCCCCGTCATCAGAATGACCCGCCGCTGCCCCAGCGCCAGCACAGTATGTGCCAGCGCATGCATGCCATGTTCGTTGTGGGCAAAATCAACCACGATTTGAACGCTTCCACGCTCAAACCAGTTGCCACGGCCCGGGTTATCGCGCTCATCGCCGCGAAAATCGCGCAGGCCTTTGCTGATGGCTGCATCGGACAACCCCAGCGCCTGACCCAGTAACACGGCACCCAGTGCATTCTGCAGATTATGCTTGAGCAGGCCGCCGCGACTGGCCGTGACATCAGTGATGGTACCAAGCTGCCTGCTTTTGAATGCCGCTGGACCCCTGCCAGCATTGCACCATAATTCGTCGCCTTGCAGCCAGCAGGCCGTCCCACCCTGTTGAACATGCTTCGCTAAAGGCGGATTGTTCGCATTCAGGCTGAACCACCAGGTAGTGCCCGGCTTTATTCGGCGCAACTTGGCTTCGTAGGAAACCAGGCCCGCATCGTCGGCATTCAGAATCAATGGCGATTGCTGATCCAGCGCGCGGTGCACGATAAACTTGGCCATCGTGAGTTCAGCCACGGTGTTAATGCCGTACTCACCGAGGTGATCAGCAGCGACATTGGTGATCAGCGCAGCATCGGCACGATCAACGGCAAGACCTCGTCGCAGCAAGCCGCCACGTGCGACTTCCAGGACGGCTGCTTCAACCTCGGGATGGCGCAATAACATCCGTGCTCCACCGGTACCCGAGTAATCGCCTTCACCGATCAGCTGATCGCCCACCCGAATAAAATCGGTAGAGGTCAATCCGCCGCGCAGACCTGCCGCCTGCATCATGGCGGCTACCATACGCACCTTGGTGGATTTGCCATTGGTGCCGGTTACCAGCGCCAGTGGAATGCTTGTTACCGACGACCAATCCACACCCGCAACGTCAGGCACGGATGCATAAGGCCAAAGCTGGCAGGACGCGCCATAACCAATGGACACTTCATCATCGTCGGACAAAAACGGCACTGCATGCTTGCGCGCAGACTGCTGCATGCGCAGCAACAGGGGTCGACGTTCTGCAGCGAACAAATCCCGCAAGCGTTGAATCTCGGCCGGCAAATCAGGTGCATCGGCCCGAAAACAACTTTGGGCATGGAGATGTAAAGCCTGTGCCCAGGCCACCTCATTCAACTCGCACATGGCATACAGCGCATCAATGGGCGCACTGACCAGCAAACTGGCACCGCCGTCATAGATACGTTGGCAGGTTTGCTGTTCAGCCATAGCACAAGCGGCCAGCAAATCAATCACGGTTTGCCGCCAATAGTCGATAACGGCAAAGTCTGCCGCATCCAGTTGCACATCGATGATCGCACTGGGACTATTCCAGTACAGATTCGCGCCAGTCAGACGCCGGCTATCCAGCAACACCGGGCTGTTCAAAACGCTAGCTGACACAGGTAAGGATCAATCGGACTCTTCTTCAACACGAGCCAGACGCACTCCACGTCCATCGCGCACCAGTTCGGCTGCCGGGTCCAGCTTGAAAGCATCCGGGTCGGATTCAAC
>Ga0163153_10003860_pt1 | contig 19516 bp, 18 predicted proteins | sample OliLakLV19MP6IB1_FD_148629 | JGI IMG/M metagenome (GOLD analysis project Ga0163153, IMG submission 148629) | Freshwater microbial mat bacterial communities from Lake Vanda, McMurdo Dry Valleys, Antarctica - Oligotrophic Lake LV.19.MP6.IB-1 | ecosystem: Environmental > Aquatic > Freshwater >... | reverse complement strand
CGGTGCATGTGTGTTTTCCTTACAGAACGTGGCGAACCACGAAGACCATGGCAAAGCCCGCACCCATGAAGGCCAGCGTGGCGACCAGTGAGCGGGGCGACAGGCGCGAGAGACCGCAGACGCCGTGCCCGCTGGTGCAGCCCGAGCCGTAGCGTGGGCCGAGCCCTACCAGCAGCCCGGCCGCAACGATGGTGGCGAAGCTCGCGTCGATGCGCGGCGCCTGCACAAATCCTTCAGGCGACAGCAGGCCGTACACCAGCGGCGCGGCCAGCATGCCGAGCAGGAGAGCCACGCGCCAGCCGGCGTCGCCCAATTTCGGGGGCAACAGTCCGCCCAGGATGCCGCTGATGCCCAATACCCGGCCGTTGACCAGGATGAAGAAGGCCGAGGCCACGCCCAACAGGATGCCACCGGATAGTGAAGCCCACGGCGTGAAATTGGTCCAATCAATCGTCATGAATCACTCCTTTTCAGAGACGCAAAATTGTTCGTAGAGAACCTGCATCACGGCCAGCGCTTTGGGGCTGGTCAATCCGTAGTGGATGTTCTTGCCTTCGCGGCGGGTGCTCACCAGTTGCTCTTCGCGCAGCACGGTGAGCTGCTGCGACAGCGTCGGTTGCACGATCCCGAGCAACTCTTCAAGCTCACCCACGCGGCGCTCGCCCTGCGAGAGCTGGCACAGGATCAACAGCCGGTCTGGGTTGGCCAGCACCTTCATCAGGCGGCAGGCTTCGCCCGCGACCGTCTGCATTTCTTCCAGGTCCATCAACACGCTCGTCATCGCTGTTTCCTTCCGGTCCATTGAAGCGGCGTAATGCCGCGTCGAGGTATGGCGAGAATATATTGACAAACAATATATTTGTCAATATATTGTTATCAGCGTACTTCAAGGAGCCCTTCATGACATCCGTTCCGATCAAAACCACACAACCCCAAGTGCACGGCCTGTTCGATCCCGCCACCTGGACCGTGACCTACATCGTTCACAGCGGTCCGGGCAGCGACTGCGCGGTGATCGATTCGGTGCTCGACTACGACCCGAAGTCGGGCCGCACGCAACACGCCTCGGCCGCCAAGGTGATCGAGTACGTGCGCGCCAACGGCTTGAAGGTGCAATGGATTCTGGAGACACACGCCCACGCCGACCACCTTTCGGCCGCGCCCTACTTGCGGGCCCAACTCGGGGGAAAGATCGGCATCGGCGCCGACATCACCCGGGTGCAGAAAGTGTTCAAGGGCGTCTTCAACCTGGAGCCGGGCTTCAAGCAGGACGGCTCGCAGTTCGACCACCTCTTCCAGGACGGTGAGTCCATTCCGCTGGGCGACCTGTCCGGCCAGGTGATGTTCGTGCCCGGCCACACGCCGGCCTGCGCGGCCTACCGTTTTGGCGACGCTGCGTTCGTTGGCGACACGCTGTTCATGCCCGATGTGGGCACCGCGCGCTGCGACTTCCCCGGCGGGGACGCCCACGCGCTGTATGCCTCCATCCGCAAGCTGTTGAGCCTGCCGCCACAGACCCGCCTCTTCATGTGCCACGACTACCCGCCCACCGACCGCGCGGTGGCGTTCGAGACCACGGTGGCCGAGCAACGCGCGAAGAACATCCACGTGCACGACGGTGTGAGCGAAGACGAGTTCGTGGCCATGCGCACCGAGCGCGACGCCACCCTGGAAATGCCCACGTTGATCCTGCCGTCGGTGCAGGTCAACATCCGCGCGGGGGAACTGCCGCCGGAGGAGGACAACGGCGTGGTTTACCTGAAGATCCCGATCAACGCACTGTGATCGAACCACCCCACTCACCCAGGGCAGCGCCATGACCACCACGACCGTTTCGCTCCAGCAGCAAGCCGACTACCGTTTCGAAATCCACTTTGGCGAGGACATCCCGAGCTTGTTCGCCGATGAACCCGCGCCTTTGGGCAAAGGCGAAGGCCCCTCCCCCGTCCAGCTGCTGTGCGCCGCGGTGGGCAATTGCCTGTGCGACTCGCTGCTGTTTGCGCTGCGCAAGTTCAAGCAGGCGCCCGAGCCTCTGCGCTGCGAGGTGCAGTCCGAGGTGGGGCGCAACCCGGAAGGCAGGCTGCGGATCCTTCGCATCCACGCCACCATCCGCCTGGGTGTGGCTGCGAGTGCCCTGGAACACCTGGACCGCGCACTGGCGCAGTTCGAGGAGTTCTGCACGGTCACACAAAGCGTGCGACTGGCCGTCCCGGTGCGGGTCACCGTCATTGACGCCGACGGGCAAACCTTGCGCGACCAGACCTGAGTGGCCCATCTCATGCAACCGCAAGTACTTCTGCGTCAACGTGCCTGAGCACCGATGGCGATGATCCTGGGAACCGCGGCCACCGTGGGTGGTGCGTGGGCGCTGCGCCGATTGGTCCACATGGGCATCGTGCGAGGCTTGCGCGCGCCGCGCGTGCCACATGCACAGGGGCCCGGTGCGTTCGGGCTGTCGCCAGACCAGATCAGGGAGGTCAGCATTCCAGCCGCTGGCGGCAAGCGCTTGTCTGGTTGGTGGGTGTCGCCTCCGCACACCTTTGAACGACCGGTCCCCGCAGTCCTGGTGATGCACGGCTGGGGTTCCAACGCGGCGATGATGGGGCCGGTCGTTCCCCCACTGTACGCGGCTGGTTTTGCCGTGCTGCTCGTGGACGCCCGATGCCATGGGCACAGCGACGACGAAACTTTCACTTCCATGCCTCGCTTTGCCGAGGACATTGCGTCCGGCTTGGCCTGGCTGCGTCGCCGCCCTGAAATCGATCCGGAACGGCTTGCGCTGCTGGGTCACTCGGTCGGCGCCGCGGCTGCCTTGCTGCACGCCGCGCACCACGACGACGTTCGGGCCGTGGTCAGCCTCTCGGCCTTCGCCCACCCCACGGAGGTGATGCGCCGTTTCATGGCCGAGAAAAGAATTCCCCATTCACCTTTGGGCTGGTACGTCTTGCGCCATGTCCAAAAGGTCATCGGCATCACCTTTGATGAGATCGCACCTCTGCGGACGCTGGCCGCAGTGCGCTGCCCCACGTTGCTGGTACACGGCATCTCCGATCAAAGGGTCCCCGTCGAAGACGCGTACCGATTGATGGCCGTGTCCAGCCGGGCGCGCCTGCTGCTGGTGGAAGGTGGCCACGACCTGAGCGATGCGCTGGCGCCCCACGCCGACACCCTTGTGAAGTTTCTCCGCAGCGCGTTTCAAACTGCCTCTGACGATTCGAACACCGACGTCGACCGTTGCGCTGGCCATCAAGGCCCGCTTCGAAGAGCAATGGATGCTCCAGGCGCATCCGGGGTACGCTCAGTACCGCAAGCGCACAGCGCGATTCATTCCATGGCTGTTCTGACTGCGAGCCCTGCCGCGTGCAGCACCGGCGGTTTGTTCATGAAACAGCAACCCGGTCGCACGGGTCTTTAACAGTGAACAGGGTCTGCCACCTCACCGATACAAGGAACACGCGATGTTTGACCTGCCCGATGCACTTCTGTTGGCGCGCATCCAGTTTGCGTTCACGGTAAGTTTCCACTTCCTGTTCCCCGCCATCACGATCGGCCTGGCGAGCTACCTGGCGGTGCTTGAAGGCTTGTGGCTCAAGACGGGCCGCGAAGACTACATGAACCTGTTCCGTTACTGGATCAAGATCTTCGCGCTGGTGTTCGCCATGGGGGTGGTCTCCGGCATCGTGATGTCTTACCAGTTCGGCACCAACTGGGCGGTGTTCTCCGACAAGGCCGGCCCGATCATCGGCCCGCTGATGGCCTACGAGGTGCTGACCGCTTTCTTCCTCGAGGCCGGCTTCCTTGGCGTGATGCTGTTCGGCATGAGCCGCGTGGGCAAACGCCTGCACTTCACCGCCACGCTGATGGTGGCCCTGGGCACCTTCGTCTCCGCGTTCTGGATCCTGTCCGTCAACAGCTGGATGCAGACCCCGGCGGGCTACGCGATGAACGCCAATGGTCAGTTCATCTCCGCCGGCAGCTGGATCGCCATCATCTTCAACCCCAGCTTTCCCTACCGGTTGGCGCACACCCTCTCAGCGGCCTATCTGACCACGGCCTTTCTGGTGGGCGCCGTCGGTGCCTGGCACCTGCTGAAGGACCGCGCCAACCCGCGCGCGCGCCTCATGTTTTCGATGGCGATGTGGATGGCGGCCATCGTGGCACCCCTGCAGATTGTCCTGGGCGACCTACACGGCCTGAACACGCTGGAGCACCAGCCCGTCAAGGTAATGGCCATGGAAGGCCACTACCAGAGCCATCCGGAAGGTGCACCGCTGATCCTGTTCGGCATTCCGAACAGCGCTGAAGGCCGGGTGGACTATGCGGTTGCAATTCCGAAGCTGTCCTCGCTGATCCTCAAGCACGACCTCAACGCCCCGATGCAGGGCCTCGACACCGTGCCCGCGGCCGACCACCCACCTGTGGGCATCGTGTTCTGGGCCTTCCGCATCATGGTTGGTCTCGGCTTCCTGATGGCCGGCCTGGGCATGCTGAGCCTGTGGGCCCGAGCCCGGGGTCGGCTGTACGAATGGAAGTTCCTGCATCGCTTCGCCCTGGTGATGGGTCCGTCGGGTCTGGTCGCGGTGCTCGCAGGCTGGATCACCACCGAGGTGGGCCGCCAACCCTGGACCATCCAGGGCCTGATGCGCACGGCCGAGTCGGCCTCACCGCTGGCGGCCCCCGCCGTGGCGGCATCGCTGGTGGCCTTTGTGGTCGTGTACTTCGCGGTCTTCGGCGCCGGGGTGCTCTACATCCTGAAGCTGATGGCCAAGCCTCCGGTGGTGCACGAGTCCGCACCCCCCAACATCCCCGCCCGCGCAGCCGGCACTACGCCCGCCGTGGCGCTGCGGCCCGACGCCCTGGCCACCGAATAAGGAGATCACCATGAACGTCGATCTCACTATCATCTGGGCCCTCATCATCGTGGTGGCCATCTTCATCTACGTCGTGCTGGATGGCTTCGACCTGGGCATCGGCATCCTGTTCAACACCTTCGAGGGGGGTCATGACCGCGACACCGCGATGAACAGCATCGCGCCAGTGTGGGACGGCAACGAGACCTGGCTGGTGATGGGCGGCGGCGGTCTGCTGGCGGCCTTTCCACTGGCCTACGGCCTGATTTTCTCCGCTATGTACGCGCCCATCATCGCGATGCTGCTGGCCCTGGTGTTCCGGGGCGTGGCGTTCGAGTTCCGCTGGCGCGATCCCGCCCACCGCGGCTTCTGGGACCTGGCGTTCACCGGCGGCTCACTGCTGGCGGCGTTTTCGCAAGGCGTCATCCTGGGTGCGCTACTGCAGGGTGTGGCCATCAGTGAGCGGGCGTACGCCGGCGGCTGGTGGGACTGGCTCACGCCCTTTTCGCTGCTCACCGGCTTGAGCGTGGTCGTGGCCTATGCGCTGCTGGGGTCCACCTGGCTCGTGATGAAGGCTGAAGGCGCGCTGCAGCGCCAAGCCCGTGCCATGGCGTGGTGGCTGGGTGCCGCCAGCTTGGCCGCCATCGTGGCGGTCAGCATCGCCACCCTGTTCCTGAGCGCCGACTACTTCAAGAACTGGCTGAACTGGCCCAACATCCTGTGGGTGGCCCCGGTGCCCTTCCTGGTGGCGCTGGCCAGCGTGGCCTTCGCGCGCAGCCTCAAAGCGGGCCGCGAGGTCGCTCCCTTCCTGCTGACGCTGGGCATCTTCCTGCTGTGCTTCATCGGTCTGGGCATAAGCGTATTCCCTTACGTCGTGCCGGGCGCCGTCACCATCTGGGACGCAGCCACCGACCGCAGCAGCCAGATCTTCATGCTCTGGGGCACGGCCATCGTGCTGCCCATGATCCTGGGCTACACGGCGTGGTCGTACTGGGTGTTCCGCGGCAAGGTCAACGCTGACGGGTACCACGCATGAAAACCCACCGGTTTCGCTGGCCCGCCATCACCGCCGCGCGCTCCGACGAGCCGCTGCGACCCCTGTGGAGCCGTCTGCTCTGGATGGCCGGCATCTGGGCCGCCAGCATCACCGCACTGCTGGCCGTGGCGATGGTGCTGCGCTGGGTGCTGAAGACCTGAAACGCACCGCCACAAAACACCATGCGTCCACCATGGATGCCCATCTGAATCACCCCCGGCACCCTGCACCTGGCGACTACGCCGACCGCAGCCGCCGCGCCGCCACAAGTTGCCGGCCGATCACCGGGATCACCATCGCGATGCCTACCGCCGTGCTGATCGTGTTCGGCGCGATCATCAGTACCGCAGCGACGGCGCATACCAGCCGCTCCCACATCTGCATCCGAGTCAGGAAATAATTCGACAATGCCGCAGACAGGAACGTGATGCCAAGTATGCAGCCGCCGGTGGCCATGACAAACTCGTACCAGCTGAAGTTGTTCACCATGATCAACATTGACGGCGCGAAGACAAATACAAACGGCACCAATGCCTTGCCCAATCCCAGCCGGAATGCCGTATTGCCGGTCTTGAACGGATCGGACCCGGCCATGCCCGCCGCCGCGTAGGCTGCGAGTGCCACCGGCGGCGTGATGTCCGCCAATACACCATAGTAAAAGACGAAGAAGTGGGCGACCAGCGGCTGCACGCCGAGCAACACCAGCGTCGGTGCAGCGACGGTCACCATGATGATGTAGTTGGCGGTGGTGGGCACGCCGCAGCCCATCAGGATGCATACGAGGCCGGTCATGATCAGCGCCGCGATGAGCGTCAGCGTCTTCACGTCGGCCCAGTCAGTGGGCAGGAACGCGAGTGCGCCGGTCGCCAGCGTGTGCGCTGCCGAGGTCACGATGTAGGAAAGTTTGAAACCCACGCCAGTCAGCGTGACCACGCCGATCACGATGCCGACCGTCGCGGCCGCCGCGCCCACCGCCAGCGCGTACTTCGCTCCCACCTCGAAAGCGGCAAGGATCGCTCGGCCACCAATCCGCGACTCCCGGCCCAGCGCGCGATGCACGAACGGCGCCGCGATGACCATCGCAACGAAAATCCAGACGCCATACTCGCCGAACTGGCGCGTGATCAAGCCAACCAGCAGCGCGTGGGACACGATCAACGCCAGGTATTGCGCGGCGGTGGTTCCCTTTCGCGACGTGAAGAGTCCAACCAGGATGCACGACGAGATACCGGTGAAGGCAGCGAGGTAAGGCGTGTTGCCCTGCACGATGATGCCGATGAGCAGCGCCAGAGGAATCAGCGTCGGCCAGTTGGCGCGCAGCGACATTGGCAGATCCGGCAGTTCTTCCTTGGTGAGGCCGCGCAATCCCTTGTTCTTGGCCTCGAAGTGGACTTGCATGAACACGCCGTAGAAATGCATGAAGGCGGGAACGATGGCGGCGATGATGATGGTCGAGTACGGCAGGTTCAGGAACTCGATCATCAGGAAGGCAGCGGCGCCCATGATCGGCGGCGTGATCTGGCCGCCCGTCGATGAAGCCGCCTCCACGCCCCCCGCGAAATGCCGCGGATAGCCGAGCCGGATCATCGCGGGGATGGTCAGCGAACCCACCGTCACCGCATTGGCGACCGAGGATCCGGAAAGCATCCCGAACATGGCGGACGCGAAGATCGACACCTTGGCCGGCCCGCCCGCATAACGCCCGGCGATCGCCGACGCGATGTCGATGAAAAGTTGCCCCAGACCGATCGCCGTGGCAAGCACGCCGAATAGCACGAAGTGGAACACATAGGTCGCCACCACGCCGATGGCGATGCCGTAGATGCCCTGGCTCGTCATGTACAGATGGTTGATGAGGCTCGACCACGACGAGCCCGAGTGACGCAACAGGCCGGGAAAGTACGCCCCACCCAGCGCATACCCGGTGAACAGGAGCGCGATGATCGGTAGCGGCCAGCCCATGCTGCGGCGCGTGGCCTCCAGCAGCAGCACAAACAGTACCGTACCCATCGCAACATCGAGCGGGAGCGGATTGCCGACGCGGAATGCGAGGTCCTCGTAGATGTACGGGATGTACAACACCGCCAGCGCGACGGCGATCGCGCACAACCAGTCGTACCACGGCACGCCACCGGGCGCCATGATGCCGGGCTTGGGCGGCTGCGTGAGCAGAATCTTGCGCAGCGGAAACACCAGGAAGATGAGGCCCAGCACGAACGCCATGTGCACGCCGCGATGCGTCGCCTCGCGCAGCAAGCCGAATCCTGCCGTGTAGTAGTGAAAGCTCGACAGGACGATGAGCAGCGCCATGACCAACAGCGCCGCGGAGTTGCGGATCGGCCGGAAGCGCATTTCCGGATCGAACTTTTCCTCGAGCTCGCGGGTTTTCTCGATTTCGATTGCTTGCATCAACAGCCCCATGAAAACGGGGCCGGTGGATTACGCCGGCCCCGCTCCTGCTCAGTCAACTTTGGTTCGATGTGCTCGAGCGTGTACGGCTCACTTCAGCATTCCTATTTCCTTGTAGAATTTTTCCGCGCCCGGATGGAACGGAATGCCTGCGCCCGCGGTTGCACTGGCCTTGGTGATCGCCTTGCCCTTGGCGTGGCCCGAGTCCAACAACTTGCGTGTGCTGTCGTTCCACGTGGCCTTGGTGATCGCATAGATCAGCGCGTCGGGCTGCTTGACGGACGTCACCCATTGCGCGCCGACCGCAATCGTCTTGATTTCACCAACTCCCTTGTACGTGTTGGCCGGAATTGAATCGACCGCGAAGAAGCCATATTGCTTCAGCATCTTGTCGACTTCGGGTCCCGTCACGGGCACGAGGTCAATGCCGCCGCCCGCCGTCGCGAGTTCCGAGATTGCGCTGGTCGGATAGCCGCCGACAAAGAAGAATGCGTCCAGGCCGCCGTCGCGGATCTTGTCGCCCGCCTGGTTGGGCTTCAGGTATTCGGCCGTGATGTCCTTTTCAGTGAGCCCCCACGCGGCCAGGATGATGCGCGCATCGACCAGCGTGCCGGAGCCCGGCTCATCCAGCGAGACGCGCTTGCCCTTCAGGTCCGCAACGCTCTTGATGTTGGCACCCTTCCGGGCGACGAGGTGGATCGTTTCCGGATACAAGTTGGCGATGAGGCGCAGGTCGCCGACCTTGGGCTTGCCGTCGTAGACACCGGTGCCGGTAAACGCCCAATACGCGACATCCGATTGCGTGAAGCCGGACTCGAGCTGACCGGACTGAATGCCGTTGATGTTGGCGACCGAGCCGTTGGAGGCGACCGCAGTAGCCACGACGCCGGGCGCGCCGCAGCTGCCGCCCTTGTCGCATTCGCGCGATCCGGGTGGATTGGAGATGGCGTTGGCGATAAGGCCACCGATCGGGTAGTAAGTCCCGGCGGTGCCGCCAGTGCCGATGCGGAAGAACTTCATGTCCTGGGCCAGGGCCGCGCCGGCCGCGGCGGCGCCGACGAAACCGAGCACCAGCGTGCGTGCAAGCAGGGAACGCGAAATCATGGGGTACCTCATGGCAGGGTTGTCACCGAGGGATTCAAGGCGTTGGCTAGTGTCGCACGGAGGCGGGGGACGGACAACCCGCCCCGCTGCTACACCGGCGTGCCATGTATAACAGCTGGAGATCAGTTAGGCGATTCCCAGTAGTGTCGGCAGTTCCGACAACGTCGTGATTTCGCCGTCGGGGGCTCCAGGCAGCCGTTCTCGTCGCTGGTTGTAGCGATTGCACCAGACGACGCGCATGCCAAACGCCGACGCGGCATGCGCATCCCAGGCGTTAGATGACTGGAACGCAATCGCCCCGGCCGGAAGTCCCAGCGTGTCGACGGCAAGTTGATAGACCTTCGGATGCGGCTTGTAGACCCCTACCGCCTCCACCGACAGTACCGCGTCAAAAAATCCTTCCAGGCGGGAGCCCCTCACCGCGGCTTCGAGCATCCTGGGCGAACCGTTCGAGAGGATGGCGGTCCGCACGCCCGCAGCTCTCAATTTCCGCAAGACCTCCGGCACCTCGGGAAAGGCGTCCAGGGTCAGGTAGAGCGCCATCAGCCGCTCGCGCAGCCCCGGACGCTCGATTCCCATTGTTTCGAGCGCGAAGTCCAGAGCGTCACCGGTCACCTGCCAGAAATCCGCATGTCGCCCCTGCGCTGCGCGTAGCCAGGTGTATTGCAGCTGCTTGTCGCGCCAAAGGGCTGTCAATTTCGCCGCACTATCTCCCAGTTCGTCATTGCAGCGCCGCGCCGCAGACGCAAAATCGAAGAGGGTTCCGTAGGCATCAAAAACACATGCCTTGACGTCGGAAAATGGCATAGCGCTCATCGTCAATCAGAGTCCGGACAGTAGGCGTGCGCGAAGTCCGAGCATATTACCGGTGGCGACAACCGAGGACTCTATGCGCCGCTTTGCCGCCTGCCGTTACCCCTGCCAAAACACCAATGGTCACTCTGATGCCTTCCCTGGCTCCTCGTGCCCACACCCGGAGATATTTGATGAAAGGCGCACAAAAGTGAAGATTTCGATAGGGGATTTTTGCAGAATGTCGTGTATATTCAAGCACTATGGTGCATGGCAATTCGGTATACGATGCAGAAATCGGAAGTTCGGATCTGCTCACCCCGACCACATGTTTGGATAGTGACTCGGATTACGCGACCCGGCTCGATTGCGGGCCCATGCCAATGGCATCGTTTTTGCTTGATTCAGCAAGCCAATTGCACTGAATCTGCAGGGGGAACCCCATGATCGCTCCAGCTCGAAGTAACTCCAAGGCCTCCGGCGTCGTCTCGGAGCTGGCGTTTGCGCGCGCGCAACGCAACACAGTTCTGATCGTCGACGACCTCTTCTCGAGCCGCCTGCTGCTGGCCGAGATCGTCCGCCAGATCGACGGCAAGCTCAACCTCGAACTCTTCGACACGCCGTCGCGGGCGCTGGAGTTCGCGCGTAACAATCGCGTCGACATTGTCCTCACCGACTACAAGCTCCCCGAGTTCGACGGCATCGAACTGGTCAAGCAGATCCGCGCGCTACCCCATTGCGTCGACGTCCCCATCGTCGTCATCACCGTCGTCGATGATCGCAAGATCCGCTACGACGCGCTGGAAGCCGGCGCCACGGATTTCCTGATCAAGCCGCTCGACGAACACGAGACCCGCGCACGCTGCGCCAACCTGCTGGAACTGCGCCGCCACAAGATCGTGTTGTCCGACCAGGCGCGCGTGCTGCAGTACCAAGTGGACAAGTCCGTGTCGGAGATTCACGAGCGCGAGCTGGAGACGCTCGCCAAGCTCGCGAAGGCCGGTGAATTCCGCGACCAGACCACCGGCAATCATCTGATGCGCATGGCCAAGTATTCGGCGCTGATCGGCGCGCACCTGGGCTTGGGTGCCGAGACCGTGCACGTGCTGGAAGTGGCCGCACCGATGCATGACATCGGCAAGATCGGCATCCCCGATTCCGTGCTGCTGAAGGAAGGCCCGCTGACGCGCTCGGAAATCGACGTGATGAAGACCCATCCGCGGATGGGCTACGACATCCTGAAGGGCAGCCCGTCGAAGTACCTGTCGATGGGCGCCATCATCGCGCTCGGCCATCACGAGAAATTCGACGGCTCGGGCTATCCCAACGGCCTGCACGGCGAGGACATCCCGCTGGTGGCGCGCGTGGTGGCCGTAGCCGACGTGTTCGACGCGCTGGTCAGCGAACGCCCCTACAAGCACGCGTGGGAAATGGAGGAGTCGATCGACTTCCTCAAGGGCCAGCGCGGCAAGCACTTCGACCCCACCTGCATCGATGCCTTCCTGGCCGACAAGACCAAGATCGCGGCCATCGTCGAGGAATTCGGCGACTGACCTGCGCCGGTTGACGGTCCCGCGACCGATTGCCGCCGGGTCGCGCAGTACGCGGTTTCTCGGGGGGACACCGCGACTCTTCCAGCACGCATCCATCACGCCGTTTCCATGCGCCACGATGGCGCATTGCCACGTGCCTGCGCAGGATGTCGCGCTGACGCAGCCGTGATCATCGCGCGGCTGGTGTCCCTGCAGGTTTCCAAAGCGTGAGTATGGTCGGCATCATCAACATCCACGGAGCAAGGTCATGAACATCAACACCACGCGCATTCTCGGCGCTGCATCCATCGCCATGGCGGCGGCGGCGCCCATGGCGGCCGGCGCGCAGGCCATGTCGGACAAGTGGACGTTCCAGGCTTCGATCTATGGCTGGCTTCCGGAGATCGGCGGCAAGACCACGTTTCCTGCAGGCACGGGCAGCGGCATCAGCTGGGATGGCAGTTCAGCGCGGACCTCGATGGCGGTTCGCGCGTGGGCCGGACGGGCAGCACCGAAGTCAGCGATACCATTACCGACGGTATCATCGGCGCGAAGGGACGTTTCATGTTCGGCGACGAGCGCAAGTGGTTCGCCCCCCGGTACGTCGATATCGGAACCGGCCAATCGGACCTGACGTGGCAGGCCGTGGGCGGTATCGGTTACAAGTTCGGATGGGGGCAGGTCTTCGGCGTGTGGCGCTACCTCGACTACAACTTCAAGTCGAGCGCCGAGATCGAGGACGTCGACTTCAACGGACCGGCGATCGGCGTGGCCTTCAACTGGTAGCCCGCGGTGCCTGCAATTACGCCGCCGCACGGTCGGCGGCGGCGACCTCGAGGTGCACGATGCGATCCGGGTGCAGGCGCTCGGGTGCCCGGTGTGTGACGAACAGGATGGTCACCTTGCCTTTCAGCCGCGCAATGGTGGCGGCGAATTGCTCCGCCACCGCGGCATCGAGGCCGCTGGTGGACTCGTCGAAGATCAGGATGCGCGGCCGCTTCAGCAACGCGCGCGCGATGGCAATGCGCTGTTTTTGTCCGCCCGAGAGCCCCGCGCCACGCTCGCCGATGGCCGTGTTGTAGCCAGCGGGAAGAGCTTCGATCGCCTGGTGGATCTCGGCCAGCTTTGCCGCCTGAACCGCCATCTCGAACGTGGCATGCGGGTTGGCAAGCAGCAGGTTCTCCAGCACCGTGCCGGAGAACAATATCGTCTCCTGTGGCACCACACCGAAGTGCCCGCGCAGTTCGTTGGCGGCAAGATGCCGCGTGTCGCGGCCGTCAACCAGCACCTGTCCTGACGTCGGCCACAGGAACCCCTGCAACAGTCGCGTGAGCGTGCTCTTGCCGGCGCCGGAAGGACCCATCACCACGACGCATTCCCCCGGCTTGATGGCCAGATTGAAATCCAACAGCACATGCGCGCGGTCGGGGCCGTAGCGAAACGCGGCGGCACGAAATTCCACTGCGGCACCACCCTGCCCGGCCACACGCGTAGTGGCCATCGACCACGGTTCGACCGGGACCTCCATGATGTCCCCCAGCCGCCGCACGGCAATGGCCGCCTGTTGGAACTGCTGCCACAGCCCCACCAGCTTCAGCATCGGCTGCGATACACGGGCCGCGAACATCTGGAACGCCACCAGCATGCCCAGCGTGAAATCCGGGCCGCGCATCACCAGCCACGCGCCAACGCACAGGATGGCGGTGTTCCCCAGTTGCTCGAGACCCGTGGCCACCGTGTTGTACGAGTTGGCAAGCTGCCGCGTCGCAAAACTGGCGCGCAGGTAGCTGCCGAGGTAGTCATCGAAACGGCGTTCGAGCTGGGGCTCCATCTGCAGCGACTTCACGGTTTCCGCGCCGGCGATGTACTCGATGAGGAACGCTTGGTTGCGCGCGCCAAGCAGGAACTGTTCGTTGAGCCGCGATTGCAGCAGCGGCGCAACCGCAAAGCTCAGCCCCGCCACCAGCAGCAGCACACCAAGCGTGACCAGTGACAGCCACACGCTGTAGACGAACATCAGCGCGAGGAACAACAGCAGGAATGGCAGGTCGAGCAGCAACGTGATGGCCGCGCCGGAAAGAAATTCGCGGATCGACTCGATGCCCGCCATGCGCGCGGCGAGCACGCCGGTAGGGCGATGTTCGAAGTAACGCAGCGGCAGGTGCAGCAGGTGCCGGAACACCGCGGAGGCAAGTACCGCATCGACGCGGTTGCCGGTGTGGCTGACCAGGTATTGCCGGATCCAGCCGAGCGCCGTGCTGAACAGCACGAATACAACCAGCGCGAATGCGATGACGGCCAACGTGCTGCGCGTGTGGTGAACAATAACCTTGTCGATGATGATCTGGCTGCATAGTGGCGTAGCGAGTGCGATCAGTTGCACGATCAAGGACGCGACCAGCACATCGCGCCAGACGCTGCGATAGCGCGCGAGCTCGGCGATGAACCAGCGAAAACCGAAGCTGCGCACCGGGCCGTCGACGGTGTCATCGTCGACGTGGCCGGGTTGCACGGCCGGAACGGTAATGATCCATCCCGAATGGCGCGACGCGAATTCGGCCACGGGTTCGACGCGGGCCTCGTTGCTGCCCGATGGAAAGTACAAGAGCCGCCCCTGGTCGCAGCGAATGACCATCGCGCACACCTGCGGCGCAATGTGCGGCTCGTTGGCGGATGGCGGCACGGCTCCCGGAGGTTCGGCGGCATCGGTGGCGGCGGCCATGAACGCGATGCACGGGAAGGTGCCGCCCTCCATCGCTGCGGCATCGGCACGTACCAGCCGGGCACCAAGCTCGAGCGAGCGCAACGCCGCCATCAGCGTGCACGCGGAGTATGGCGGCGGGAAAGCGCGCAGGATGAGGCCGGCGTCGAACGGCCGCCGGTGCAGGTTGCACAGGCTGCCAATGGCCCACGTGAAGTCCTTGGTCGAGATCGTGAGATCGGGGATGCCGCTGTCGTTGTCGCGCGCGTCCATCATTTCAGCGCTCGCGACCGGCTTCGTGCCATGCTTTTTGCAATGGCGCCAGCAGATAGGCCAGCAGCGAGCGCTTGCCCAGGTGGATTTCGGCACTGACCTGCATGCCCGACACCAAGGCCAGCGGTTGGCTGTCGAACATGACGTTCTGCCCGGCCAGCGCAACGCGCGCGCGATAACCTTCCATGGCGCCATTGGCGGGGTCGTCGGCATCGGTGCCTTGCGGGCGCGGGCCGGTGGCATCCTGCGCATCCGGACCGATGCGCACGACGGTGCCAGCGACCACGCCATATTTCTGGAACGGAAAGGTCGCGACCTTGACCTTGGCGACCTGCCCCGTGCGCACGAAGCCGGCATCGAGGTTGGTGATGATCACCTCGGCCTGCAGTTCCTCGCCGGCCGGGACCAGCGTGAGCAGGATGGTGCCCGGCGACACGACAGTACCCACGGTATGCGTCGCGAGGTCCTTCACGATGCCCGCCACAGGCGCGCGGAGATCGAGGTTGCGCGTCCGGTACAGTTGCTTGGCCAGGTCTTCTTCCACGCGCGAACGTTGCGCGCCAGCCTGCAGTTGCTCGACGTGCAACTGCGCGCGATTGGCCGAGGTTACCTGGGCCAGCCGGTGCCGGGCCTGGTCGAGGCTGGCGCGTAGACCCTCGACCACATGCTCCTGCGCCGCGAGGTCGAGTTCCTTTTCGATGCGATCGCGTTGCTTTTCGAGTGCATAGAGTTCGCTGACGAATCCTTCCGACTGCAGTTGCGCGTACCGGAGCGCCGACGTCTGGTAGATGGGTACCGTGCGCTGCAGCTTGCTCTGCATGGCCATCGCCGCCTGCAGATCCTGCGCGATGCGCTGGACCGCGGACGCTTCAAGGGCACGAGCATCGTCGAAGGCGCGCCGGTTGGCGGTGAATTGCGCAGTGGCGCGCGCGAAGAGGTCAGCCGGATCGGCGGTATACATGGCGAACATTGCGCCCGAAAGCTCGGCGTCAATGCGGCGCAGCTGCAGCGTGCTACGCGCGAGCTCGGTGCGCAACGCGCGGGTATCGGCCTCGAGGAGATCGGGCTCGAGGCGGAGCAGCAACTGGCCCGGCAGCACCGACTGCCCTTCGAGGACGGCAATCTCGGCCACGATGCCGGCCTCCATCGGCTGAACGATCTTGAGACTGGTGCGCGGCACCAGTTTGCCGTTGGCAACGGCAACGATGTCGAGCGACCCGAGCGCCAGCCACAACACACCGAGCCCGACCAGCGCCGTGACCCCATACAGCAGATGCCTCGACAGCGGCGACGGCGGATGCTCGACCAGCCGCAGAGGATCGGCATGAAAGGTACCGGCGCCGCGGGCGGATGGCGGGCGCTGCTTTTCAACGCTGCCAGCGGCCATGGCATCGGTGCATCAACGGGATGCGAGCGCCCCGGGCGTCCGGCGGCGTCACCGTTGTGCCGCGCTGCCGGGCCACGGCGCAGCGGTGCGGCCATCGGACTGCAGCGCATTCCCATGGGTCTGCAACCACTCAGGCGGGCGCCACGCAACGTCGGTACCGGCCACTTCGTCAGCATCGTGATCGGCGCTGTTGGCCGCGAGCGCATCGGCAATGTCGGCATCGGTCAGCGCATCGGAGGCAGCGTATTCGGCAGCAGCCGTAGCCTGCGGCACATCCGGAGGTTCAAGCACGCCGGAGAAAGCGTCGATGGCTTGCTGCATGCGCGCGGGGTCGATCGCGTCGAATGCAGTGTCTTGCAAACGCAGCAGACTGGCCAGCGCCGTATCGACGTCGAAGGCCTCGGCGGTGCTGCCGGCGCTATCACCATCGCTGCCATTGCCATCATCGCCCGGGGCATCGGACAAGGTACCGTTACCGTCGTCGGCCGTGGAGGAGGAAGTCGCGGCAGTGGCGGCATCGGCACGGACATCCCCTGACGAGGTGCCCTGATACGGCGCGGTGTCGCCGTAGTGGATCGCCGGGGACAGGGTGGCGTCCTGGCTGTTTGCGTCGGTCGTGACATCCGCGGCAAGCGCGTTGCCGGGCTGGGCGTCCGTGGCTTCCGCGGATGCGGCATCGTCGAGCCCGTCCAGCGATATGCCGAGGTCACCGTTGGTCCAGGCTTCGATGGTGATCGCGTCGGCCGCCGAGGCATCGGCGGCGGTTGAACGAATGGTCAACGTCCCGGTGCCACCGGCGTTGCCATCGAAATCCATGGCGAAGCGGCCGTCGGCGGTCGTCCATGCATCGCCGGCCTGCGCCATCGATCCCGACACCGCGATGCCGTCAATGACGATTTCGCCGAGGCCATCGGTATCGGCGACCGTGTCGCGGCCATCGCCGGCATCGAACGCGTAAACGTCGCGTCCGGTCCCGCCTTCGAGGCGGTCATCGCCACCACCGCCTGCAAGCACATCGTCACCCGACCCACCGGCGAGAACATCGCGACCCCCGCCGCCGTCAAGTTCGTCCGCACCGCGATTGCCAAGCAACTGATCGTTGCCGGCACCACCCAGTACAACATCGTCGCCGTCGCCGCCTTCGAGGCGGTCGGCGCCCGCGCCGCCGCGGAGCGTGTCGTCGCCGGCCCCGCCGTAGATGCGATCGGTGCCGTTGCCACCACGCAACGTCTCGGCGGTGGAATTGCCGAAGATCACCTGATGGCGCACGGCCGAGGCGTCGGTGCCCTGCAGGTTGATGACCAATGGCTTGCCGTCGGCACCGACCTGGCCGTGGTCGGTGAACGTCCAGCCTTGCGCACTTTGGAGCGATGGTTCGGCACCCGCGTTTTCCGCGTTGTGCCATGCCATGAACTTGCCGCGATCGGCGAGCCACGCGTCGCTCAGCAGCGCCTCGCCGGTGTCGGGGTCGAAGCGATCGAGGTGGCCGTCGGCGTTGACGGCCGCGTATAGGCTGCGATTGCCTACCCGCGCAAACGGCTGCATCTGTTCCAGCGCGTAACGGTAACCGATGTCGGTGGCCGCAAGTTCCGCGAGCTCGGCGCCCGACTTGCCACGGAGGTCGACCACGTTGGCGCGATGCGCGGCATCGTCGATGAGGCGGTCAACTGCGCCCACATCCTGGCTGGCGGACTGAATGGCGGCACGCGCATCGACTTTCAGCACCGACGTTGCGGCGGTGCTGTCGCCCGCAGGCCCCGCACGGGCGGGCCGCCACCCGGCCGGCGCACCAGGTGGCGCGAGGATCGTACCCGCCGTGAGACCGGCGAGGATTGCGTCCATCGGCACGCCTGCCCACACCGCCGTGAGATACGGGACGGGCAGGCCTTGTCCGGTGGGCGCGGTTGCGACGTTGCTTTCGTTGACCATGACCGCTCCTCGTAAAGGTGGCTTCGGCGAGGTGGTCGCGACGAAGGCCGGAAACTGCCGGTGCGCGGCGACGACGAGCCTTGCGGCCAGGTGAGGATGCATCGCAGATGCCGGGCAGGCACTCAGGATGAACGAAACCCATTGCGATTGCATTCATCCGTTTGGATGAATTGCACGGGTCCGATCGACGTGTTACGCGCGGCGCATCAATGCGGCTTGCGCTCCGTATCGCGTCGCTGCAAGTGCAGTGCGGCCTTCACCAGCAGGTGCGCGGAAATGGGGGCGGTGAGGAACAGGAACAGCGCAATCAGGGACTCGTGCACCGAGAACCCGGGCCCGCGCACCGTGAAGTAGAGCGCCGACGCGATCAGCACGCCGCCCACGCCCAACGTCGTGGCCTTGGTGGGCCCGTGGATGCGCCTGTAGAAGTCGCCGAGCTTGGCAAGGCCCCACGATCCGATCAACGCAAAGGCCGCGCCGGTCAGCAGCAGCAGCGTCACCAGCACGTCGGCCCACAGTGGCAAGGTCGAGACCGCATTCATTCGATGATATCCCCGCGCACGATGAACTTGGCCAGCGCCACGGTGCCGATGAAACCCAGCATCGCCACCAGCAGCGCCGCCTCGAAGTAGAGCGCGGTATCGAAGCGGATGCCGAGCAGCACCAGCAACGCGATCGTGTTCACGAACAGCGTGTCCAGCGCGAGGATGCGGTCGGGCCAGCCGGGGCCGCGGACCAGGCGATAGACGTTGAGCAGCATGGCCAGCGCAAAGGTCGCCGCGATCCACGGGATTACAGTGGCGGTCATCTGAAGATCTCCTGCAGCGGCGCCTCGTAACGAGACTTGATCGATGCCACCAGCGCATCGGCGTCGTCGATGTGGAGTGCGTGGACCAGCAGATGCGAGCGGTCCGGCGCCACGTCGGCCGTCAGCGTGCCGGGGGTCATCGTGATGATGCCGGCCAGCAGCGTGATCGCCCAGTCGTCGGTGAGCGCCAGCGGCACCTCGATGAAGCCGGGCTTGATGGCGGCCTCCGGGCCCAGTACGCGCCGCGCCACCTCGATGCTGGAGGTGACGATATCGGCCAGCACGATCACCGCCAGGCGCGCCGCCACGCCGGGACGATGCAGCGCCAGCCACGTGCCCGGGACGACGCTGGTGGCCGCCAAAGGGATCACCACGGCCAGCACGCCGCCCAGCACGACGTGCCCGGGCGCTACCGTGTTGTGCAGCGCCAGCCACACCAGCCAGAGCACGGCGGAAAGCCACGGATGCGGCAGCAGGCGGCGCATCAGTGTTCCTTCCCGGGTGGTGGCACCGGGGCGGTCTGAAGCACCGCATCGATGTAGAGGCCTGGCTGCGCAAGCTGCCTGGCGGTGGCCGTCGCGAAGCGAGTCGCGGGGTCCGCCAACACCATCCACGCCAGCGACGCCACCAGCAGAACCGTGATGCCCGCAGCCGACGGCCACGACAAGGGCGCCGCGGTATCGGTCGCGGGCTGC
>Ga0163153_10003858_pt1 | contig 19528 bp, 16 predicted proteins | sample OliLakLV19MP6IB1_FD_148629 | JGI IMG/M metagenome (GOLD analysis project Ga0163153, IMG submission 148629) | Freshwater microbial mat bacterial communities from Lake Vanda, McMurdo Dry Valleys, Antarctica - Oligotrophic Lake LV.19.MP6.IB-1 | ecosystem: Environmental > Aquatic > Freshwater >... | reverse complement strand
GGCTACCGCGGCGGCTCGGGCGGCTCGGGCGGTGGGAACACCGGCGGCGGGCCGCGACCGACGCAGCCGTAAATCCACGATCATCCAATCATGGCCGAATGGTCGAGGGTGCCACGGGTCGGCTTTGCGACCCGTGCGGTTGATCGCATGCGCCTTTCTGATTCCCCTCCCTCCCAGCAGGTTTTGCGTGAAAGGGCCCACTGAAAAACCGGGTTGCCTCTAAGAGCGTGTATGAGAAGAGGTCAGAAGACAGATGTCAGAAGTCAGCTTCGGAGCCGAACGCGGCGATGTGGCCGGTCTTGCTGACCTCTGATCTCTGATCTCTGACTTCTCATACACGCTCTATGAGCGTGTATGAGAAGAGGTCAGAAGTCAGCTGTCAGAAGTCAGCTTCGGAGCCGAACGCGGCGATGTGGCCGGTCTTGCTGACCTCTGATCTCTGATCTCTGACTTCTCCGACCCAAAGGGTTCACCCGCGAACCGGCCCAAGTGGTACAGCCCGGCAGCCGCGAAGCGGCGGCATGACGTAGCCGGGGGCGTAAGCCCCCGGGGATAACGGCACCGCCCTCGAGCCGCGAAGCGGCGACACTGTCTTAACGGTCTCTTGTTGCTGTAGGAGGTATCGCCGCTCTGCGGCTTGAAATCGTCTCGCGTGTGTCCCGGGGGCTCACGCCCCCGGCTACGACCTGCCGCCGCTTCGCGGCTGAATTAGCAGCAGCCCATTTGGACCCGGTTCAGTGAAACGGTGTACGAGGCTCTGTCTCAGAATTGATCGGAGCTGGGAAGCGTAAGCGAGCGGATGCCCGTGCGCGCCTTGTATCGCCGAGCTTCCGCACGCTTGCGCGTGGCGGCTCCGATTGAGTCTTTCAGCGGTTGCTTTCGCCGACCCGTGCTCTCGGTGGTAAGCGTCACGGGTCGCCGAGCCGACCCGTGGCACCGCTCCAACCGGGGATCAGCCGGCGCTACCCACCGATGAGCCGGTACATCTGCTCGGCGGGCAGGTCGGGCACGAGCGATTGAATGTCTCCCGCGCCGGCGTCGCGCAAAAGCGCCGCCGCCGCGAGGTAGCCCGAGCGCACCGCGCCTTCCATCGTCGCGGGCCAGCCGGTCTTGCACCAGTCGCCGGCGAGGTAGAGATTGGCGATCGCGCCGCTCGCCGACGGGCGCAGAGCATCGACGCCCGGCCGCGGCGAGAACGTCGCCCGCTTCTCCTTGATCACGCGGGCGTGCATCACGGTTGCGTTTCGCGCGAGAGGCAGCGCCTTGCGCACCTCGGCGAGGACGATTTGGATGATCGATTCCGCGGGCTGATCGACGAGGTCGTACGCGGCGCTGATGACGCCGTGCAGGTGCTGGCTCCACCCCCTCTCCCTCTTAGGGAGAGGGTTGGGGTGAGGGTCGGGCGCCGCGTGTTCACGATGCGGCGCCCCGTGAGCAAGACGCGGATTGCTGTGGCTAGCGCGGGGGTGAACGGGCGGCTCTTCACCCTCACCCCCGCCCTCTCCCTCGGAGGGAGAGGGGGCCGGAGCCTCCAATCCTTTATTGAAAATCCACTGCAGCGGGCTCTGCGTCAGCACCAGGTGCGGCAGGTCCATCACCGGGCGGTCGAACCAGAGGTGGATGCCGATGATCGGGCTGGTGGTGAAGCGATCCAGCCGGCGGAGGCGCAGGTCGTTCTTGTACATGTCCGGCGTACACACCTTGGCGAGCCGGTCGAAAGGCAGGGCGCTGATGAACGCATCGCCCTCGATGACCGAGCCGTCGGCGAGCTCGAGGGCGGTGACGCGGTCGTTGTGGGCGTGCAGCTTTTCGACGCTCGCACCGAGCATCACCGTGCCGCCCGCCTTCGCGAGCACCGCCTCGGCCGCGTCGTACAGCCGGACCAGCGGCACCCGCGACAGGCCCATCACGTAGGCATCGGCGCTCGACAGAAAACCATCCTGATAAACATGGATCGCATAATCCGCGGCGCAGTGGCCCGGTTCTTCGTTGAGCGCGCTGACCACCACCGGGGCCCAGAACTTCTCGATCGCGCCCTGCGGCTGGCCGTGGTCTTCGAGCCACTGCGCGAAGCTCGTGTTGTGGAGCGTGTGCCGCTCGTCCTTGTGGACCCGCATGATCGCCAGCATCCCGCGCGAGATGGCGAGCTTCTCAAGCAGCGTGAGCTGCGCGAACGACATGAGTGCCCGCGTCATGTGGAAGGGGGCGGGCAGGTCGTCGGCTTCGAGGATGTCGATGGGAAGGCTGGTGTGATCGGGTGACGCTGACAGGGGTTGGGGTGGCACTGACAAGCGGAGTCCGCGGAGCTTGTCAGTGTCGGTCGACTGGTGACCATCCTCACTGACAAGCCCGCGGACGGCCTTGTCAGTGCCACCCGAGCCGAGGTTCATGAAGTGGAGCCGGCGGTGCCACTCGATGGCGTCCTGAACGCCGAGCCCTTTATAAAGATCGAGCAGGTTGGTGCAGCAGCCCATGAGGACGTGCTGGCAGTTGTCGAGCACCTGCCCGGTGGTGGGGTCGACGAAGCTGGTGGCCCGGCCGCCGAGGCGCTTGCGGGTCTCGACGAGAGTGACTTTCGCGCCGCGGTCGGCGAGCCTGATGGCGGCGGCGATCCCCGCCAGCCCGCCGCCGAGGATCACGGCACGCCGGCCATGCAGCAGAGGTGGGCGGGCGTCGGGCATAAATGAATCGTAACGCAGAGGGGGCGGTTCGGCGAGAAGACGGCGATGGGAGGGCGAGGCCCGCCGAGCCGTTCGATTCCTTCCATTCAACCAAGGCAATCGCATTTACCGGTGCCACGGCTCGGCGACCCTTGTCTTCTCGCACGGGTCGCAAAGCCGACCCGTGGCACCATCGAGCGGCTACATGCGAGTGCCCTGCTCGCCCTCCCCACGGGTGCGCACTTCGTTCCTGTCCTGCTACAATCCCCGCCCGATTGAACCTCCCCGGCTGATCGGCCGGGGCTTTTTTTCACTCTTTGCTGGAGCCTCCCATGGCGGGTCGCAAGCCGTTCGTCGGCGGTAACTGGAAGATGAACTTGAATACCGCGGAGGCCGCCGCCGTCGCGTCGGCGATCGTCAGCGGCTTCAAGGCCGCGGGCAAGGTGGATGTGGTCATCTGCCCGCCGTTCCCCTACCTCGCCCACGTCGGCTCGTTCGTGAAGAACAGCGGCGTGAAGCTCGGCGCCCAGGATTTTTATTTTGCCGACAACGGCGCGTACACCGGCGAGGTCAGCCTGGCGATGCTCAAGGATGTGGGCGCGTCGGTCGTGCTCACCGGCCACAGCGAGCGCCGGCACGTCATCGGCGAGAGCGATGTGCTGATTAACGCCAAGACCCGGGCCGCGCTCAACGCCGGTCTCGAAGTGATCCTCTGCGTCGGCGAGAAGCTCGAGCAGCGCGAGCTCGGCCAGACCGATGCGATCAACGCCGCCCAGGTGTGCTACGGACTGGCGGGCGTGAAGGCGGAGCAGATGAGCAAGGTGACCATCGCCTACGAGCCGGTGTGGGCCATCGGCACCGGCAAAACGGCGACCGATGCCGATGCGCAGGCCGCCCATGCCGCCATCCGCAAGGTGCTCGGCGGTCTCTACGGCTCGAGCATCGCCGACGCCACCCGCATCCAGTACGGCGGCAGCGTCAAGGGCAGCAACGCGGCCGGCCTCTTCGGGCAGCCCGATATCGACGGCGGCCTCATCGGCGGGGCGTCGCTCAAGGCGGACGAGTTCCTCGCGATTGTCAATGCCGCGGCGGCGAAGTGAATGAAAAGTGGCAGTGGCAGTAGCAGTGGCAGTATCCGACTCCTGCCTCTGCTACTGCCGCTGCCACTGCCACTGCCACTTCGACCTGCTACAATGCCCGACTTCCAACCGGACGCTCGCCATGCTCTTCATCCCCACCCTCGCCGCCTTCCTCACCGGCCTGTTCACGGTGCTCTTCGTGATCGTGTGCCTGTTTCTCATGCTGGTCATCCTGATCCAGAAGCCGCGCGGCGGCGGGCTCAGCGGGGCGTTCGGCGGCGCGGGCGGCTCGGCGTCCAGCGTCTTCGGTTCAAAAACCGGCGATGTGCTCACCTGGTTCACCGTCATCTGCTTCACGCTTTTCATCCTGCTCTCGATGGCCCTCACCTGGACCTCCAAGCCCAGCGTGAACGCACCCATCGTGCCCGCGGTCGCCCCGGCCGACGGCACCACGCCCGCCGCGAAGGACGCTGCCAACAAGGACAAGTTCGACCGCTTCAAGTCCACCGCCGATTCCGTCCCTGCGAAGGACGCGGAGCCGGCCCCGGCCCCGGCCCCGGAACCTGAAAAGACCACGCCGACGCCGGCGCCGACTCCCGCGCCAACCCCGGCTCCGACGCCTGCTCCGGAAAAGAGCACCCCGGCCCCGGCGAAGGACGCCACCGAGCCGAAGTGATGCGAGCGCCGCACACCCCCTTAAAGGGACCCCAAGCCCGATGGTGAGGCTTGGCGAACCGTCGGGGCATTGCTCAGAACTTTAAGACGACCCAGACGATTCGGCGGACCTCATCATCGGGCTTGCCGGCGACATTTGATCTCCACCATCTCTTGATCTTCGGGAGCTTCCCTTGATCCGATCCATGACCGGCTTTGGCGACGCGACCGAACAGGTGGGCGGCGTCGTCTACTCCGTCGAGCTCCGCAGCCTCAACAACCGCTATTTCAAAGCCACCATCCGGCTGTCGGACGAGATCGCGAGCCTCGAGGCCGAGCTCGATTCGCTGTTGCGCAACAAGCTAAGCCGGGGATCGGTCACCGCGCTGATCAAGATGCGCGGCAACGCCGCCAGCGCCGCCGACCAGATCAACGAGACCGCGCTGCTCACTTACCTCGACCGCCTGGAAACGCTGCACGCCCGCTTCGCCGCCCGCGACCAGGCGGTGCAGATCGACCTGACCAACCTGCTCACGCTGCCCGGCGTGCTCCAGTCGGCGGACGACTCCCAGATCCTGAGCAACGCCCGCCCCGTGGTGCTGCGGCTGGCCGAGATCGCCTGCGAGAAGGTGATCGCCATGCGAACGACCGAAGGCAAGGCCGTGGCGGATGACCTGGCTCGGCAGCGTGCGACGATCCGCACCCGCATCGACGAGATCGCGGGCAGGGCCGGCTCCGTGCTGGAGGAATACCACGGCCGGCTGCGCAACCGCGTCAACGACCTGCTCGCCAAGGCGGAGCTGAAGGTCGATGAGCGCGACCTGCTCCGCGAAGTCGCCATTTTCGCCGACCGCTCCGACATCTCCGAGGAGATCAACCGCACCCGCGGCCACCTCGAGCAGTTCGAGCAAATCGTCGGCAACAAGGCCACCGACTCCGTCGGCAGGACGCTCGAGTTCCTCGCCCAGGAATTGCTCCGCGAGGCAAACACCATCAGCAGCAAGAGCAACGACGCCGTGATCAGCAAGGCGATCGTCGAGGTGAAGGGCGCGATCGACCGGATCAAAGAGCAGGCGGCGAACGTGGAATGAGCCGAGCCGCGATCGCAACGCGTCGCGGAAGCCCACGAACTGCATGGGTGGTCGATCACGTGGCGGGGGCGCCAATGTCGAAGGCCCTGCCGCAACCGGCCCCCTCACGAAGCCCGACACGTCCGCGACGCGTTGCGATCGCGGCTTGGATCAAGGCCCAGCGCAAGGCGAACGGATTGGCGTGAACATGAATTTGCGGCGAATCGGAGGGATGGACCTGCCTTGCCGCCCGAATTGCTTTTGCCCGTGCTAGAATAGTTCGTTCGTTTCCGTCGGGGCGCTTTTCCCGCCCATGAGTTCCCTTCCCCACACGCGCGATGATGTGGCACAGGCCGCTGCGGATACCGCCGCGGTCAGCAGCGCCGTTCCCGGCTCGGCGGGCCTCAGCGACGGCCTGACGCCCACCGCCCCGCCCGGCAGCGCCTCGATCCCCGAAGGCTCCGGGGGGTCCGGCGTCGCGGGCAGCGCCAGCACCAGCGCCAGCGCCACCGGCCGCCTCCCGCACAAGACCGGCTACGAAAAGTTCGAGTCCCACGAGCTCGCCATCGTCCTCTCCCACTTCGACGCCGGCATCCTCCTCAAGATCAAAGAGTTTCCCCGCGGTTCCCGCAAGGCGCCCAAGCTGCTGATCAAGTCCGACAAGGGGCAATACCTCCTGAAGCGCCGGGCCCGCGGCAAGGACGATGCCTTCAAGGTCGCCTTCTGCCATCAGCTCCAGCTTTACCTGGCGAGCAAGCAGTTCCCGCTGCCGCACCTGATCGGGACGAAGACCGACAACAACTCGATGCTCCAGCTCGACAACCAGATCTACGAGCTGTTTGAATACATCAAGGGCACGGGCTACGACTCTTCGCCCGAGCAGACGAGCGACTCGGGCAAGATCCAGGCGATCTTCCACAAGCTGCTGCTCGACTTCAAAAGCGAGTACCACCCGCCGGCCGGCTCGTACCACGCCTCGCGCCACGTCACCGGCTCCCTCGACCGCATCCCCGCGACGCTGCTGCGGCTCTACCCCGACGCCGCCGGCCAGTCCGATGCGATCAATCAGGTCGTGCAGACGCTGCACGCGGCCTACGCCTCGGCGATGGTCCGGCTCAACGACATGGGCATGCTCGACTGGCCGGCGCAGATCGTGCACAGCGACTGGCACCCGGGCAACATGCTGTTCCGTGGCCCGCGCGTCGTCGCCGTGATCGACTACGACGCCGCCCGCATCCAGCAGCGCATCATCGACGTCGCCAACGGGGCGCTCCAGTTCTCGATCCTCGGCGGGGGCGACGACCCGATGCAGTGGCCGCCGCACCTCGATGAAGACCGCTTCCGCCGGTTCGTGCAGTCCTACGACAACGTGCCCGGCTGCCAGCTCGCCCGCTCCGAGCTCCGCGCCATCCCCTGGCTGATGATCGAGGCCCTCATCGCCGAGGCCGCCATCCCCATCGCCGCCACCGGCCAATTCGCCCGCATGGCGGGACACCACTTCCTCGCGATGGTCGAACGCAAGGTGCGGTGGCTGCAAAGCAACAGCGAAAAGCTGGCGGGTGTGTTGGAGACGTAGGGTGGGCTGAGTCCGCGAAGCCCACCTTTCCGTCCCCACGCCTCCACGGTATTACCTTGTGAGCCCGCCCGGCGCCGTCGAGGTGGGCTTCGGCGGACCTCAGCCCACCCTACTTATGAAACCACGTCCCGAACCCGTCGATGTCTCCCGCCTGCGCGAACTCGCGCTCGACGTGATCAAAGCGGATCGCTTCCCGATGTTCGCGACGATCGATGGAGGCACGCCGCGCGTCCGCCCCGTCTCGCCGCTGCGCAATGATGGGTTCACGATCTACGTGGCCTCGCTGCGGAACTCGCACAAGACCGGCGAGATCGAGGCGAACGCCAACGTCGAGATGTGCTACATGACGCCGGGGCACCACCAGGTGCGGCTGACGGGCGTTGCCCATGAGGTGACAGACCGGGCGGTGAAGCTCGAGCTTTGGGAATCGACGCCGCTGCTGCGCATGTACCTGCCGAGGGTCGATGACCCGCGGTTCGTGCTGTACCGCGTGGAGCCGAAGCGCGTGCGCTTCATGCGCGAGTGGGCGCTGGAGTATTTTGAGGTGGCGCTGTGAAGAGGGGGAAGGGTGTAGGGTTTGGGGTTTAGGGTGTAGGCTCAAGACAGGCAGGCATCGAGCAGCATGCGGTGTCTTCATTCCGACCCTACACCCTGAGCCCTACACCCTAAACCCTTCTTCTCTTACACTTCCCCCATGCCGCACCACATCACCATCATCGGCGACGGGTCCATGGCCACCGTCTGCGCCCTGCTCCTCGACGGCAACGGGCACAAGGTCACCGTCTGGGGCGCGTTCGGTGAGCACATCGCCGAGCTGATCCAGACCCGCGAGAACAAGCGGTATCTGCCGGGGCACCCGATCCCGGAATCGATCCGCTACACGGCGGACGACGCGGGCTGCTTCAAGGATGCGGACCTGATCCTCTCGGCGGTGCCCACGCAGTACATCCGCCCGGTGTGGGAACGGCTGGCGGCCCACACGCCGGCCGGGGTGCCGATTGCCTCGGTGGCGAAAGGCATCGAGAACGAAACGCTGATGCGCCCGACGCAGATTGTCGCGGACGTGCTGGTGGGAAGGCCGAAGGAGGCAGGAGGCAGGAGGCAGGAGGCCGGCGGGCAAGGTGAAGGCAATCAAGAATCCCCCGATGACCCCGACCGCGCCTCCCGGCTGTTCGCCGCGATCTCCGGGCCATCGGTTGCCGATGAGCTGGCCCGCTGCCTGCCGGCGACGGTGTGTGCGGCGAGCGATGATGAAGCGTTTGCCAGGCACCTTCAGGAGACGTTCACCACGAGCTGGTTCCGCGTCTACACCAACAGCGATCTGCTGGGCACCGAGCTGGCCGGGGCGACGAAGAACGTCATCGCGCTGGCGGCGGGCATCCTCGACGGCTTGCAGGCCGGCAACAACGCCAAGAGCGCGCTCCTCTCGCGCGGCCTCGCCGAGATCACCCGCCTGGGCGTCGCCATGGGCGCTAAGCAAGACACCTTTTTCGGCATCGCCGGTGTCGGCGACCTGGCGACCACCTGCTTCAGCCCCACCGGCCGCAACCGCACCTGCGGCGAACAGCTCGGCCGGGGACGCAAGCTCGACGACGTGCTCAAATCAATTAACGGCATCGTCGAGGGCGTGGCGACGACGAAATCGGTGGTGGCCCTGTCGCACAAGTACAAGGTGGAAATGCCCATCACGCAGGCGGTCCACGAAGTGCTGTTCGAGGGCCTCGACCCCATCGAGGCGATCAGCCAGCTCATGAGCCGCAAGCGGAAGCCGGAGCGGATTGCGTGAGGTGAAGGGTAGAGGTCAGGAGTCAGGAGTCAGCGGTCGGTAGGAAGTCCAAGGTCTGACCGTGATCCGTGACCTCTGATCCCTGACCCCTAATCTCTATGCGCTCTGACCTCTGCCCTAATGCGACCGCTGATCGGGTTCGTCAGCCGGTGGCTTGGTGGGCTGGCGATCGGGGTAGCCTTCGGGGCAGGCCGGCTGTTTGGACTCATCTTTCGGCTCCTTCACCGGTAGCGGGTCGCAACGATCGCTGCTTGACGCGGGCTTGGTCGGCGCGTCCGGCGGACGGCTTGGACCTCTCTGCTTCGGCTGGGCCATGGTTCAGCTCCTTTCGCTTCACCTATTGTGTGGGAGCTGCCCGCAACCGTGCAATCGGAAAAGGGCTTGAAGGGCAGATCCAAAAAAACCGGCGCGCTTGACGGCGGGCCGGCTTTGTTGGTTGAGGATGGATCGCGGCTTCATGCCTGCTTTCGCTGGCGGCGGAGCAGGGCCGCGCCGCCGAGGATCATCATGGCGAAGGTGGCCGGCTCGGGGACGGCCGCGACGGCGACCTGGATCAGCAGGTTATCGAACAAGGCGAATCCGCCGTTGAGCGGGCCTTCCTGGCGGAAGCCGATGGGGCCGCCGACGCTGCCGAGGTTGGTGAACGACGTCTGGAAGACGTTGCTCGAGTTGGCACCGTCCGTGAAGGTGATCTGGAACAGGCCGTTGACGCCTTCGACAACCTCGAGGTGATGGAGGACGTTGTTGGCGGGCGTGAAGCCGATGTTGGTGTTGCCGAACCCGCCGGGGCCCTCGACGCGGAAGGCGCCGCCGCCGAAGCCGGGGTGGAAGACGATGTTGTTCTGGCCGATGTTGAGGCCGACGTTGTAGTTGCCGCTGCTGTTGGTCGCGCCCACGTCGGCGGTGATGCGCAGGGGTTCGAGCGCGGTGGCGGTGAAGCCGGGGACGACGACGGTGGCCCCGTTGATGGTGTTATCACCGCCGATGCGGGCGATGCCGCCGGCGACGTCGAGGGTCTTGTTGGCCGGGAGGTTGAGGGTGAAGTCCGGGTTGGCGTTGGAGAACTGCGTGCTGTTGGCCACGTCGAGGTCGAAGGCGTTGAAGAACTTGGTGGTTCCGGAGACGACGGTGAGGGCGTCGTAGATGCCGGTGCGGGTGGTGCTGGCGTCGCCGGGGCCGGAGCGGCGGAGGGCGACCTCGCCGTTGGCGCTGGCGGGGTTGGTGTAGGTGCCGGTGAAGACGTTGCTGGGGTTGCCGCCATCGACGAGGCGGAAGTTAAACTGCCCGCCGGGGAGTTGGTCGACCTGGAGGAAGTGGAGGGTGTTGTTGGCGGGGGTGAAGCCGATGTTCGTGTTGCCGAACCCACCGGCGCCTTCGACGCGGAGGGCACCGCCGCCTAAGCCGGGATGGAAGACGATGTTGTTGCCGCCGATGCGGACGCCGACGTTGTAGCCGCCGCCGCTGTTGCCGGCACCGACGAGGGCGGTGACACGGTGCAGGTCGAGGACGCCGGCCGGGACCAGCACGGTTTCCTGAAGAGCCCCGACGTTGCCGGTCGCCTGATCCATCCTCAGGACGCCGCCGGCGGTGACGGACACGCTGCCGTTGATGTCGTTGGTGGTGAAGTTGAGATTCGGGTAGGCGGCCTCGAACGCCGCTTCGCCGACGACAGGCGCGTTGAAGGTTTCGCGGACCAGGGCCGCGTGCGCGGACGCATCGAAGAGGGACAGGGCGGCCAGTGAGCCGCCGACGATCGAGGCTTTGCAAAACATGGGGTCTCTCCTTATCCGAAAGAGTTGAGGATGTAAAAATTTCTCGCGGGCGTTATTAAATCAGATTATCCAGCGAACGCAAGAGGGATTTTTGCGGGTATCGCACAATCTCGACCGTTTGCGATAAAGCGCAAACTCCGATTGACTATGGACGGATAGTAATTAGTATCGTTTAAGCTCATAATATCGATGTCCCACGACGGCTGCTTGATTCACTTCTGCGATCCCGTCAACATGCTCCGCTCGACCGCCCGTCAATCCGCGTTCACCGTCCCCGAGATGCTCGCGGTCGTGGCGGTCTGCGCCATCATCATCTCCATGCTGCTGCCCAACCTCATGCGGGCCCGCAAGCACGCCCAGACCACCATCTGCCTCGCCAACGTCCGGCAGCTCACCGTCGCCTGGCGGACGTACGCCAGCGAGCACCGCGGCAAGTTCGCCGAGAGCTGGCAGGCCAACGGCGGATTTGCCACCGGCGTCGGCACGCACTGGTACGTCGCGCTGCGGCCGTACTACGGCAAGGACAAGAGCGTCCTCGCCTGCGCCGCCGCCAATCTCCGCAAGACCCCGGCCGGCTCGGGCGGCAACGCGGGCACGGCTGTGGATGGATGGAAGGTCTACACCAGCCCGGCCAGTCACCACGGCGTCGAGGCCGACGACTACGGCGGCTTCGGCATCAACAACTGGCTCGAAAACCCCGCCATCGTCGGCACCGGGGTCGGCGGCGGCCGGCCCGACGCGTGGTTCATCGACCGCGTCGCCATCAGCGCACCGCACAACAGTGTGCCCGTCCTTGGGGATGGCATCTGGCCCGACCAAGGCTGGCCGCGCGAGTCCGATGTCATGCCGCCCAACTTCATCGACCCCGAGGCCACCGGCGTGCCCGGGTGGATGAGGCGGTTCTGCCTCGACCGGCACTTCGAGGCCGTCAATCTCTCTTACATGGACTGCTCGGCCCGGACCGTCAAGATCCGCAACCTGTGGGCGCAGAAGTGGAACCGCCAATTCGTCACGGCCAGCGAAGTGCCATGACCCGGCGCAATTCAAACCAACCGCTTGCGGGGCCTGCGGTGAGGGTTTGATCGGGATGATGCGTGGAAAAGATGCGATCCGTCGAATCGACGAAGTCTACCGGCCGCCGGTGCTGTTTCCCGGAACTTCAAACTCCAGAGGCTCGGCGTGCTCGCCGCAGCCCGTGAGCCCGAAGCAAACTGCCGCGATCAGAGCCGCAAAGGCGATGCGGAGTGATTTGGTTCTGTTCATCATGGTGTCCCCTGGGGGCCAAGTGCAAGGGAGCATTGTAGGCGTTGGTTAGAAGTATGCAAAGGCGACTCCGCCATCGTCCTATAACCGAATCCGACCTCGGCATTTCCGACAAAGCGGCTAATCCCTCACCTTACCCTCCGCCTAACTGGTAGAATCGACCCCATGTCCGGCGCCCCCACCAGCGACATGACCGCCTTCGGCTATGCGCCGCCGCGCAACGTCCAGTTCAGCGTCTTCCTCGACAACCGCGTGGGCAAGCTGCTCGAGCTGATCGAGATCTTCCACGGCCAGTCACTGTCCGTCGCGGGCTTCAGCATCCTGGACGCCGCCGACCACGCGGTCGTCCGCATCCTCACCTCCAATGCGGACCTCGCCCGCCGGCTGCTGCAACGCAACGAGATGCCGTTCAGCGAGGCCGATATCCTCGTCGTCGAACTGGAAGGGGATCACGGCCTGAGCCAGGCGTGCAAGGCCCTGCTGGCGGCGGAACTGAACATCCATTACGTCTACCCGCTGCTGGTCCGCCCCCGGGGTCAGGCGGCCGTCGCCCTGCACACCGACGACCACCACCTCGCCTGCCAGCTCCTGCGTCGCCGGCTGTTCACGGTGCTGGCGGAGAACGACCTGGGCGAGAACGCCCTCGAGTCCGGCGACGAGTTGCCGCCGCTGTAAGGTGGGGGTTAACCGCCCGACGGGGTGCCACGGGTCGGCTTTGCGACCCGTGTTTCACTCGCAGGGGTCGCCGAGCCGACCCATGGCACCGGTACCTGGATTGTTTTTGCGATCCACGATTGAACCGCACGCGTCGACACGGCCCTGTTAACTTCCACCTGACTTCCCGCAATGATTCCGGGCGGTCACCTCGTTCGTTCGGAGCACACTGTGGGTGAAGGTTTCCATGCTCGAAGCGGATGGCGCGCGATCATCGCGATCGCGGCCCTCCTCGTTATCGCACTCGGCAACATTGCCCGCGCCGCTGACGAATCTGTTCCCGGCTTCGGCCGGCACATCGTTCCTCTGCTCTCGAAGCTCGGCTGCAACGGCGGGGGGTGCCACGGGGCGGTGCAAGGCAAGAACGGCTTCCGCCTGTCGCTCTTCGGGGCCGACCCAGCCGCGGATTACAGCCAGCTCGCCTTGGGCGCCGCCGGTCGCCGAATCAACGCGCTGGAGCCGGCGAAGAGCCTCTTCCTGCTGAAGGCGACCGCCGCGGTGCCGCACGAGGGCGGCAAGCGGATGGCGGTCGACAGCGCCGAGTATGAAATGCTTCGCCGCTGGTTGGCGGCGGGGGGCCGGCGCGATGAGCCCTCGGCTTACCGTGTCACGCAGCTCAAAGTGTCGCCCGCCGATCAGGTGGTCGAGCCGGGTAAGGCTTACCGTTTGCAGGTGCAGGCGACCTTCGCCGATGGCAGCGCCGAGGATGTCACGCGCCTCTGCTCCTTCGAGTCGCGCGACAGGTCGGTCGTCGCCGTCGATGTGGACGGCAACGTGACCGCCACCGGCGTCGGCGATACCGCCATCATCGTCCGCTACCGCGACGAGCCGGCCGCCGTCACCGCGCTCGTCCCGCGGCCTGCTCAAAGTGCCGCGCCGCAACCCACCGCCAAGGCGAACAACTTCATCGACGGGCACGTGCTCGCCAAGCTTAAGCGTCTGAACATCGCGCCGGCGGAAATCGCCGACGATGAGACCTTCCTTCGCCGGGCGTCGCTCGACATCACCGGGGCGCTTCCCGCGGCCGATGAGGTCCGCGCGTTCGTGAAGGACGCCGACCCCGCCAAGCGAACGAAGAAGATCGATGAGCTGCTCCAGCGTCCCGGCCATGCCGCGCTCTGGACGCTCAAGTTTTGCGACTTGCTCAAGGCCACCGACTTCGGCGTCTACGCCGACGGCCTGAAGCAGGAGGACGATGCCCCGCGCTTCGCCGCCTGGATTCGCGCCCGTCTCGCCGAGGACATCCCGTACGACCAACTCGTCGAGCGCATCCTGCTCGCCACCAGCCGCGACGGCAAGAGCATCGAGGAGTGGGGGAAGGACGTCGAGAAGCTCTACGAGCTGTCGACCGCCGATTGGGGCGAGCACGCCTTTTACGCCAGCCGGAAAACCCTTGACCTTTACTGGCAGCGCAACGGCGCCAATGGCGTCAGCGGCACGCTCCAGGTCGCCCACGCCTTCATGGGCCTCCGCCTCGAGTGCGCCCAGTGCCACCGCCACCCGCACGATGTCTGGCAGCAGGACGACCTCTTGAGCTTCGCCAACTTCTTTGCCCGCGTCCGCAAGCCCGGCTTCGGCGGCGAGAACGAAAAGAAGTTCCCCGAGCACGCCAAGGTGTTCAAGGCCTACAGCGAAGAGGGAAAGCAGCTCGAAGGCGACGTAAAGAAGCTGAAGGAGGGCGAACTGAAAGCCCTCGCGGAGAAGATGAACAAGGCGAAGGCCGAGAAGAACCCTGAGTTCGACGCGATCAAGAAGGAGCACGATGACTTGAGCGCCCGCGTCAGCAAGATGGACCGGCGCAGCAAGTACCTCAAGGAAGAAGTGCCCAAGCGCATCCTGCACGCCGACATCTACTGGCAGGACAACGACAAAGTCTTCGCCTCCGTCGAGAGCCCGCTGGGCACCGCGAAGTCGAACACGTTTCGGCTGCTCGGCGAGCGCGAGGCGGTGAAGATTGAAAAGGATGAGGACCCGCGAAAGCGCGTGATGGACTGGTTCCGCAAGCCCGATCATCCCTACTTCGCCAGGGCGATGGTGAACCGCGTCTGGGCGCACTACATGGGCCGGGGCATCGTCGATCCGCCGGACAATCTGTCGCCCTTGAATCCGCCGACGCATCCGGCGCTGCTTGATGAGCTGGCGAAAAAGTTCATCGAAAACAAATACGACCTGCGCTGGCTGCACAAGACGATCGCGGGCAGCCGGACGTATCAGCAGAGCAGCAGCCCCGCCGCGGGCGGCGATGTCGACCGCGCGAACTACGCCTACTTCTACTTCCGCCGGCTCCCCGCCGAGGTGCTCATCGACGCCATCGACCAGGCGACCGGCGTCCGCGAGCGGATGGACATGAAGTACCACCGCTGGCCGGAGAACATCACCGCCGTCGAGGCGCCCTTCACGCCGCAGAACAAGTACGTCACCTTCATGTACGAGCAGTTCGGCAAGCCCAAGCGCAACCTCGCGGTGCAGTGCGACTGCGAGCGCGAGAGCGACGCCTCTGTGCTCCAGACGATGAGCCTGGCGAACCACCCGCGGATCCTCCAGAAGATCGCCGACGCCACCGGTCGGGCGGCCGCGATCTACAAAGAGAAGAAGGACGACGACGGCCGGATCGATGAACTGTTCTTGAGCGTCCTAAGCCGGGTCCCGACCGTCGACGAACGCGCCGCATGCAGGCAGTACCTCGCCGGTTCCCCTTCGGGAGAGCAGGGGCTGCAAGGTATGATGTGGAGTCTCTTAAACACGCGGGAGTTTTTGCTGCAACACTGAGCAACGGGTGGCTGTGTGACAGGAGGATTGATTGCCGGGTCGACCATTTGATAAGACAGAAGCCCATGTAGGAATGGTCATCCGGGGAGTTGATCCGTGGACGCTGCGTGCGGGTCGCGTGAATTTAGTCATCGGCGCCCTAATGAGACAGCGAAGACTCGCGGCGGCCCGGATTACTCGTCATACAATGATCAAAGTGACTGCCGACGGCGTCCTCTGGGACGGCAACCATGCAGTTAAAGTCGCGATGGAACTGAACCGTGCCGTCGACATCGAAGTTGTAAAAGGACAACGTCCCGATTGCGGCCTGGTTGCGGACCTACCCGTTACGCCGAGGTGAATCATGAACAAATGCCCGCCCGCCATCGCGGCAATTTTGTGCAAGATTATAGAGCACGGGTTGCTATCGATCAGACAATACGGTTGGCATAACGACGCGGCGCGATGCGCGATTGAGGCTGACCATATTCATTTTCTGCCATCGCTTCTGATCGACTTCAACCCCGGCGTGCTCGAATACTATTGGAGTGGCATGAGAGTTGGGTACATTCAGCAAACCGAGGGCAACAACATTGACACGGTGAAAGACCTATGGGAGGCCTTGGAGCCTCACATCGAGCACGCCACCGACCTCACCGCGAACGCCTGAACATACCGCGTTCAATATCGACAACGGAGCGGGTCCTCACAGCGGACTCTGCCGGACACCAATCCATGAACCACGCCTGCCAATCCTTCCGCCGATCCGTCTCGCGCCGCTCCTTCCTCCGCATCGGCGGCCTCGGCCTCTGCGGACTCGGTGCCCTCGACGTCTTCGGCGCCCGCCAACGCGCCCTCGCCGCCGCTTATGAAGGCGTCAAGCTGCACGAGCCCAAGGCGAAGCAACTGCTCGTCGTCTGGCTCGCCGGCGGGCCGCCGCACACCGACATGTTCGACATGAAGCCGGACTCGCCGGCCGCCTATCGCTCGATGTATAAGCCCATCAGCACGAACGTCGACGGACTCCAGGTCTGCGACCTCATGCCCAAGCTTGCGAAGCTTGCCGACAAGTACTGCGTCATCCGCTCCGTCACCACCATGAACAAGCCCGGCGACCACGCCCGGGCCCCCATGTACTGGCTTACCGGCAACCCGCGACTGCCTTCGGGCACCGACGAGTACCCGATGTACGGCTCCGTCATCAGCAAGCTCCGCCCCGGCCCGCGCGACCTGCCCTCCTTCTCCGTGCTCGGCAAGATCGATCACCACATCAACAACTCCATCGCCAACAGCTTCCTCGGCCCCGCCCACACGCCCTTTATCTTCGACCCGCTCCAGCAGAAGGACGACATCGCGAAGATGCTCACGCCGCAGCTCGAACTGCCCAGCTTCGAGCGCAACGCCGACCTCTTAAAGGCCGTCGACCGCCGGCTGCGCACGCAGGACCGGCTCGACCCGGTCATCGAAGGCCTCGACAAGCACCAGCAGACCGCGTTCGACATGCTCCGCTCGCCCCGGCTCCGCGAGGCGCTCGACCTGTCGAAGGAGCCGGACGACATCGTGAAGCGCTACACCGCCAGCGACCCCGCCAAGCTCGAATACACCAACGACGGCAACACCAAGCACTACCTCATGGCCCGCCGCTTGATCGAGGCGGGCGTGCCGGTCGTTCACTTCAGCTTCGGCTACTGGGACTGGCACGGCAAGAACTTCTCCACCGGCCGGCGCATGATCCCGCGCTTCGACACCGCCTTCAGCGCCCTCCTCGAAGACCTCGACCAGCGCGGCCTGCTCGACACCACCATCGTCCTCGCCCTCGGCGAGATGGGCCGCAAGCCGAAGTTCGACAACGGCGACGACCCCGGCCGCGACCACTGGGATTACGCCCAGTTCGCCATCGCCGCCGGCGGCGGTTTTAAGGGCGGCACGGTCGTCGGCGCGACCGACAAGCTCGGCGAGCAGGTCACCGACAAGTTCTACAAGATCGAATCCTTCGGCGCGACGCTGTATCACCTGATGGGCATCGACCCCGAGTCACGCGTGATGACGGCGAGCAACCGCCCGGTAGGCTTGATCGCGGAGCCTGCGCCGCTGATCAAGGAAGCGCTGGCGTAGGACTCATTTCGATCGAACATATTGCGACCGCCCATTCATCTTCCCATTGCGCCAAGTCTCAACGAGTTCTCCTGCATTGATGGACCATTCAAGCTCAGACCCTTCCTTCCAAGACGCTACTGGCTTCTTTATCCAGTTCTGGCTTCCGGTCAGCACTCCACTCTTGTAGCGAACATTTGTTGCACTCCAGGCACCGGCCTCCGCGCCGTCCCGATTCAGTACCGCCGACGCTGCCCATTCATCGCCGCGCTGCGAAATTGTCAGGACGACGTGCCAGCCGTCATTGTGTCGCGTCCATGTTCCAACGATCCCTTTTCCTTCGAGGTTGTCGTCTGGAAGCTCGCGGACTTCGGCAGTGTGATACTCCATCGTTGCCTGGTACGCGCCAAAGCCAAAAGTTTGCGGATCATTCATCGCCCAACCGCCGAACGGGACCGTGAGGTCGCTCTGAAGCCCGGACCAGCGGATAAACGACTTCCCGTCCAGTGTTGAATCGATCGTGACCTCTTCGCCCCGGAGCTCGACACGCACTTCGAGGAGCGCCGCCTCGCCGTTCTTCACACGTCCCACCGGCACATGTGTCGGGTTGACTGGGTAGTCCTTGCCTTTGATCGTTCTTAATCCACTGCCGCGCCCATTGCCTCGGGCGCAGTCCAGCACGATCCATGCATAGGACTTTCCGCACGGGATAGCCACCGCGCCGTGGCCATCACCGGCGACGCGCGTAAACCTAACCCGCAAGAGATAGCTGCCCGTTGCCTTGACCCGCGAATTGATTGTCGTCGCATCTTCGGCCGACACGATGATCGATCCTTTGCTGGACGTCCACTCCGTGCGAAGGGTGACGTCGATGCCTTTCAGTACATCCGTGGTCGACGCGCCCTTCACCGCAACAGGTTTCGCTGGCGTGACGCCCGCGCTCGCCATCGCCGCATGTTCCTTCATCACCTCAGAAAGAAGTACCTTCGCCTTGGCTAGTTGAACGTCGGTGGTCGTGTGCAGGCTGATGTAACGTTCGAGGTATTCGATGGACCGGCCAAGGGTTGCCGCCTTCGCCCGTCCGGCGGCGTCCTTCGCCAGGTCGCGGTACCACTCGCCAAGTTTCAGGCAGTCGGCTTCGCCTACTTCATTCATCGCAAGGATCGTCATGGGCGCCAGCGCCTTGATGCGCGGGTCCTTCACGCGATTGAGAAACCGTTGCGCGCCGGCCGGATCGTCCAGAGCGGCGATGTGCAGCGTGACAAGCTCTTCGGCAGTGGCTGAATCGTTCGCGTCTTTCAGCAGTTTCTCCTGAAGAATCGCGATCTGCTGCTCCAGGCGGTCTCTTCGCACGGCCTCGTCGAGATGCTCCCTTACTTCTGCGATGCGCGGCGATTTCTTCGGCGACGCGATGGCCAGGGCCCGTCGATGCTCCGCGATCGCTTCCTTCCAGTTCCCGGCGGCCGCGTGGTCGTTACCGGTGGCGACCAGTATGTCGATCAGCGCCTCACCGGCCTTGTCGCGATCCTCCGCCTTGCCGATGCGCGACTGTTTCGTCAGCACCCCGACCAGCTTTTCGCGCGCCGCCGGCTTCTTGGCCTCGACCTGCTCCGCCAGCAGCGTCATCGCCTCGGCGGCGAGGCCGAATCCATCCGCCTGTTTGGTTGCGAGGTCGTAGGACGCCTCGCAGAGCAGCGCGAGGAGGTCCGGCGTCTGCGTGCTGGTCTTGGCGACGGCGAGCATGTCCTTCGCCAGGGCGAGGTCATCGGCCTTGTCGATCGTGCCGGCGACCTGCTTGAGACGCGGGCCGTAGAGCGAGGTGAAGACGTCCTTCGCATCCTCGCCTCGGGCGAATGACAAGGCGATGGCGGCAATGGTGAGGATTGAGCAGGCGGCGGTCCGGGATGAGGGCATCGCGTTGCTCCGGAAGGGACGCCGCATTATACCGCCTTAGCGCCAGGATCGATCAGAGCCGCGAAGCTTAACAGGGCGATTGCATGTAGCCGCTCGACGGTGCCACGGGTCGGCTTTGCGACCCGTGTTTGCCGGCAGGCGTCAACACGGGTCGCCGAGCCGACCCGTGGCACCGGTACATGCGATTGCCCTGGTAGG
>Ga0163153_10003857_pt1 | contig 19538 bp, 7 predicted proteins | sample OliLakLV19MP6IB1_FD_148629 | JGI IMG/M metagenome (GOLD analysis project Ga0163153, IMG submission 148629) | Freshwater microbial mat bacterial communities from Lake Vanda, McMurdo Dry Valleys, Antarctica - Oligotrophic Lake LV.19.MP6.IB-1 | ecosystem: Environmental > Aquatic > Freshwater > Lake... | reverse complement strand
CGACACGGTTGCAGACGACGCGCAGCACGAAGTCGCACCGTTTCGCGAGCGTGCCCAGCGCGGGACCGATCTGGCGCAGGTACCAAAGGTTGCCCGACGTGCCGACCCAGCCGATCACGGGCCGCGCATTGTGCACCGGCTGCGCCGGCGGCTTGAACTGCCCCGTGCACAACGTCGTCGGCAGCACGAAGACGCGCGGGTTGTGCAGTCGCGCGAACGCGGCGAGGAACGGATTGGCCGCGATCACGGCGGTCGACAGCGCGCACAGACGCGCCACCTTGTCGCGCACCGCCACGTCGATGCCGTCGGTGCCCTCTGCGCGCGTCCACGGCGGTTGCACGAAGATCGCGTCGTCGAAGTCGAACACGACGTGCCGGTTGTAGAGCGGCAGTTCGAGCTCGAGCCGCGACCCGGGCAGTGCCTGCAGGTCGCGCTGCAGCAACACCACGCCGCGGCCCGCGAGCGCGCGGAAGTCGGCGCGGCGATTGCGCCGCTGGCGCCAGTGCTGCGCGTGCGCCCAGACCATCGCCAGACGCGGCCAGCGCGCATAGGCGTCCTGGAACGAAGCACTCGCCGAGAAGTACTTCGACGGCCGGCTCGGCCAGATCCGGCAGCGCAAGCCGCGTTGTTCGAGCAGCGGCACGTACTGCACCGCCCGGTAGCGCGCCGCTGGCGACAGCCCGCGCGTCGGGTCGCCTTCGATCAGCAGGTGTACCTCGTCGTCGGCGCGCGCATCGTGCGCGGCCGGGCGGCGCACCCGTTCGCGCAGCCCGAGCAGCGCGGCGCGGCCGATGTCGCCCGCGAAGGCCAGTGCGTTCATCGCGCGCGCGGGCAGACCCATTGCGCGCAGGCTAGCCTGACGACAGTTCCGCACCAAAGCCGAAGCGTCGATCGCGCCCGGCGTCGATCACGCCGACTCGAGCGCCTCGAGCTGCACGGCCTGCGCTTCCCACTGCGGCGACACCACGGCGAGCCGCGCCGCGTTCTTGTCCAGCTCGCGGCTCAGTTCCGCGGCGCGCGGGCCGTCGTGCCATACCTCGGGCTGGGCCAGCAGCGATTCGATCTCCGCACGCCGCGTTTCGAGCCGTTCGATCTCCTGCTCGAGCTTCTGCACGACCTGGCGCATCTGCTTGATCTGGTTGCTGCGCGCGCGCTGCACGTCCTTCGTGCCGCCAGCGACCGCCACCGCGACGGGCGCAGGCTTCTGCACCTTCGCGACCTTGCCCGTACCGACCGCGCCCGCCGTCAGCGCCGCGCGCGCCGAGAGCGACTTCGTCTTGTGCAGGTAGAACTCGTAGTCGCCCTGGTACTGCGTCAGCTTGCCCGATGCGACGTGCACGACCTTGTTGGCCAGCGCCTTGATGAAGTGCACGTCGTGGCTGATGAACACCAGCGTGCCCTCGAACTGCTTCATCGCGTCGACGAGCGCGTCGATGCTCGACATGTCGAGGTGCGTCGTCGGCTCATCCATCAGCAGCAGGTTCGGCGGGTTCAGCAGCAGCTTGACCAGCGCGAGCCGGCTCTTCTCGCCACCGCTCAACACCTCGACCTTCTTGAACACCGTGTCGCCCGAGAACAGGAACGAGCCGAGCAGCGAGCGCACGAACTGTTCACCGACCTTGGTCGTGGCATCGCTCGCCTCGGCGAGCACGGTGCGCTCGGCCTTCAGCATCTCGACGCGGTACTGCGAGTAGTAGCCGGCCGTGACGTTGTGGCCGAGACCGCGCACACCCTTCTGCGGCGTGAGCTTGTCGGCGAGCAGTTTCAACAACGTCGACTTGCCTGCCCCATTGGGCCCGACCAGCACGATGCGTTCGCCGCGTTCGACCTCGAAGTCGAGGCCTTCGTAGACCTTCGTCGCGCCATACGCGAAGTGCACCTTCTCGAGCCAGACGGTGCGCTGGCCGCCGCGCATCGGCTGCGGAAACCGGAAGCCGACCTTCTTGTCGTCGGCGACCGGCGCCTCGATCTTGTCCATGCGCTCGATCTGCTTCAACTTGCTCTGCGCCTGCGTCGCCTTGCTGGCCTTGGCCTTGAAGCGATCGGCGAACGCCTGCAGGTGCGCGATCTCCTTCTGCTGCGTCTTGTACGACGCGAGCAACTGCACGTCGGCCGCTTCGCGCAGGGACACGTAGCGTGTGTAGTTGCCCGTGTAGCGCAGCAGCTTCTGCTGGCGGATCTCGACGATGCCCGACACGAGGTGGTTGAGGAACTCGCGGTCGTGCGAGATGACGAGGATCGCGCCCGGGTAACCGCGCAGGTAGTCCTGGAACCACATCAGCGACTCGAGGTCGAGGTGGTTGGTCGGCTCGTCGAGCATCAGCAGGTCGGGCTCCTGCGTCAGCAACCGCGCGAGATGCGCGCGCATCACCCAGCCGCCGCTCAGCTCGCGCGCCGGCCGGTCCATGTCGCGATCGCGGAAGCCCAGGCCGCCGAGCACCTGGCGCGCCTTCGCCTCGACCTGGTAGCCGTTCAGCTCGTGGTAGCGCTCGTGCGCGTCGTCGTGCAGTTCTTCGGGATGCTGCGCCTCGACCGGATGGACGGTGTCCCAGGCGAGCACCTGGCGGCGCACGCGCAGGAAGTCGGGCGTGATCGCGACGGCGATCTCGAACGCGCTCTCGTCGCCGACCGGGGCACTCTCCTGCGGCAGGTAGCCGATCTGGGTGTCGCGTTCGCGCGCGATGATGCCGTCGTCGGCGGCTTCCTCGCCGAGGATGAGGGAGAACAGGGTCGACTTGCCAGCACCGTTGGGCCCGACGAGGCCGATGCGATCGCCGCGGTTGACCTGCAGCGCCACGTCGGCGAACAGCACACGATCGCCGTAGGATTTGGTGACGCCGGATACGGTGAGCATTGGGGGCGAAGAGTATGGCGATCGGACGCCGATCGCGCGAGGGGCCCCGGCAGATGGTGCAGATGGTCGGGCAGAATACGACTCGGCGGCGTGGCTCAACCGGCTTCTGTGTCATCCCAACCAGCAAGCCGCGATGCGCGGGTGGTCGCGTAGGATCCGCGCCGACCTCCCGCCCGGATCCCGATGATGAAGACCACCCTCGGCCTCGCCCTTCTCACGATCGTCGCACCATCGTGCGCCCGGGTGGCAGAAGCCACCAGCAACGCGCTGCACCCACACGATCACATCGCGATCCTCGGTGGCGGCTTCGCCGACCGCATGCAGCACGATGGCACGCTGGAGGCACTGCTGCACAAGACCTTTCCGCAACACGACCTGGTGTTCCGCAACCTCGCCTGCACCGGCGACGCGATCGAAGAGCGCATGCGCATCGAAGGCTTCGGCTCGCCCGACGAATGGCTGAAGCTCGTGCAGGCCGACGTGGTGTGGGCGTGCTTTGGCTGGAACGAGTCGTTCGCCGGCGAGAAGGGCCTCGCCGCCTTCAAGGGCCAGCTCCACCAGTTCGTCCACCTGACCCTGGCGGCCAACTACAGCAGCAAAGGCCCGCCGCGACTGGTGCTGTTCTCGCCGATCGCCGCGGAGCGCGGTGTCGATCCCGACTGGGCCGACCCCGCGCGCCGCAACGCCGACCTGGCGCTCTACACCGCGGCGATGGCGGAGGTCGCCAAGGCGACGGACGTGCCCTTCGTCGATCTGTTCGCCGTCTCGCAGCAACTGTTCGCCGCGACGAGGCAACCGCTGACCGTCAACGGCATCCACTTGAGCGATGCTGGCTACGAGGCCCTGGCGCCGGCGATGTATCAGGCCCTGATCGGCACGGCGCCGCCGGCCATCGATGCCACGGTGGCGAACATCCGCACGGCGGTGCGAGAACGCAACGCGATGTGGTTTGACCGCTACCGCACGGTCGATGGCTACAACGTCTACGGCGGTCGCTCGCACCTGGAGTTCGACGGCCTCACCAACCGCACGGTCCTGCAGGAGGAGATGGCGGTGCGCGACGCGATGACCGAGAAGGCCGACCGCGTCGTGTGGGCTGCGGCACAGGGCAAGGCCGCTACTCCCGACGACAGCGTGCTGCCGCCAGTCACCGAGGTGAAGACCAACAAGCTCGACGCCACGCCCTACCTCGGCGGGGAAGCGGCGATCGCCAAGATGACGGCGCCGAAGGGTGTGCAGATCAACCTGTTCGCCAGCGAGGAGCAGTTTCCCGAACTGGTCAACCCGGTGCAGATGGCGTGGGACACCAGAGGGCGCCTGTGGGTGTCGGCATGGGCCACCTACCCCGAACGCACGCCCTGGGATCAGCAGGGCGATCGCCTCCTGATCCTCGAGGACGCGGACGGCGACGGCAAGGCCGAGCGCTGCACCACGTTCCTCGACCAGTTGAACAGTCCGACCGGTTTCCAGTTCGTGCGCGGCGGCATCGTGCTGATGCAGGCTCCCGATCTGTGGTTCGTGGCGATCGATCCGGTGACTGGTCTGGGCGGGGCCCGGCACCGGCTGCTGGGCGGCCTCAATTCGGCCGACACGCACCACCAGACCAACTCGATGTGCCTCGATCCGGGTGGCGCCACCTACCTCAGCGATGGCGTCTTCCACCGCTCGCAGATCGAGACCCGCGACGGTCTGGTGCGCAACATCGACGCGGCGATCTTCCGCTACGAACCGCGCACCCATCGCTTCGAACGCTACATCGCCTACGGTTTTGCCAATCCGCACGGTCGCGTCTTCGACAGTTGGGGCAACGACTTCGTCACCGACGCCACCGGCAACGAGAACTACTTCGGCCCGGCGTTCAGCGGCCGGCTCGACGGGGCGGGCAACAAGCACAAAGGCCTGAAGCACTTCTGGGACAACCCGTCGCGCCCGTGCGCCGGCACCGCACTGCTGTCCAGCACGGCCTGGCCGGCGGAATACGAAGGCAGCTTCCTCAACCTCAACGTCATCGGCTTCCAGGGCATCTTCCGCGCCAGGATCAGCGAGGACGGCTCGGGCTTGAAGGGCGAATCGGTCGAGCACTTCCTCGCTTCCAGCGACCCCAACTTCCGGCCAACCGCGGCAAACGTCGGCCCGGACGGTGCGGTCTACGTCGCCGATTGGTCCAACGCGATCATCGGCCACATGCAGCACCACATCCGCGACCCGGTGCGCGACCACGGCCATGGCCGCCTCTACCGCCTGACCTACGAAGGCAAGACCAGCCCCCGGCCGGCGATCTCCGGCCAGCCCATCGCCGCACTCCTGGAGTTGCTGAAGGCACCGACGAACGACACCCGCGAGCGCGCCAAGATCGAGTTGGGCGAGCGCGACACGGCCAAGGTCATGGCCGAACTCGACCGCTGGGTGGCCGCGCTCGACGCCAAGGACCCCGACTGCGAACACCATCGGACCGAGGCACTCTGGGTCAAGCAGTGGCACAACATGGTCGACCCGGTGCTGCTCGGACGCGTGCTGCGATCGCCCGATCACCGCGCCCGCGCCGCGGCCACCCGGGTGCTCTGCTACCAACGAGAACGGGTCGGCGACGCGATGGCCCTGCTGGCGATCCAGGCCACCGATGCGCATCCGCGCGTGCGCCTCGAAGCGGTGCGCGCGGCCAGCTACTTCGAAGACTGGCAAGCCGCCGACGTCGCGCTGCAGGTGTGCAAGCAGCCGATGGACTACTACCTCTCCTACACGCTCGGGGAGACCATCCGCCAACTGACGCCGTGGTGGAAGCGCGCGATCGCCGAGGGCAAGCCGCTCGCTGCTGACAATCGCCAGGGCATCGAGTTCCTGCTCGACGGCGTGCCCACCGACGATCTCGCCAGGCTGCCGCCGAGCGAGCCGGTATGGCAAGCGATGTTCGCCCGCGCCGATGCGCCTTTGGTGATGCGTCAGGCGGCGCTGCAGGCCCTGGCCAAGGCGCGCAACGCGGCCCCGCTTTTGACCCTGCTCGCCCTGATGGAGCCGCTGGCAGCGAAGGGCGGCAAGGCGCTCGCGGATGCGGCCAGCCTGTTGTTGCTGCAGCCGGCGGCCGACCTCGCCGCTGGGCGCGACGCGTTCGCCAGACTCGCCACTGCGGACAGCCCGCCGGCGTTGCGCCAGACCATCCTCGCGGCCTTGATGATCGCCGACGGCTCGCCGGACCTGCAGTGGGCCGCTGCGAGTGGCTCGCCAGCCGCACTGATCGACCTGCTCGAGGCGCTGACGCTGGTGCCGGATGCGCCGTTGCGCGCCGCCGCGGCGGCAAGGGTGCTGCCGCTGCTCGGGGACCTGCCGGTCGAACTCGGCAACAAGCTCGACGCCCAGCGAGTGACCTTGGGCCGCTTCGTGCGCGTGCAGTTGCCGCGCAAGGGAACCTTGACGCTCGCCGAGGTCGAGGTCCTGAGCGACGGCAAGAACATCGCCACCAACGGCACAGCCCGCCAGTCGAGCACCAGCCACGGGGGGGATGCTCAGCGGGCCATCGACGGCAAGCAGAACGGCGCCTACGACGACCACGCCTCCACCCACTCCAAGGAGAACGAGAACCAGCCGTGGTGGGAGGTCGATCTCGGCGCGCCGTTCCGCATCGACGAAGTGGCGATCTGGAACCGCACCGACGCGGAACTCGGCAAGCGTCTCGATGGATTCACGGTGGCCGTGCTCGATGCGGACCGTCGCGAACTGCTGCGCACCGCACCCACGCCGGCGCCCAAGACGTCCGTCCGCCTGCCGATCGGCAGGGATCCTCGCGGCGCCCTGCGGCGCGCCGCGATCCGCGCGGCAATCGCGACCGACGCCGATCCCAAGGCGATCTTCGCCGGCCTCGCCGGGCTGTTGGCCAACGGGGAGCAGGTCTCTGCTGCTGCCTTGGCGCTGAAGCAATTGCCGCGTGACGCGTGGAAGGCGGAGCTGGCTGGCCAAGCCTGCAGTGGCATCGTGAACTGGGCCAAGGCCATCCCGATCGCCAACCGCACAGCCGACGACGTGGTCGAAGTGATCGGCGTCGGCAACAGCCTCGCCGACCAGTTGGCGGAAGCCGAGGCCAAGGTCGCTCGCGCGGCCTTGCGCGACGTCAGCGTGACCGTGCTCACGCTCAAGACCGTGCGCGAGAGGATGGTGTACGACCAGCGTCGCCTGGTGGTCGAAGCCGGCCGGCCCTTTCAGATCGTGCTGATCAACGAAGACATGATGCCGCACAATCTGGTGGTGGTCGCGCCGGGCGCCCGCCAGGAAGTCGCACTCGCGGCGCAAGTCTTGGCGGTGGACAAGCCCGACGCGCAGGGCCGCGTGTTCGTGCCGGTCAGCGACAAGATCCTCGGCGCCACGAAGCTCGTGAACCCGGGCCAGCGTGAAGCGCTGCTGCTCACGGCGCCGGTCGAGGAAGGTGAATACGAGTACGTCTGCACCTTCCCCAGCCACTGGACCATCATGTGGGGCACGCTGATCGTGACCAGGGATCCAGCCGCCTGGCTGGCATCGCATCCGCAACGCGCCGGCGGATAGGCATCGCCGAGCGCATCGCGCGTTCGCTATCCTGGCGCGACCATGCGCAGCACCTGCCTTCTCGCCGCCTTTGCCCTCACTAACCTCGGTCCTGCCCAGAACGCCCCGGAGCCGGCCCGACCGGGCACTGAGCCGTGGGTCGTCCATGCCGGCGCGGACGGCATCGGCAAGGGCAAGCGCGTGGTGTTCGTCACCGGCGACGAGGAATACCGCTCCGAGGAAGGCATGCCGCAGATCGCCCGCATCCTTTGGCGGCTCGGCTGCCACTGCACGGTGCTGTTTGCCATCGATCCGAAGACGAACACCATCGACCCGGGCGTCCTCGACAACATCCCCGGCCTGGAGGCCCTCGACCACGCCGACCTGATGGTCGTGTTCACGCGCTTCCGCGATCTGCCCGACGCGCAGATGAAGCACATCGTCGACTACGTCGAGTCGGGCCGCCCGATCGTCGGCCTGCGCACCGCCACGCACGCCTTCGATTGCAAACAGCACAAGACCTACAGCCGCTACTCGTGGCGCAATCCCGAATGGGACGGGGGCTTTGGCCGCCAGGTGCTCGGCGAGACCTGGGTGAACCACCACGGCGGGCACGGCTCGCAGAGCACGCTCGGCATCGATGCACCGGCGGCCAAGGACCACCCGATCCTGCGCGGCCTGCTACCCGGTTCGGTGTGGGATCCATCCGACGTCTACACCGTGCGGTTGCCGCTGCTGGACGGTTGCACACCGCTCGTGCTCGGCCAGGTGCTCGCTGGCATGAAGCCGGACTCGGGACCGGCGCCAGCGACGAAGGACGGCAAGACCGGCGCCAACCACGACCTCAACGAGCCGATGATGCCCGTCGCCTGGACGCGCACGTGGCAGGCACCGAACGGCAAGGCGGCCCGCGTGTTCACCACCACGCTGGGCACGTCGCAAGGCCTCGCGCAGGCCGGCACGCGGCGGCTGCTCGTCAATGCCTGCCTGTGGGCCATGGGCATGGAGAAGGTGATAGCGCCCGATCTCGACGTGACACTGATCGGCCCCTACGCGCCGAGCCCGTTCGGCTTCGGCAAGCACCAGAAGGGCGTGCGACCCGCGGATCTCGCCTGGCCTCTGCCAGCGAAAAGGGAGACGAAGTGATGAAACTCGGCATGAACCTGCTGCTCTGGACCGATGACCCGACGCAGGAGTCGTTCTTCCCGGTGATCGCGCGACTGAAGAAGCTCGGCTTTCACGGCGTCGAACTGCCGATCTTCAATCTCGACGTGAAGCGCTGGGCAGCGTTGGGCAAGAAGCTCGATGCGCTGGGCCTGCTCCGCACCGCCGTGACAGTGCGCGGCGCCGACGACAACCCGATCAGCCCGGATCCCGCGGTGCGCAGAAAGGGCATCGAGCTGACCAAGAAGGCCCTCGACTGCTGCGCCGCGGTTGGCGCCACCCACCTCGCCGGCCCGTACTATGCCGCGCTCGGCCACTTCACCGGCAAGGGCCCGACCGGGCCGGAATGGCAGTGGGGCGTCGAGAGCATGAAGCCAGTTGCCGCCTACGCCGGCAGCCTCGGCATCACGCTCGTGCTGGAGTTCCTCAACCGCTTCGAGATCTACCTGCTCAATTGCGCGGCCGATGCGGCGCGCTTCGTGCGCGAGGTGAACCACCCCGCCTGCAAGATGATGTACGACACGTTCCATGCGCACATCGAAGAGAAGAGCATCACCGCAGCGCTGCAATCCTGCGCCGACGTGATGGCCCATGTGCACATCAGTGAGAACGACCGCAGCACGCCGGGCAAGGGTCAGGTGAACTGGCAGGAGACCTTCGACGCGCTCCGCAAGATCAAATACGACGGCTGGCTGACCATCGAGGCTTTTGGTTTGGCGCTGCCAAGCCTCGCCGCCGCAACCAAGATCTGGCGCCGGATGTTCGTCAGTGAGGAGCAACTCGCCGGCGACGGCCTGCGGTTCATGAAGCGCGAATGGGCGAAGCGCAACGCGCCCAAGGCGAAGGCGAAGGCCAAGGCGAAAGCCAGCCCGAAGCGCTGATCCAGATCGGTCCTGGTTGCCATGCCGAAGGTTTCGAGAAGTCGGTCGAGTTCCGCCACGCGACCTCGGGTCGTGCACCAGACGGTGGCTGCAGCACTCGCGATGCTCGGCCTCGCCTTCGCCGTTGCTGCACAGGACCCGCCGCCGACCCACCAGCAGGTGTTCGACACCGCGATCAGGCCCCTGATCGGCGAGTACTGCCTGACGTGTCACTCGACGCAGAAGCAGAAGGGCGACCTCGATCTCGAACAGTTCACCTCGTTCGCAGCGGTGCGGCAGAAGCCGAAGATCTGGCAGCGCGTTCTCGAGCAGGTCAGTGAACGGGAGATGCCGCCGCCGGAGAAGCCGCAGCCCGGCCAAGAACAGCGCGAGCAGTTGTCAGGATGGGTCAAGGCCGTGCTGGGCGAGATTGCCCGCGTCCATGCCGGCGACCCTGGGCGCGTCGTGTTGCGCCGGCTCTCGAATGCGGAGTACACCTACACGCTGCGCGATCTCACGGGCGTGCCGTCGCTCGATCCGGCGCGCGAGTTCCCCGTCGACGGCGCGGCCGGCGAGGGCTTCCTGAACGTCGGCAATGCGCTGGTGATGTCCCCTGCGCTGCTGGCGAAGTACCTGAACGCCGGCAAGCAGGTCGCGGAGCACGCCGTGCTGTTGCCGGCGGGAATCCGGTTCGCACCGGGCACCACGCGCCGCGATTGGACCGAAGCACTGCTCACCGAGATCCGCGCCTTCTATCGCGGCTTCACCGATCCCGGTGGCGGCGACGTGGTCGACCTGCAGGGCATCGTGCTCACCACCAACGAAGGCGGCCGGCTGCCGTTGGCGAAGTACCTCGCCGCCACCCTGGAACTGCGCGATGCGGCGGCCAACAGTGCGGCGGTCGCGGCGACGGCGACGGCGCGCGGGCTCAGCGCCAAGTACCTGGGCACCCTGCTGGCCGCTCTGCAGAGTCGGGAACCTTCGCTGCTGCTCGACCCGATCCGGACTTCGTGGCGCGCGAGCCAGCCCACCGACGCCAACGCGCTCGCTAGCGAGATCGCCGCCTGGCAGAAGTCGCTGTGGAAGTTCAGCAGCATCGGCCACATCGGCAAGGCCGGTGGGCCAAAGGCGTGGCTCGAGCCCACCAGTCCGCTGGTGACGAGCCAGGCCGTGCGCCTCCCGGTGCCAGCCGGCAAGGACGGCGATCCCGTCACGCTCTACCTCGTCGCCAGTGATGCCGGTGATGGCGGCGAACACGACTTCGTGGTCTGGCAGCGCGCACGTTTCGTCGCCAAGGGGCGACCAGACCTGCTGCTGCGCGATGTGCGAGACGTCGCGCACGAACGGCTGGCTCGCCGCGAACAGGTGTTTGCGACCGCGGGGCCGTGCCTGGCAGCAGCCGCCGAAGCGGAGGCCGCGCCTTTTGCGATGGCGCCTGCAGAACTCGCGCAGCGGCACGGCGTCGATCCGGACGTGCTCGGCGCGTGGCTCGAGTATCTGGGCATCGGCCCGGCCAGTCACCCGACGATCGACTCGCACTTCACGGCCGTCCTGCAACGCCCCAGCACGTACGAGTTTATCCGCGGCTGGGGCAGCCCCGACACGCCGCTGTTGCTGGCCAACTCGTCCGACGAGTCCGTTGCAGTGCCCGGCAGCATGAAGCCGCACAGCGTCGCGGTGCATCCCTCGCCTACCTTGCGGGCAGCGGTCGGCTGGAGCAGTCCGGTGGCGGCGGCCCTGCGTGTTGCCGCGAAGATCCAGCACGTGCATCCGGACTGTGGCAACGGCGTGACCTGGGCGCTCGAACTGCGCCGCGGGGCGCAGCGACGGCTGCTCGCGAACGGTTTTGCGCAGGGCGGTGCCGTCGAACAACCCGCGCCGATCGACAACCTCGCCGTGCAGCCCGGAGATCTGGTGTCGTTGCTGGTCGGCGCGCGCGATGGCAACCACTCTTGCGATCTCACCGCCGTCGACCTCTCGCTGACGAGCGCTGGCGAGGGTGGCCGCGCCTGGGACCTGGCCAGCAACTGTTCCCCGGACGTGCTCGCCGCCAATCCGCACGCCGATCGCTTCGGCAATCCCGGCGTCTGGCACTTCTACACCGAACCTGACCTTGGCGACGCCCTGACCACCGCTGCCATTCCGCAAGGCTCGTTGCTGGCGAGTTGGCGATCGGCATCGGGCGCAGCAGCGCGCATGCAGTACGCAGCGGCGGTGCAGCAACTGCTCACCAGCGGTCCCCCAGGCGCGGCCGACAGTCCCGATGGCCTGTTGTATCGGCAACTGGCGTCGCTGCGCGGGCCCCTGCTGGCCTGGCGAACGTCGTCACTCTCGGCGCGCCCGAGCGAAGCACCGGGCCGCGGCGCCTATGGACTCGACCCGGCGTTGTTCGGCAAGGACCACGACGGTCGAGCGGTCGCAGGCAGCAGCCTGTGTGTGAACGCGCCTTCGATCGTCGAAATCCGGGTGCCGGCCGAGCTGGTGGCAGGCTGCGAGTTCGTGGTCGACGGCGCGCTCGAGCCAGGCGCCGGCGCGGCCGGCAGCGTGCAGCTGCAGGTGTTGACCGAGAAGCCCGCCAATGAACCGGGACTGCAGCCGAGCGACACCACGGTCTCGGCCGGCAGCGGTCCGTGGACGTCGAACAACCAGCGGATCAGCCATGCAGTGCCCGTGGTCGTGCAGGCCGACAGCGCGGCAGCGCGTCGCTTCGAAACGGCGTTCGACGAGTTCCGGCAGCTGTTCCCCGCGGCGCTGTGCTACGGCAAGATCGTGCCGGTCGACGAGGTCGTCACGCTGACGCAGTTCCATCGCGAAGACCGACAGCTCGTCCGCTTGATGCTCGACGACGCCCAGGCTCGCGAGCTCGATCGGCTCTGGGACGAGTTGCACTTCGTCGCGCAGGATGCGCTGACACAGGTCGACGCCTTCGAGCAGATCTACCAGTTCGCCACGCAGGACGCCGACCCGAAGGTGTTCGAGCCGCTGCGCGAGCCGATCGCGCAGGCTGCGGCCGCCTTCCGGCAGCGCCTCGTCGACGCAGAACCAAGGCACCTCGAGGCCATCCTGGAATTCGCCGGCCGCGCCTGGCGGCGGCCGCTGGCCGATGCCGAACAGGCCGAGTTGCGCGAGCTCTATCGCCAGCTGCGGGGCAAGGAGCTGCCGCACGACGAAACAATCCGGCTGCTGCTGGCGCGCGTGCTGTTGGCGCCCGCGTTCCTCTACCACCGCGAATTGCCGGGGCCCGGCAGCGCCGCGGCGCCGGTGACCGACTGGGAGCTCGCCAGCAGGCTCAGCTATTTCCTGTGGTCCTCGGCACCCGACGCCGAGTTGCGTGCCGCCGCGGCCAGCGGGGCCTTGCACCGCGACGCGGAACTCCAGGCCCAGGCCCACCGCATGCTGCGCGATCCACGCGTGCGACGGTTGGCGACCGAGTTCGGCTGCGTGTGGCTGCACGTCTACGCCTTCGACGAGTTGGGCGAGAAGAGCGAGCGCCACTTCCCGACCTTCCAGGGCCTGCGCGGCGCGATGTACGAGGAGTCGATCCGGTTCTTCACCAGCCTGTTCCAGGCCAACGCTCCTGCGCTCGATCTGCTCGATGCCGACTACACGTTCCTGAACGCCGAACTCGCCGAGCACTACGGCATCCCTGGTGTCGTCGGTCCTGAGTGGCGGCGGGTCGACGGGGTGAAGCAGTATTCGCGCGGCGGCATCCTGGGTCTGGCGACCACGCTGGCCAAACACTCGGGCGCGTCGCGCACGAGCCCGATCCTGCGCGGCAACTGGCTGTGCGAGGTGGTGCTCGGCGACAAGCTGCCGCGGCCGCCAAAGGACGTGCCGAAGCTGCCCGAGGACGAGGCCAACGAGACGCTCACCGTTCGCCAGCTGGTCGAGAAGCACAGCAGCGACCCCCGTTGCGCGAGATGCCACGACCGCATGGACGCGTTTGGTTTCTCGCTGGAGGGCTTCGACACGATCGGCCGGCGCCGGCAACGCGATCTCGGTGGCCGGCTCGTCGACACCCGCGTGAAGAAGGACGGGGCGGAGTTCGATGGCCTCGACGGCCTGCGCAACTACCTGCTGACCCAGCGGCGCGAAGCGTTCCTCGGCCAGTTCCAGCGCAAGCTGCTCGGGTATGCCCTCGGTCGGGCGGTGCAGCTCTCCGACCAGCCGCTGCTCGAAGCGATGCTCGCGCGCGCTCAGACTCACCCACTGCACCTCGACGACCTCGTCACAGCCATCGTGTCGAGCCGGCAGTTCCGCGAGATCCGCGGCCGCGATGCGATCGACAAGGACTGACGGCAACCGCCGCGCGAACCATCCTCATGAACCACCCCGCAATCGATCGCCGAACGTTCCTGCGCGGTGCCGGCGTGACCATGGCACTGCCGTGGTTGCAGTCCCTCGACGGGTGGAGTGCTTTGCGTTCGCCCCGCTCGCGCGGCGCCGAAGCGCCGGTGCGGCTGGCCGTGGTGTTCTCGGGCAACGGCTTCCACAGCAAGGAATGGTGGGCCAAGGGCGAAGGCAAGGCGATGGAGCTTGGCCAGGTGCTGGCCCCGCTCGCCGACTTCCGCGAGAAGATGGTGTTCGTCCGCGGCCTCTACAACGAGGAGGCGCAGAAGGGGAACATCCACAGCTCGCAGACCGGCAACCTGCTTTCGGGCGCGCCGCTGGCGGCCGGCGGCGAGATCCGCTCGGGCACGAGCATCGACCAGGTGCTGGCGCAACGGCTCGGGCAGGCGACGAAGGTGAGGAGTCTGGTGCTGGGTTGCGAGAAGTCCAACCCGTCGGTGCACAAGAACTACTCGATGCTCTACAGCTCGCACGTGTCGTGGTCGTCACCGACGACGCCGACACCGCTCGAGGTCTACCCCGCGTTGGCGTTCGACCGGTTGTTCAAAGACGACGTCGGCAAGGGCGACCAGAGCGTGCTCGACGCGGTGCTCACCGAAGCCAACGACCTGCGCCGCCGCATCGGTGCGAGCGACCAACAGAAACTCGACGAGTATCTCGAGTCCGTGCGTGACGTCGAGCGCCGCATCGAGACGGCGGGCCAGAAGGGCGAAGTGCAGGGCTGGCGTCCGACCTCGACCCAGCCTGACCTGCCGCGGCCGCCCAATGGCATTCCCCAAGACATCGCCGACCACATGCGGCTGATGTGCGACATCCTCGTGCTCGGCTTCCAGACCGACACGACGCGCATCTGCACCCTCAAGCTCAACAACGACCACTCGTCGCTGCGCTTCCCGCACCTCGGCGTCGACTACATGATCCACCACCTGCTGTCGCATTCCGACACGGCGGATTGGCTCGTGGTGAACCAGTTCTTCCTGGCCCAGGTGGCCTACATCGCCCGCAAGCTGGACGCCATCGAGGAAGGCCCACGCACGGCGCTCGACAACACGATGCTGCTGTTGTGTTCGAGCATGATGACCGGCAACCACAACGCCGACGAACTGCCGGTCGTGCTGCTCGGCGGCGCCGGTGGCAGACTGCAGGGCGGTCGCATCCTCGACTACCGCGGCAAACCGGACCGTCAGATGTGCCGGCTGTATCTCTCGATGATGGAGAAGATGGGCGTCTCCCTGCCCAGGTTCGGCGACGCGGACAAACCGCTGGCGGAGCTGTAGGCGACGCCGCCAATCGAGTGCATTCTTCCCCAGCCAATCTCCGTCCCGTTCCTCAGCCCGCCAATGCCCATGACCCATCCCTTTTTCGTGCGCCTGCTGCTCGCTGCGCTCGCGCTCTTCGGCGCCTCCACCGGGTTTTTCGATGATGGCTGGAAGCCGATCTTCAACGGCAAGGACCTCAGCGGCTGGGACGCCGATCCAAACTTCTGGTCGGTGCGCGACGGGGCCATCACCGGCGAATGCACGCCGGAGAAGCAGCCGGCGCACAACACCTTCTGCATCTGGCGCGACGGGGAAGTCGACGACTTCGAACTGAAGGTGAAGTTCAAGATCGACGGCGGCAACTCCGGGATCCAGTTCCGCTCCAAGGCCGCCGCCGAATGGATCGTCAGCGGCTATCAGGCCGACATGGACGGCGGCAATGACTGGACCGGCGCCAACTACGAGGAACGCGGCCGCGGCCTGCTGGCCAAGGCGGGACAGCGCACGCGCATCGACGCCGACGGCAAGGTCGTCGAGGATGGCCAGGTCGGGACGCGCGAGCAGATCCTCGCCGCGCTGCACAAGAACGACTGGAACGAGTACCACATCACAGCCCAGGGCAACCACATCGTTCAGCGGGTCAATGGCGTCACCACCTGCGAGTTCCATGACGAGCAGGTCGGCAAGCGCGCGCTGCAGGGCGTGCTCGCGCTGCAGATGCACGCTGGCGTCCAGCGCTTCACCGTGCAGTTCAAGGACATCGCGCTCAAGCGGCTGCCACTCTCCGACGGCCGCAAGAAGATCGTGCTGATTGCCGGCCCGAACAGCCACCGCCTGGGCGAGCACGAGTTCGAAGCCGGCGTCTACGCGCTGCGCACCTGCCTGGACAAGGTCCCGGGCATCGTCGCCACGCATCATTTCAAAGGCTGGCCCGCGGATCCGACCGCGTTCGACAACGCCGATGCGGTGTTCGTCTATGCCGATGGCGGGCCCGGCCACCCCGCCGTCCAAGGCGACCGATTGGCGATCCTCGACGCGCTGGCCAGGCGCGGTGTCGGCCTTGGGTTTGCCCACTACGCAGTCGAGGTCGAGAAGGCGCGCGGCGGCGCGGAGTGGCAGCGCTGGATCGGTGGCTACTACGAGAGCGGCTTCTCGGCCAACCCGATCTGGAAGGCGACCTACGCGACGCTGCCCGAGCATCCGGTGACGCGCGGCGTCAAGCCGTTCGCCACCACCGACGAGTGGTACTTCAACATGCGCTTCCGTGAGGATGCAGCTGGCGTGCTGCCGATCCTGCAGGACCGGCCCGCCGACGACACGCGCAGCCGGGTGTATTCCGGCAGCGGCCCGTACCCGCACATCGTCGCCATGAAAGGGCGCCTCGAGACCACGATGTGGGTGGTCGACAATGCCGGCGCCAACCGCGGCTTTGGCTTCACCGGCGGACACTTCCACAAGAACTGGGCGAACCCCGAACAGCGCAAGGTGGTGCTCAACGCCCTGCTGTGGATCGCCCGCGCCGAGGTCCCAGCCACCGGCGTTCTATCCGACCCCAGCGATGACGACCTCAACCACTGGCTGCGCGAGCGCGTGACGGAACGGGCGCGTCCCGACGTCGTGCCTGACAAGAAGGACCAGAAGAAGGCCGACAAGAAAGCCGCCTTTGCCAGCCCCGTGCTGCGCTCCGGCAGCGTCGCCATCGATGTCGATGTCACCGGCAGCAAGACGCTCTTCCTGGTGGTCGGCGATGGCGGCGACGGCATGAGCTGCGATTGGGCCGACTGGATCGACCCGATGCTGACCAGCCCGACCGGGCAGACCCGTCTCACCGAGCTGAAGTGGCGCTCCGCGACCAGCGGCTGGAACGATGCGCACATCGACAAGAACGCCGTCGGCGGCCCATTGATCGTCGCCGGCAAGCCGGTAGCGAACGGGATCGGCACGCATGCGTGGTCGACGATCGCCTTTGACATCACCGGCAAGGGCTTCACACGCTTCACGGCCAAAGGCGGCCCCGACCAGGGTGGCACCGAGCAGAATGGCGGCGGCACGACCTCCGTGCAGTTCTTCGTCTATCTCGACGAGGTGCCGGCCAGCATCCAAACTCTCGGCCATCTCAGTCCCGAGGATTCGCTTGCGGCGCTCGAGGTTGCCGACGGCGTCGAAGCCGGCCTGTGGGCGAGCGAACCGCTGTTCGGCAATCCGACCGACATCGACATCGATGCCTTGGGCCGGGTCTGGGTCACCGAGGGCTTCAACTACCGACAGTGGAGCAACCTCCGCGCCGCCGGCGACCGCATCATGGTGCTCGAGGACAGCAACGGCGACGGCACTGCGGACAAGGCGCGCGTCTTCTACGAGGGCAAGGACATCGACTCGGCCCTCGGCATCTGCGTGCTCGGCAACAAGGTCATCGTCTCGCGCTCGCCCAACGTGTTCGTGTTCACCGACCACGGCGACGGCCAGCCGCCGAGCAAGGAACTGCTCTTCACCGGCATCGCGGGTGAACAGCACGACCACGGCGTGCACGCGTTCACCTTCGGTCCGGACGGCAAGCTCTACGGCAACTGCGGCAACGCCGGCGAGCAGATCAGGGACAAGAACGGCAAGCCGATCGTCGATCGGGAAGGCAACGAGGTCGCTGCCAACGGCCAGCCCTACCGTCAGGGCATGGTCTTCCGCTGCAATCTCGACGGCAGCGAGTTCGAGGTGCTGGGCCACAACTTCCGCAACAACTACGAGGTCGCGGTCGATTCATTCGGCACGCTCTGGCAGAGCGACAACGACGACGACGGCAACCGCGGCGTGCGCATCAACTACGTGATGGAGCATGGCAACTTCGGCTACACCGACGAGTTCACTGGTGCGGGCTGGGACGACAAGCGGACCAACCGCGAGGCCGAGATCCCGCGCCGCCATTGGCACCTCGACGATCCGGGTGTGGTGCCCAACCTGCTCGTCACCGGCGCGGGTTCACCGACCGGCATCCTGTGCTACGAGGGCAGCCTGCTGCCCGCGGCCTTCGCCAACCAGCTCATCCATTGCGACGCCGGGCCAAACACCGTGCGCGCCTACCTGACCGCCAACGACGGCGCCGGCTACCGCGCGACCATCGCTGAGCTCGTGCATTCCAAGGACTCGTGGTTCCGCCCATCCGATTGCGCGGTGGCGCCCGATGGCGCGCTGTTCGTCGCTGACTGGTACGACCCGGGTGTCGGCGGCCACCAGATGGGCGACCATGATCCCGCGACCGTCGGGGGCCGCCTCTACCGCGTGGCACCTGCCGGTGCCAAACCCACCGTGCCGGCCGTCGATCTGTCGTCACCCGCGGGCGCGTGCAAGGCGCTCGGTTCGCCCAATCTCGCGACCCGCTACCTGGCGTGGACGAAGCTCCACGACCTGCAGCAGCAGGCCGAGCCCGAGCTGTTGAAGTTGTGGCGCGGCGGCGATGCCCGACTGCGCGCCCGTGCCCTGTGGCTGCTCGGCAAGATCGCCAGCAAGGGCCCCGCCTACGTGAACGAAGCGCTGCACGACGCCAACGCCGATCTACGCATCACCGGCCTGCGCCTGGCACGGCAACTCGGGCTCGACGCCGCGACGCTGGTGACCAGTCTGGTCCGGGATCCCTCGGCACAAGTGCGGCGCGAATGCTCGATCAGCCTGCGCCACTGCACTTCGCCAGCGACCGGCTCCCTTTGGGCCGAGCTGGCCGCGCAGCACGATGGCCAGGACCGGTGGTACCTCGAAGCCTTGGGCATCGGCGCGGACAAGAACGACGACGCCTGTTTCACCGCCTGGCTGAGCAAGGTCGGCGACGCATGGAACACCCCCGCCGGCCGCGACATCATCTGGCGCTCGCGCTCCAACAAAGCGCTGCCGTGGCTGGTCAAGATCCTCAAGGACCAGAAGACCCCGGCAGCCGAGCAGCCGCGCTACCTGCGCGCGTTCGATTTCCATCGCGGACCGGAAAAGGACGCGGCGCTCAAGAGCCTCCTCCAATGAACGGCCAGCGGACCGCCTCGCACCGGCCGCCAGCCGCGGTCCTGCTGCTCGTCCTCGGCTGCGGCGCACCGGCGCGCGCCCAGGACGCCAACGACGATGCCCGCCTGCAGAGGGCCAGACTCTACGCCGAAGTGGTGTTACGCCTGAAGAACGTCGATCTCGCCACCGACGCAGAGACCAAAGCCCTGGTCGAAAAGGCGCTCGTTGCCAATCGCGGCCAGCCGGCGTTCGTCGAGATCGTCGCGGCCTTCGCGCTGAAGGACCATGACGGCGAGCTGCTGCAGCTTGCGATCGCGCATCCGGCGGATGCGACCGGCTCGCAGGCGCTGCGCCTGGTGCTCGGCAACAGCGGCATCGAACCAGTGGTCAAGGTCCTGACCGCCCCCGGTGCAGACGCAGTCGCCATCGCCATCGCGCTCGGCAACGCCAACGACCAGCGTGCAGTCGCGCTGCTCGAACCAATTGCCACCGACACCACACGCGCCCTCCCCCTGCAACAGGAAGCGGTGCGCGCGCTCGGCAAGTACGAGGCCGGTG
>Ga0163153_10003855_pt1 | contig 19542 bp, 16 predicted proteins | sample OliLakLV19MP6IB1_FD_148629 | JGI IMG/M metagenome (GOLD analysis project Ga0163153, IMG submission 148629) | Freshwater microbial mat bacterial communities from Lake Vanda, McMurdo Dry Valleys, Antarctica - Oligotrophic Lake LV.19.MP6.IB-1 | ecosystem: Environmental > Aquatic > Freshwater >... | reverse complement strand
CATTTTTATGTATACATCGTATCATGATCTAGTTGTTACGTTGACGGGTATTTTTGGCACGATTGCCCTCATTCCGTTTTTTATTGAATTGCGTTACTAGCCAAACAAGTAGCGCAACTCAGAGAGATAATTGAGAATGGTAAGGGGAGAATAATGTTTAGCGGAAAGGAAGTCTGCGAGTTTTACAAGCAGCCCTTGCGCTTCCGGATTGAGGAGTACTTTTCCTAAGTTGTTTTTTAGCATCTTGCATAATAAATAGTTGTTTAAGTATGCCAAAGATAATTACTATAGCACTGCAAGGCCTTCACCCGAAGGGTGTCACTTCAACAGCGGTTTTACAATATGGCGGCAACCGTGCTTCGTAATGTGCCAGATTCAGTATTTATATTGTGTTTGAACTTTAACCCTAAAAATCAGCCACATCGCCAAGCCGAAACCCGTTAGCGGCAAGCATTTTGCGTCACATCTTTCAGTACGACTGTACAATCACAACATGGTAAAGAGTAACTAAAAATGACGATGAAAAGTATAAATAGCTCTTATCCAATCGAATTTCCCCATGCAGAGGATGTAGAAAAAATTGCTCAACTTCTTCAGGCAAATCCACAAAGTGGACTAACTGAACAGGAAGTTCAGAAAAGAATTGAGGAGTATGGGTTAAATAGCTACAAAGCACAAAAACAAAAAAATGTCTTATTAATCCTTCTCTCGCAATTCAAAAGCCCCATCGTTTTATTGTTAGTTGTGGCTGCCGGATTTTCATTTTTTTTCGAACACTGGATTGAAGGTTTTTCCATTATTGGCGTTCTATTTATTACGGCAGCCCTGGGGTTTTTTATGGAATTACAGGCACGCAGATCCATGAACGCTTTAAAAGAGATGGATGTCAGTGTTTCAAAAATACTCAGAGATCATTCATTAATTGAAATCCCTTCCGAAAGGATTGTACCCGGTGATATTCTACTGGTAGAAGCCGGAGATATTGTGCCTGCTGATGGTCGCCTATTTGAACTCAACCAATTGGAAGCAGATGAGTCTGCGCTAACAGGCGAATCATTGCCGGTTACCAAAAAGCTGGAACCACTTGAAAAAAACGCAGGTATAGCAGACCAGTTCAATATGATTTTCAAGGGTACTGCCATTGTAAAAGGAAATGCCAAAGCAATCATAACGGGCACAGGGCTGCACACTGAATTGGGCAAAATAACATCGCTGGTAGAATCGGCTGAACAAAATGTAACACCACTCGAAAAAAAACTACAGGGCCTAACTAAAAAGTTGATGTGGATTACGAGTGTGTTTGCCCTTATTTTTATTGTTACAGGAGTTATTCAGGGTAAAGAAATCTATCTGATTGTTGAAACTGCATTGGCTCTTGCTGTAGCAGCCATTCCCGAAGGGTTGCCCATTGTTGCCACCATTGCATTAACGTATGGAATGCTGCGGATGGCCAAAAAAAATGTATTAATAAAAAGATTAGCGGCAGTTGAAACACTCGGGGGAATCAACACGATTTTTACAGATAAAACCGGAACACTTACTGAAAACAAAATTGAAGTCAGCAATCTTTCAATTTTTGATGAGTCAATAGCTGTTGAGAGGAACAAAATAAGTACCGAAAATAATAAGGCGATTGTTGATAAACTGCTTCTGATCTCTACCCTTTGCAACAATGCGGTGGTGAATGATCATGGAAATGATGAAAAACAATTAGGCGATCCAATAGAAATTGCACTGTTGCAATTTGTAGCTGATAATAAAATTGATCCTGCTGAAATCAACAAGCAATATCCCCGTGTGGCTGAGGAAGCATTTAGTTCCGAAACCAAATTAATGGGAACGTTGCATAAAACCGACAACACAAATTTTGTAGCAGCCAAGGGTGCAGTGGAAGTGCTTATAGAAAAGTGTAACTCCTTTTGTAAGAGCGATACCGTTATTGCATTAACCGATAAAGAAAAAAAAATATTCTTACAAAAAGCAGAAGAAATACAGGCACAAGGCACACGGGTATTAGCATTTGCCTTCAAGGAAGGCAATACTATTGCAACTGATAATTTCTTGCTTGATTTAACCTTTGCCGGTTTTATCGGATTTTATGATCCTCCAAGAATGGATATAGTGGGTGCGTTGCAATCTTGCCGAGATGCCGGAATAAAAGTCATTATGATTACAGGCGACCATCCTGCCACCGCTCTTAATATTGCTGAGAAAATAAAATTATCCGATAAAGAAAATATCGTTATCAATGGAAAAGAATTGAACAGTAATCAATCCGAAAGCAACTTATTTGCCGCCACTATTTTTGCAAGAGTTGACCCCAAACAGAAATTGGATATGGTTAGCCTTTATCAAAAAAGAGGGGATATTGTGGCCATGACGGGTGACGGCATAAATGATGCTCCGGCATTAAAAAAAGCAGACATCGGAATTGCCATGGGGTTGAGAGGCACGCAGGTAGCAAAAGAAACTGCTGAGATGGTGCTGAAAGATGATTCTTTTATTTCTATTGTTTCGGCCATAGAACAAGGCAGGGCAATCTTTCAAAACATAAAACGGTTTTTAGTGTATTTGCTCTCCTGCAATTTGAGTGAGATTTTCATCGTTTTCCTTTATGGCTTATTAAACTTCTCATTCTCGATTCTTCCTTTGCAGATACTGTTTCTCAATTTAGTTACCGATATTTTTCCAGCATTGGCATTGGGCATGGGCAAAGGCAATGAACTGACCATGAAAAATCCGCCTCGTAATCCAGCGGAAGCCATAGTTGTCAAAAAAGATTGGATTAATGTAATTGTATATGCTTTGTTATTGGCATTACCTATTATAACGGTAAGTTGGTATTGTAGCTATTATCTTAATTACGAACCTTCCATTTGTAACAACATCACTTTCTTTAGTTTGGCATTGTCTCAACTATGGCATGTATTCAATTTATCTTCACGTAAAATTTCATTTATAAAAAATGAAGTTACCCGTAACACATTCGTGTGGTACGCTCTGTTATTGTGTATGATAATTATGGCAGTTTTTTACTTAGTAACTCCACTAAAAGAAATACTTGGTCTTCAAACACTTGATGCAAATATGTGGTCGATAATAGTGGGTACAAGTTTTGCACCTGTTCTATTAATACAACTATTAAAAAGAACAATTAAAATCATTGATTGAATCAATAAAAAGATGGAATTGAAATAGTGTTAATGTAAAATTTATGAAATGCGTAATGACGAACAGAATACCAGCAGCTAACAGCGTGTTGCCTCAATTGGCGCTGACGTCCAAAATTGAAACTGAGTGTATCTATCAAACCTTTGAGCAGGTTGCCAGTGAAGTTTTCCAAAACCACCAACTACGGCAAGAAGCAAACCGTTATGCACAAGTTTTTCCAGCCTGAAAGTTTTGAAGTATATTAAAATTCACATTCCTGAAAATCTACTTAAAAATTTACCGGTTTATTAGAGTTACTTTTGTTTTTAACTGAGCCACTTAATCAATAATTAAAATCATGACCACAAAAAATAAAAAATTAAGCATCTTTGAAAATGCTGCACACAAGGCGATTGAATTTACTGGTTCAACACCAGCATTAATTATTGCTTTAAGCATTATCTTAGTCTGGATAATTACCGGTCCTTTGTTTCACTATTCCGATACGTGGCAGTTGGTTATAAACACTGGAACCACCATTGTAACTTTCCTGATGGTGTTTCTGATACAACGGGCACAAAATAAAGATTCAAAGGCCCTGCACATGAAACTTAACGAACTGATTGCCTCATTAAAAGGACCAAGCAACCGACTTGTTGATGTTGAAAATATTCCTGAAGCTGAACTAGAGATACTTCATAAATTTTATTCTACACTTGCTGAAATGTCTTCAAAAGAAAGTAACCTATCTGTATCTCATTCTATTGACGAAGCCAAACACCGCCATAAAGAAAAGATGGGTTCTAAAAATAAATGAAAACCAAACTGACAACCGAGGACTGGTGAATTGCTGGTATTAAGTTTGCAATGCTTTTTCCTGATTGATTGCCAAGAATAATGAATTCTCTTTTGTTATTGTCGTAAGTTTCAATTGTCACTCTTCCATCGTGAGGGTAAGGTCCCATTCCAAACTTTTAAGTATGATTGTAAACGGCAGATTTTATATCCGAAGTCCTGATTAAAAAATTTGTCTTATTTACTTCTAAAATACTTCCGTCAATTAAATCCAAGTCATCAATTTTTTCTAATGCTTGTTTTTTAAATAGGAATATGGATTTGTCTAGTCGCCCTTGATTTGACATATTGATGGTGATTTGTCGAGTAAGAATGTCTTTTGCCACCTTCAACGCTGACAAGTCCGTTTCCTTGAATGCCAATGTAAATAGTCCTTTGTCTTAATATTACAAGAAATGTTCTGTTGAGTATTAAAAAATAATACTCCATAGCTACAAAATGGTTTTTGTCTGTGAGTTCTATTTCTTTTAATTCATTGTTCGTCTATTTGTAAATGTTTGTTGTGTCGTCCGCTAAACTTGCCTGTAACTACTGGCTACAAGCTACAAGCTTTGAACTTCTGGCTAAACCCGACTATCGACTACTGCCCACTGGCTACTTTACTTACAACGGCCACTGCTTACTGCCTACAAGCTACAAGCTTTGAGCCTTGAGCTTCTGGCTAAACCCGACTATCGACTTTGGACTATCGACTACTGCCCACTGCTTATTGCCAATTGTCAATTGCTTATTCTCAATCCCCCCTTGCCCATTATTCCCCCACTTCCCCTATATTTACCCCTCAATACAGACCTCATTCAATGATCCGAAGCATACTCTGGTTCCTCACGCTCACAGCCCTCATCACCGCCTGTGTTCCGACAAAAAAATACGTACTGCTGCAAAAAAATGACCTGGGCAAAAAAGACATTAAGACAGACTCTGTTTTGCGCAGCTACCAGCTCCAGCTCTCCAACTATAAGATACAACCCCAGGACTTGCTTTCCATCAACGTGGTAACGCTAACCCCCGATGAGTATAACTTCATCAAAGAACTCAACCCAATACAGGGACAGGGTGGAGCTAGTGGCGGCATGGCTGGATACCTCGTTGACAACGAAGGCTTTGTGGAATTCCCCGTCCTCGGCAAAGTAAAGCTGGCCGGCCTGAGCGTCTTTGAAGCAGAAGAAAAAATGAAGGAAGTATTGAAAGACCTGCTGCGCGACCCTGTGGTGCGCATCCGCCTCCTCAACTTCCGCTTCACCTTCGTAGGCGAAATGAACGCACAGGTTACCTCCTTCAGCCCCCGCATCAGCATGATGGAAGCCCTTGCTCAGGCGGGCGGACTTCCTGAATTTGCCAACCGCGAAAACATCAAGATCATCCGCCAGCGGGGTGATCAGGCCGATGTGCTCTATGTCAATTTATTGGATGAAGCGTTTGTGACTTCGCCCTACTTTTATTTACAACAAAATGATATCATTGTGGTCTCTACGCTAAAGCAGAAGCAGACGGTTAAGTACCTGACCCAGAATATGTCGCTCATCGTGTCCACTTTTTCGTTTGTATTGTTTTTTATCACACTGACCAGACTTTGAAGAATGGCCATCTCCCAGCTTGACGACCGCAGCAAAGCCACTGGCCCCAACATCAACCCGGCACGGGTTGTGGAGCGCATTGTGCGCTACTGGTATGTGATGGTCGTCACCCTCAGTATTGCTCTGGCGGTGGCCTACATCGTCAACCGCTACAGCACCCGCATCTATCCCATCTCGGCCTCCATCATCATCCGCGAAAGTGAGGAAAACATTGGTGCCAAGTTTCTCTACAGTAACTCGCTCATTAACCCCTACCGCAACTACTACAACGAGTTCTTCATCATGCGCTCTTTCCCGCTGCTGCAAAAGGTGGTGGAAGACCTGAACCTTGATGTATCCTATGCGGTAAAAGGAGAAATCAAGACCACGGAGCAGTACATGCCTCACTTCCCAGTGCGCATCCGGCCGGCCCCGGGTCACTCCTTGCCCTACGGACAGTCCTTCACCTACACGATTCTTTCCGAACAGGAATTTACCCTCGGAAGTCAGCGCGATGAAGAACACCTCGATGCTGCGGGCAAACCCGTTCGCTACCGCTATAACGACACCATCATGGTGGGAGGTAACCGGCTGGTCTTCCACAAGACGGGCGACTTCAATGGTAAATGGACCACCCGGGAGTTTCTCTTATACTTCAATAACCCTTACAGCCTGGCCCAGCACTACAGCAGGGCACTTCAGTTAAACTGGGCCGAACCGGGTTCTGCTGTGGTAAACCTCTACCTCCAGGGCTCAGTGCCGGAAAAGGAGCGGGATTTTTTGTCCAAATTCATTGAATACTACCAGCGCTATGATGTGGATAAGAAAACTACCATCGCCACCAAGTCCATTGAGTTCCTCGACCGCCAGGTACGCCACATCAGCGACTCCCTTCGCACGTATGAGGAAAAGATCGCGAAGCTTACCCTGAACAATCAAAACGGCATAGCGCGGGGTATTGAACGCATGACTGACATGGGCGAAAGCCTGGAAACGGAAGAAATGCAGCTGCGCCTGCAAGGGAAGTATTACGACTACCTGCAGGAATACATGAACAGTGGCACCGACTTCGAACAGGTGCTCCTGCCTTCTTCGCTCGGGGTTTCCGATCCTGTCCTCAGTGGTCTTGTGGGCAAACTCGTGGAATTGCAATTCGAGCTGCGCGTGCTCAAAGATCAGATGACCAGCACCACAAACCCGCTCGTGCAGGAAAGCCGCGAGCGCATTGAGTTATACAAGCGCGACATAGCCGAAGGGGTGCGCTCCGCCCGCGAGATCATGAAAATCAACCGCAACCTCTTCCGCGAAAGGCTGAAGGAACTGGAAAGCTCCCTCACCACCCAGCCTGAACCCGACAAGACCCTCGCCAACGTCCAGCGCAATTACAAACTCAATGAAGGCTTATACATGTTCCTAATTCAGAAACGAGCAGAGGCAGCCATCTCCCAGGCCTCCACCACGTCTGACATCATCGTTGTGAACAACCCTTCCGCAGGCGGCCCTATCGCACCCGTGCCTATGAAAAACTATACTTTTGCGCTGGCCCTTGGCTTGTTGCTGCCGCTGTCCATTTTCATACTGATGGAGTTCTTCAACAACAAAATCCAGAGCAAGGAAGACATTGAAACGCTTTCTACCGTGCCGGTGATTGGCACTATAGGGCATAATACCGTAAAGAGCAACCTGGCCTTGCTGGAGAAACCGCGGAGCTACCTGGCGGAATCGTTCCGGGCGCTCCGATCCAACCTCAGTTACTTTACGGAAGGCAAGGACAAAAAAGTGATCCTCGTTACCTCTTCCATCTCGGGCGAGGGTAAAACGTTTACCAGCATCAACGTGGCTACCGTGATGGCCTTTACAGGAAAAAGAGTAATTCTGATTGCGGGTGACATGCGCAAAGCGGAAATCGCGAAAGACTTTGAGGTATCCAACCGAAAAGGTCTTAGTCTTTACTTATCCCAGCAAGCGAGCCTGGAGGAAATCATTACTAAAACAAAAATTGAAAACCTCGATTTTATCCCCCCCGGCCCCACACCACCCAACCCGGCCGAGTTGTATCTGAGTAAACATATTGAAGAACTCTTTACCAAACTATTAGAAACGTACGATTACGTGATTGTGGACTCACCCCCGGTGGGCCTGGTGAGCGATGCGCTCGCCCTGATTCCCCTCGTAGATCACGTGCTCTTTGTAGCCCGCCAGGGTTACACCCCCATGACAGCCATCAGCCAGCTCCAGTTCATGGTAGACCAGGGCCAGGTGCAGCACGTAAGCATCGTCCTCAACGACATCACCCGCATGGGTATGGGCTATGGCTATAAGTACGGCTATGCCTACGACTATGGCTACGGTTACCGATATGGACAAAACCGATACTATGGCAAAAAGGATTTGAGGAATGGGGACGATGTATATTATGGTTAAGGGATTTGAGATTTCAAATCTCAGAATCCAGATTCCAAATTGCTACCCGATAATCAGAAATCTGGAATCTGGAATCTTAAATTGATGGAATCTGAAATATCGGCTCGGAAGGAGATAATAAAAAAGCAACCCCAATCCTGAGCGACTATAAATGACTGCCATTAATAACTTTCGATCCTTTTTGCAAAGCCTCACACTTCAACGCAACCGAAGCGAAGGATCCCCCCGGACGAAGGGCTGCTACGATTGCGGAGATCCTTCGCTATTGATCGTTATTGTTTAGCATGTTGTTAACGGGGTAAATGAGACCATCGGCTATAATTATTCTTTACACTTGCCGCTCAGGATTTGTTGTTAGGTCATTTGTTAATTTCAGATTCCATACTTGCCTGCCAGTAGGCTCGATCCAAATTGCTACCCCATAATCTGAAATCTACTTGTTAGAACTACTTTGTTTTTGAATGTGAAATGAAGGATAAGTTGTATTTTTGTCAGGGGTAACTCGATAATAAGTTTTAACCTGTTTTGTATGCGTATTTCACTTTTAGAAAAGCAATTCATCAAAAATTACTGGCAACGTAATTTTCCTTACGCAACGGTATATTTATTCGGCTCTCGTGCCGATGATAACCAGAAAGGAGGCGATATTGATAACCTCGTTATCAACGATGAGAAGATTTCGCTTTCACAAAAGAAGAATTTCTTAGCGGGGTTTATCAGGGAAGTGGGTGAGCAAAAGGTAGATTTGGTGACCTACACCTATTCGGAAAACCCTCCTTTCAAAAGAATTGCATTAGAAAAAGCGATTCGGTTATGACACTTGACTATTTGATACAACGTATCCAACCCAATGCCCGAAGTATAAGGATAAAACAAATTTCTTTATGCTTTGAAAAAAATCCCTCCTTGTTCCAATCAGTATGAACAACTTTTATTCTATACCTTTAATCACAAAGGCAGCAAGCCAATCAAGAATTATGGGTTATCCAATCAGCCCTATTAAAAGTCCGGATGAGTATGATAAAAAATCAAAGAAAGGTTAACCCAAAATTGAAATCATAAACGAATAGTAGCGAAGGATCCCCCCGGCCGAAGGATCCACTGTGCGTGAGTTAACCAATAGTAGCTGCTCCGACCAAAGGGATCGGATAAATAAAAAAATCATAACCCAATACTGAGCGACTATACATGCCTGCCGTTAATAACTTCTGATCCTTTTTGCAAAGCCTCACACTTCAACCCAACCCAACCGCAGCGAAGGATCCCCCCGACCGAAGCAGCCCTGGTGTGTAAGCTACCCAATGATATCTGCTGCGCCCAAGGGATCCTTCGCTCTTGATCATTATTGCCCAGCATTTTATTAATGGTTTAAATGTCACCACCTGCATAAGGCATCATTACACTTGCCACTCAGGATTCCCGACTTATCGGGATGAAACATTGGGTTTGTTGTTAGGTAAATTGCTAATTTCAAAATCCATACCTGCCTGTAGCCAGATTCCAAATTCAGCAGCAGCTTTTGATACAGCAATAGACAAGGCTGGACAACGGACTTAACATTGGGTTACAGTGCCTAAAATTTCAGGAGAGGCTGCCGTTTTATTTGAAGTTGAGAAGAAGTTTAATTTCTCCCCAAACTGATAAAAAAAAGACCCATCGAAATGGGTCTCAATATTATGAATTAATGTCTGATTACTTGTTTTCTGTTGCAGGTTGAGCAGGAGTTTCTGTTTTCTTCATGTCAATGCCAACACCTTGCTGCTCTTTTGCTTTCTCAAGAATTTCATCTGTAGTAGCAGCGTTGGGAGTTGAAAAATTAGTCGCCAACGAGAAAACCATGATAGCGATAGCAAATCCCCAGGTAAGACGCTCGAGTAAATCTCCGGTCTTTTTAACACCGATCAGGTTGCTGGCACCCGATCCACCAAATTGGTTGGAGAGTCCACCACCTTTTGAGTTTTGGGCTAAAACCACTAAAACCAATAGAACTGAGCTGAAAATTGCGAGGCTGATAAATAAAATATACATGCTTACTTCTTAAGATCTTCTATTTGAGCCGCAAAGTAAGCCTTTTTTTGTGGAAACTTCCAAATCAACTTCTTCAGGACTTCAATGGCCTTCTCCTTTTTGCCTTGTTTTATAAGAATTTGTGCCAATGTTTCAGAGATTATGTTTTCATTGTAGGTGAGATTTTTTTCAGCCAGGTCATCTTTCGGCAAAGCTTTTTCTTCGGAGGCTACTTTTCCCTTAATAGACGGTTGAGTTTTAATGAATTGCTCAATAATTTCAATTTGCTCTTTTTGCTTGGGTCCATCGGGCTTTACCCTCTTCTTCGAGCTTTTTATTTCAGTCAACGGTTCATCGGTGGGATCAACGGGTTTACTCTTACTTTTGAGAGTTGTGCCAGAATCCAGAGAGGCTGATAAAGTTCCGTTTTCAAATTGCTTTACGGTTTCTTCAAATTCATGTTTTAGCTCTTTCAGCCTTTCAAGGTCATGCGATAGCTCATTATAAAATGAATTGTCAGAAACCTGATCATCCATTTTATCTTCTGGAGAATCAATATTCGAAAGAGCGTCCTCCGATGAAAGTGCTGCCGCTACCGAAATATTTTCTGTTATTTCCTGTACCTCAGCCTGAATCTCTTTCACCTCAGCGTTTATATCCTGAACCTCTACGGGAATCTCATTACTGCTCTCTACTTGAAGATTTTCAATCACCTCTTGTGACTGTGACTCTACCTGGAAATTTTGATGTGCTTCTGATTTTCTTTCTTGATAAATAGCTGTCATCAACGATTTGAAGACAGCCCGGTCCGTGGTGTAAATTGCCCCCAGGTGCAGTTGTTCTTCTTTTTCGGGCAGGTTATGGTCTTGCGTTGCCCTTGCCGCCAGGCTATGGATCACCTGACTGTAGGGGAATTCCTTTTCAAGTGAGATCAATGCCTGCGCCTCCTCGCTTGTGAGGGAAGTGTAATTATTGAGGAGGGTATGAAATCGCTGCTTTTCCAATTTTTGTAAAGTGGGGTTAGTAAAAGTAGCGTAAAATATAACTCAGAGCAATATCTACCAATTGGCGATGGTGGCATTAAACACATCAATGAATATTTGATCCATTATTTTCCTTTCAAGGCTTTCCTGCACTGCGTTTAGATCTTGCGTGTTGGGAAAATCAGCATAAAAACTGAAGGTACGGTCTTTGAAATTGTTTTTAGGTTCAAGCGTATCGGTATAGTTTACTTTCACTCCAATAGTTAATCGGGTCAGCGCAGCAAGGTCTGATTGATTCGCTCCTCCGGACACCGGGGCCAGCTGACTGATTTGATAGGTAGTAATCATACCCTCGATAACAAGCTGACCATTTTCTTTTACCACCCTCAGACTTGAATTCTGCTGATAGTAGTCTTTGAGCCGGTTGGTGAAGGTCTGTCCTAAGTTAGCCGGACCTAAATCAGTGTTATTAAAAAACTCTTCTACCTGAATACTCTCTGCCAGGGTGGAAGCGCCACTCATTGAATAGCGACAACTCTGCATAGCAAGAACGATGGTGAATAGAAAAAGCGATAGCGAAAAAAGTAACTTATTCTTCAAGTTGATATTCTTTAATTTTTCTATAAAGGGTGCGTTCAGAAATACCCAGGTCACGAGCTGCATATTTTCGCTTATTGTTATTCTTGCGCAATGCACGCATAATAAGTTCTCTTTCTTTTTTTACAATGGAGAGGGAATCATCTTCGGCCTCATGCGCGATATCCTGAAACTCCTCTTCTCCTTCGTCATCGGTTTGTTCTCCTGACTTTAAATTCAAAACCACTGGCTCATGCGATGGTTTAAGATCTTCCTGAAGGCCTTCAAAAAGACCGGCATGGTCTTTTAAAATTTGCTGTGCCTGTGCCGGGTTGGCAGTACTGTCAAGCACCAGTTTTTTCAAGTCGTTCATGTCCTTTTTTAAATCAAAAAGGATCTTATAAAGGATTTCACGCTCTGAAATATTTTCCTGGTTGTGCTGGTCTTTGTAGAGTGCCGGCAGGTTGGATTCCTTGGGAATATAATGGCTCAGTATTTCCGCGGTGATCTCTTTGTTCTCAGACGATAGCACGGAAATTTGTTCTACCAGATTTTTGAGTTGGCGTATGTTTCCGGGAAACCGGTATTTCAACAAAAGATCTTTTGCGTCTTCAGTGAGTGTGATCGGTTTTACGCGATACTTTTCAGCAAAGTCAGTAGCGAATTTTCTGAAAAGAAGCTCAACATCTTTTCCTCGTTCCCGCAAAGGAGGAACATAGATGGGCACCGTGCTGAGGCGATAATATAGATCTTCGCGAAATTTTCCTTGTTCTACTTTAACAAGAAGATTCACATTGGTGGCAGCAACAACACGCACATCGGTTTTCTGCACCTTCGATGAACCCACTTTTATAAACTCCCCATTTTCAAGTACTCTCAATAGACGAGCCTGTGTCCCCAGCGGCATCTCACCAATCTCATCGAGAAACATGGTGCCACCATTCGTTACTTCAAAATATCCTTTGCGGGATTCATGAGCTCCTGTGAAGGATCCTTTCTCATGTCCGAATAACTCTGAATCAATGGTGCCTTCGGGTATGGAGCCACAGTTGATGGCAATGAACTGTCCATGTTTGCGGGCGCTTTGAAAGTGAATGATCTTGGAAAAGGACTCCTTTCCGCTTCCACTCTCACCGGTAATCAACACCGACATGTCGGTGGGGGCAACCTGCATAGCCACTCGTACTGCATTATTCAGCAAGGGTGAGTTGCCAATCACTCCATAGCGTTGTTTTACACTTTGTATTTCTGCGTCCGCGATAGCCATACTTTATTCAACAATTTTTCCAATCAACGTTCCTTGTGTGCAACTCTCTACCATCACATGGACGTATTCTCCTTTTGATTTATTTTCCCTCGGAAAAATCACCACTTTGTTTTGTGAGTTTCTTCCCTGCAAATAGTCAGCTGATTTCCGCGATGATCCTTCTATCAAGACCTTAAATACCTTGCCAATATCTGGTCTGTTTCGTTTTAAGGAAAGTGCTGATTGTTTTTTAATGATTTCGTCCAGCCTTCTTTTTTTTACCTCCAACGGAACATCATCCGGTAATTTTTTGGCAGCCAGTGTTCCCGGTCTCTCTGAATAATAAAACATATAGGAGTAGTCATACTCCACCAAATCCATCAGCGTGAGTGTTTCCTGATGATCTTCTTCGGTCTCAGAACAAAAACCGGTAATCATGTCGGATGAAATTCCGCATTCTTCGCCTAGAATTTCGCGTATGCTTTTAACTCTGTCCAAATACCATTTCCGGGTATAGCCACGATTCATCAATTCAAGAATGCGGGAGTTGCCGCTTTGTGCGGGCAGGTGAATGTTCTTGCAAATATTTTCGTGCTTCGCCATAGTGTGAAGCACCTGGTCTGTAATATCTTTTGGATGGGAAGTTGAAAAACGAATTCTCAGCTCCGGGCTCACTTGCGCTACCATTTCCAGAAGGTTTGAAAAATTCACAACCTCATCAACTCCATTTTTCTCAAGCCGTGCTTTGTTGTTTTCGACAGGGCTCCATTTGTATGAATCAACGTTTTGTCCAAGCAACGTTACTTCACGAAATCCCTTTCCAAACAAGTCTTTTGCTTCGGCAATGATAGAATGCGGGTCTCTGCTGCGTTCGCGACCGCGTGTGAATGGTACTACGCAAAAAGAGCACATGTTATCACAACCACGCATGATGGAAATGAAGGCAGTCACCCCATTGGAGTTTAATCGAACGGGACTGATGTCTGCATACGTTTCTTCGCGTGATAAAAAAGTATTCACCGCTTTATCTCCGTCATCCACCTGCAGAATTAAATTTGGCAGATCTCTATAAGCATCAGGGCCCACTACCAGGTCAACAATTTTTTCTTCCTCAAGCAGTTTTGTTTTTAACCGCTCGGCCATACAACCTAGCACACCTACCATCAACTCTGGCTTTTTCTTTTTGAAACCGTTGATGTGATTAAGTCGGTTTCGCACTGTTTGCTCTGCTTTTTCGCGGATGGAACAGGTATTCAAAAAAATGAGATCCGCTTCTTGAATTTCAGAAGTGGTATCAAATCCGGCATTCTGAAGGATGGAGGCAACTATTTCGCTGTCAGAGAAGTTCATTTGGCAGCCATAACTCTCTATGTATAGCTTTCTGGTCTTGCCCGTGGATTGATTGGGTGTCACCCGCACGCTTTCATGAGATTCAGTATGTAATTCATTAAAAACCCCTATATCCTGTATCAAATTCTCCATTTTCTATATTCGAAGTGCAAATTTACGACATTTCAAATTATCGTGACATCTTGTCAGATAGTTTTATCATGGATTTAACATTTAACGAAAGAAGGCCTCTTTTTAACGTAATTTGCCACTCAAATAATGAAAATATGGCGATTATAAAGTCAGTAAGAGGGTTCTCCCCTCAGTTTGGATCCAAGTGTTTTTTGGCCGACAACGCTGTGGTGGTAGGAGAGGTTATTATGGGCGATAACTGTACGGTTTGGTTCAACGCGGTGGTGCGTGGAGATGTGAATACAATAACCATCGGCAACAATACCAATATTCAGGATGGTGTTGTCATACACTGCACCTATCAAAAGTCAAAAACGGTTATAGGCAATAATGTGTCAATTGCCCATAATGCAGTAGTTCATGGTTGCACCGTGGAGGATAATGTGTTAATCGGAATGGGGGCAATAATAATGGATGATGCCGTGATAGGCACCGGATCTGTCATTGCCGCAGGTGCCATTATATTACCTAAGACCATCGTTGAGCCGGGGAGTGTTTATGCAGGAGTGCCCGCAAAAAAAGTAAAGGAAATAGGAGATGACATGAAAGAAGTCATTCAGCGTACAGCCCGAAATTATCCGATGTATGCAGAATGGTTTACCTAGGACTCAAAATAAAATGAGGAATCCTGAATGACAAAAATCATAGGATAATCAAGGAGAGTATGTTTGATTTGTTTATATTATATCTTCAATGAAAAATACAGAAAGTTCAAGCCCGTCAGCACAAAAGCAGCAGGACTTAATCAAGAAAGTAAAATCTTTAGGTCAGTCTTTTATTTATGATGCTGAAGACGAACAAACGACAGAATATGCCCATTTCTACTTCATGGGTGTTCATGAAGGAAAAGAAGTGTTATTTGACGCGATACTATATACGCTTCGCATGCAGCATGAAAGTGAATTGTTTGAAATGGCAGAGCAGAAAGCTGCCCAACATTTTCCAGGATATAAAAAGATCCAATACGAAGAAGACGAAGACGGGAATTTGATGGCCTTGAATGATTTGGAGGAGGAGATTGGACTTTATATGGCTGAAGTAATGATGGAATTAGAAGAAGAGGGTGAGGTGAAAGTGGAAGAACACGTTGACCTTGACCTGCTTCATGAATGTGGTATAGGACTGGATGTAGGCCTACACATCGATAAGGTTACTCCTCAAATCATTGAAAGTTTTATTCGTGATTTTAATGCCGATAAATTGGTTCTTGATCCGGGCCATTATTCGTTCCAAACCCAGACGGAGGAGTTAAAACCTTGATTTGTTTTTATAAAATCCATGAAATTTCGTTTAGAGTGGCATATATTTGCGCCCTTAACTAAAATCTATTCATGAAAAACATTTCTCTGATTCTGAACGCCATCCTTTTCGTAGCAGTGGCCGTTCTATATTATCTACATTTCTCTCCTAAGAGCCATGCTGTTGCCGAAGACAGTTCTGCCAGTGCCTCTGATTTAAAGATTGCATACATCAACTCTGATTCCGTGCTGAAGTATTATGAATTCTTTAAATTCAATAAGGAAAAACTTGAAAGTAAGGGAAAAAAACTTGATCAGGACTTTAGAAATCGGGCACAAAGCCTTCAAAATGATATTAGCGCCTACCAAAGAAACGTGGGCAGCATGACCATCGGTCAAGCCAAAGCGGTGGAGGAAGATCTTGGCAAAAAGCAGCAGAACCTGCAACTCTATCAGAGAAGCCTGGAACAGGAAATCATGACCGAGCAATCGAAAATGAATGAAGATCTTTACGCAAAGATAACCGCCTACCTAAAGCAATATGGAGAAGAGAAAGGCCTGGAAGTTGTGTTAAAGTATGACCCCACCAGTGATTTACTTTATGGCGGCAAGACGATCGATATCACACAGGACGTGATCGTAGGTTTGAATGAAGCCTTTAAAGTTGATAGTGCAAAACCTACAACAAAGACCGACTCCACTGCGACTAAAAAATAATTATTCCTTAAAAAAAGCCGGGCCAAAACAGCCCGGCTTTTTTGTTTTAGCCTTTATGTTTTAAATTCAAATCGTGAAAAGAAATGTTTTAGGTTTTTTAGGAGTAAAACCCGATGAGCAAGTACAGGTAATTCTCATGCTGGGAACCGGGTTTTTTATAGGTATTTTTTTAGCAACCTATCAGGTTACAGCCGAATCACTTTTCCTTAATAAACTAAGTGATCAGCTCAATAAAGCATTTCTGGCTTCCGGTCTATTGGGAATCTTCACCACTGCGCTATTCTCCTATTTCCAAAATCGTATTCGATTTATCGCGCTATCTATTTTCAGCATTGTAATCATTATCGCATCTACTCTTGGTCTTTATTACTTCTATCATTTTGGTGTTGAAGAAATAAAAGACCGGACATTGTTCCTGATGTATTGTCTTATTGGCCCAATCACTGCGGTATTGTTACTCTGCTATTGGGGCATTTTTGGACGCTTGTTTAATTTTAAGCAGTCGAAGAGAATCATCGGCTGGATTGACACCGGACAGTTAATCGCTATTGTTGTTGCCAATTTCCTGATACCTCTTACCTCTGGTCTTTTTCGCGATACAGCCGATTATTTATTGGTTTGTGCGGTCAGCATCTTAGGTACACTGATTTGCCTGATTATTATTTCAGTGAAGTTTGATTTGGCCAGGGTGAGCACAGATGCGAACGTGCGCGAAGAAACTAAGTTCACTAAAATATTCAAAGACCGGTATGTAGTATTGTTGAGTTTATTCCTGATCACCTCTATGGTGACTTTCATTTTCAATCAGTTTACTTTTCAAACCCTGTTGAATAAGCAATACCCGGATCAACGGGATCTAACCAACTTTCTGGCTTATTTCAATGGGGCAATTTATGCGCTTAGTTTACTCATGCAGGTGTATGTGAATGACAAAATAATGAGCACGTACGGAATTCGCATTTCACTTTTTATTCTTCCGGCAGTAGTGGCAATCATGGCTTTTGGTTCTGTAATTTCTGGTTCCATTTTTGGTTTTAGTTTGGAAGATAACCCACAAACATTCATTTACTTTTTCCTATTTGTGGCGCTGACCAGGCTCTTCAATAGTATGTTGCGCGATTCATTGGAGAATCCAGTATATAAATTGTTGTTTATTCCTTTGGATAGCCGTTACCGTTTTAGTATTCAGGCTAAGGTGGAAGGTGTGGTGAATGAATCGGGAAGGTTGATTGCAGGCGCATTTATTTTCCTCTTTGCATTGATACCGTTTTTTACCTTACTGTGGATTCCCGTCATCGTCTTAGGATTGCTGATACTTTACTTTTTAGTATCCAATGGTCTCTACGCTGAGTATAAAAACAAAATCCGTTCTAAGTTGGAGAACACAGGCAGTCATCAGGATGTGCTGGAGGTTGGGTATTCGCGCATTGTATCACGGCTTGAGGAATACCTGGGATATCCAAAGGCATCGCGAGCCATATTTTCATTTAAATTATTAGAGAAAATAAACCCGGCACAAGCAGCAGTTTGGGTGAACACATTGATGAAGAGTGAAGATGAAAGAGCTAGAGAATATGCCCAAAAAAGAATGAATGAGATCAAAGGGTTGTCAGTTTCTGAAAATTACGTGATACGAATGGCCCCGGGCCGATCAAATTCGGATAATAAAAATATCCTGTCAAAAAGTGATTTGGATTTACTGCTGAATAGTGGAGGGGATATTCAGAAAACGCGAATTCAGCGGCTGGCCAGATCGCAATATCCTACTGACCGTCACTACGCAGCCGAATTACTTTTGCACACGACCACATTGGAAAACGTTTCGTTCCTGATTGAACTATTAAATGACAATGACACCCAGGTTAGATTGGTAGCAATTAAGACAGCCGTAAAGAAATATAACAATGAAGTAATCTCATCCCTTATTGAAAACCTTGGCAATTCGCTCTATAGTAATGCAGCAGTCAATGCCCTTACTCAAATAGGACAACCCGCAGTGCAACTATTGGATAATTCATTTTATAGATCGGGTCAGAGTTCGCAAGTGATGATCAGGATTGTTCAAATTATAGGATCGATTGGTGGGGCAAGGGCGAAGGACTTCCTGTGGAACAAGATTGATTATCCGAATAAGGTGATTACCTCTCAGATACTGCTGGCTCTTGGAAATTCTGGTTTTAAGGCGGGGTTAGCCCAAGTGAGTCGTATTAAGTATGCCATTGAATCGGATGTTGCAGATATAACCTGGAACGTGGGTGCCATCGAGGAGATTGGAAATTATCCAGGGTCATTAGTCGTAAGGCAAGCTCTTGAACGTGAAGTTCAGAACGACATCGAACACATTTATATGTTGCTGGCGATGTTGTACGACACAAGGTCTATTCAGTTAGTGAAAGAGAGTATTGAAAGCGGCACGGCAGAAGGCGTAACCTATGCCATTGAATTGCTGGATGTATTCCTTTCGGAGCAACTAAAGCAACAGGTAATACCCGTGCTCGATGATGTGAGTAACTCCGAAAAAATTAATCGACTTGAGGTGTTTTACCCGAGGGTTCCATTAGATGAAAAATTGGTTTTGAAATTCTTAATTAACCGTGATTTTACTCAAAGTAACCGATGGACCAAGGCATGCGTATTGCACCAGATTGGTATCCTGAAAATTGAGGATTTTACCCTGGATCTGATTTCGCAATTATTTAATCCCGATCAACTGATTCGAGAGACGGCCGCCTGGGCGTTATATCAAATCAACCCAGAGCTTTATCAGACAAATTCAATACGCTTGGGTGAAGAACAAAAGAAATCGCTGGATGCTGCTATTTTGGATAGCGGAACGGAGAAAGCAATATTGTTGTATGATAAAATCCTGTTTTTACAACGGATCAAGTTGTTTGAAGGATTAGCGGGCATAACGCTCTCTTATGTGGTGGATATGTCGAAGAATGTTTTTTTGAAAAAAGATCAAATAGTGTCTTTTGAAAGTGATAAAAGAAACGATTTCCTGATTGTTTATAAAGGTCAGGTACAGTATTTTGAATTTGGTAAACCACTTGTTGATTTTCAGGAAGGGCAGTTTTTAGGAGAGCAACTTGGTGATACAGATAGGTTGAACTCAAATGCAATAGTATCAAAAGAGGACACGATACTACTGAAATTCAATAAAGATGAATTTTACGAGTTGCTTTCTGATCAAGTTAAACTTGCTGACAAAATTTTGGAATATATTTGATTTTGACTTAAATTTCACAGAATTTTTTAAACTTGTAGTA
>Ga0163153_10003854_pt1 | contig 19548 bp, 17 predicted proteins | sample OliLakLV19MP6IB1_FD_148629 | JGI IMG/M metagenome (GOLD analysis project Ga0163153, IMG submission 148629) | Freshwater microbial mat bacterial communities from Lake Vanda, McMurdo Dry Valleys, Antarctica - Oligotrophic Lake LV.19.MP6.IB-1 | ecosystem: Environmental > Aquatic > Freshwater >... | reverse complement strand
TATTTATATAGTATATAAACCAGTGGCAGATCACCATGCAAAAGCTTCATTCCGATACCGCTTCAAACACTTTTTCATCCGCCCCGCTTTCACGCCCGTCAGAATTCCCCTGCCCGGAGTACTTTGAAAGCCTTGAGCAGTTGGGTGATGAAATCACTGAACTATCCGCCCATCTCGATGCCGGTACCTATCAGTTGCTGGAATTAATCGGCCGCTTCGACGAACACGGCGGCTGGCATGGCTCCGGCATCCACTCCTGCGCCCATTGGCTGAACTGGAAATGCGGGATAAACCTTGGCGCCGCCCGGGAACGGGTGCGTACCGCCCGCGCTTTGCCTGGTTTGCCTTTGATCAGAGCAGCCTTCCAGGAAGGCAAAATCAGTTATTCCAAGACTCGGGCCATGACCCGCGTGGCGACCGCAAAGAATGAAGATGCATTGTTGGGTGTCGCCCTGTGCGGCACCGCCAGTCACGTGGAAAAGCAAGTGCGATTGTATCGCCGTCACAAGCGTCTGGAAGCGCTCGAGAACGAAAACCTGCGTTACCAGCAACGGCAACTCACCTGGTATGTCGATGACGATGGTTGCTGGGTGTTCAAAGGCCGTTTCACCCCGGAACACGGCGCACTGATCAACGCAGCGTTGCAATCCGCCATGGAACAATTGTTCCACGAACAGAAAAACGTTCCCGCAGAAGTTTCCGCGGAAACGTCCTCTAAAGAACCGCTTGACAGGCCCATGCCAGTACCCGTGGCTTCACGCCGCGCCGATGCCATGGAACGCCTGGCCATTTCTTTCCTCAATGGCGCAAAAAAATCGGCTTCCGGTGGCGATCACTACCTGGTGAACATCCATACCGATTGCGCGACCCTTAAAGCGCATGGTGAAGGTGCCGAATCCGAGGTGGAAGACCCTGGTCACAGTCACTCCGGCCACGTTTCCGCGGAAACTTCCAGGCGCCTGAGTTGCGATTGCTCGGTGGTGCACTGGCATGAGAAGGAAAATGGCTATCCTCTGAACGTAGGCCGCAAAACCCGCAGCATTCCACCCGCCATTCGCCGCGCTCTGCAGCGTCGCGACGGGGGTTGCCGCTTCCCCGGTTGTTCCTGCACGCGGTTTGTCGATGCCCATCACGTGGTGCACTGGGCGGATGGGGGTGAAACTTCGATGGAAAACCTCGTGTTGCTCTGCCGCCGCCACCATCGGCTGGTTCATGAAGAAGGTTTCGGATTGAAAACAGACGACCAGGGCAACTTCAATTTCTCCCTGCCCAACGGTGCACCCATACCGGATTGCCCGGAGTCACGTTTCCGCGGCAACGCGATGGAGATCAAAACCCGCAATCAACAAAGGGCTGTCAGCATCACCTCGAAAACACCCATTCCGCAGTGGTATGGCGAATCGATGGATAGCCATATTGTGGTGGAGGCGCTGTTATGGCGGGAGTAAGCTGCCACCAGCCAGAAAGTCCGGTATCTGGCTGTAAAGCTGTGTAGCTCTCATAGCCCAGCAGGCTGATTAATCTCTCGATTTATGGAAGGCCGAAATTTTTAACCAGGGTAAATTGACCTTCTATGCAATCAGTTGCTGCAGCAAAGTTTGCAGACTTCCGCACCAAGGAAACAAACTATCTGCGACCTGCTGACTCACCTCATTCATCAAGAACAGGCAAGGTAGTAGCTGCATTAGTGAAAGAGTAGAATCTCACCATGAAAAAGCAATCGGAAAGTTTGTCAAAGTCTGATGCGTCGACCTTGGTGAATGTGTGGCAACGCGCCAATGCGGAATTGGACATCATTCGGCTGAAGGCACTCAGGGAAATGACTGAGCAGCAATCAGCACTAATATTTTCTAAGATTTCCAAAAATGCCTTGGCAAGCAAACTGTGCGTGAGTAGCGGGCTGGTCGAACAGCAATTGGCTTTTGATCGTTTACGTAAAGAACCGTTGTGAGCCGAACTTCGTGGAATTAAAAATCTCAGGATTATGAGCCTTGGACCCATCTTCGAGGCTGCACTGGAAGCGCAGAGCGTCTGCCTGGCAATCAAGCTGCCGCATTGTGCTATTGGGGGATTGGCCGTTCAGCGCTGGGGGGAGCCCCGCTTTACCGCAGACGCAGATTTCTCGGTATTGGTGCAACAAGGCGCAGAATCTGCTGCCATTCAAGGCTTGCTTAAACAATTATCGGCACGCATCGAAGATGCAGAAGAGTTTGCCATTCGCACCCGCGTCGTGTTGCTCAAGTCTGGAGATGACATAGGCATCGATGTTGTACTGGCTGGCCTGCCCTACGAGGCTCGCGTAATAGAACGATCCAGCCTGTGGGCGATGGATGAAGCCCATAGTTTGCGGACATGCTCGGCCGAAGACCTTGTGATCATGAAGGTATTTGCTGCACGCGACAAAGATTGGGCTGACGTTACCAGCATCCTTGAGCGCCAGGGGGGCAACCTTGACCTTGATTTGATCAGAGAAGAATTAAAGCCACTGCTGGCCGCCAAGGAAGCCGATCATCTCGGTCAACAACTTGAAGCACGCATTCAAAAACACATCCCCAAACCTGGCCCCAGACTTGAATGATTTAGTGAATACCCCGTATTAATGAGCGCAAAACCGAACAGTGCATCACCGGCTCGTTTCGGCTTTCTGCTGCTCGATGAATTCACGCTGATTTCGCTTTCCTCTGCCATCGAACCTCTGCGTATGGCCAATCGAGTTTGCCAGCAGGAACATTATACCTGGAAAATATTCTCAGAAACCGGGGCCGCAATGGTGGCCAGTGATGGCCTGTCCATCAATGTGGATGGCGCGATTGAGCACAAGACGGCGCTGGACGAACTTGATGCCATCATTGTCTGTGGCGGGCTTAATGTCGAGGACCATGTCAGCTCGGCGGTGGTGAACTGGCTCAAACTGGCTGCCCGAAAAAAGCTGGCCCTGGGCGCATTGTGCACCGGCAGTTATGCGCTGGCCAAAGCGGGGCTGCTGGATGGCTATCGCTGCACCACACACTGGGAGAATATGGCTGCACTGAACAACGAGTTCCCACATCTGGTGGTAAGCCGCAGCGTGTTTTCCATTGATCGCGATCGCTACACCTGCTCTGGCGGTACCACGCCGGTGGACATGATGCTGCACTTCATTGCGAATCGTTGCGGCAGCCCGGTCAGTGCAGCCGTCGCTGAGCAGTTCATGTATGAACGCATACGCCGTGCCGATGACCGGCAAAAGGTGCCGCTCAGGCATGTAGCGGGGCAACACTCCGGTAAGCTGGTGTTGGCGGTGGAATTCATGGAAGCGAATATTCGCGAACCCATCAGCCAGGAAGAGCTGGCGCAATTTGTTGGGCTGTCCAGCCGCCAGTTGCAACGCTTGTTCCAACGCTATTTACTGTGTACACCCAGCCGACATTATCTGCAGATCAGGCTGCAACGCGCACGCGAGCTGATGCAACAAACCCGCACGAGCCTGGCGGATATTGCCGAACTGACTGGCTCGCTTCGGGGGCGCAATTGAACAGAAACTACAAGGATATCTATGGCACTACACCCGGCAAAGCACACTTGCAGGCCTCCAGAGCCATCAGCGCATGAGTGCTGAGCTTACCGACACCTTCGATTACGTGATTATCGGAGCTGGCTCTGCTGGCTGTGTGCTGGCCAACCGCTTAAGCGCGGTTGGCAAACACTCGGTGTTGTTGCTGGAAGCGGGCGGCAGCGACAACAACCTGATGATACGCATGCCCTCGGCTTTGTCGTACCCGATGAACAACCCGCGCTTCAACTGGTTTTTCGAAACTGAACCCGAAGCTCACGCAAACAATCGGGTACTGCATTGTCCGCGTGGCAAGGTACTGGGCGGCTCATCTTCTATCAACGGCATGGTTTATGTGCGTGGCCATGCCTGCGACTTTGATGAATGGGAAGCGCTGGGAGCAGCCAATTGGGGCTATGCGGATTGCCTGCCCTATTTCCGCCGTGCTGAAAGCTGGTCAGGCGGCACCGATGAGTACCGCGGTGGCGAAGGGCCATTGGCCACCTGCGGCGGTAACGACATGAAGCTGAACCCGCTGTATCAGGCCTTTATCCAGGCCGGACTGGATGCGGGTTATCCGACCACTGCGGATTACAACGGTTATCAGCAGGAAGGCTTTGGGCCCATGCAAATGACAGTCAAAGACGGTGTCCGGTGTTCCACTTCACTGGCCTATCTGCGGCCCGCGCGCAAGCGCAAGAATCTGCGAGTGATTACTCAGGCGCTGACTCAAAAGATAGTTCTGCAGGGCAAGCAGGCAACTGCGGTTGAATATTTACACAAAGGTAGGCTGCAACGGGCGAACTGCCGCAAGGAAATCATTTGTTGTGCGGGGTCGATTGGTTCGCCAACCGTATTGCAGCGCTCTGGCATTGGGCCCAAAGCCGTGCTGCAGAATGCCGGGGTTACGCCCAGGCATGAGTTGGCAGGAGTGGGTGAAAACCTGCAGGATCACCTGGAGGTCTATTTTCAGTATGAGTGCACGCAGCCCATCAGCCTGAACGGCAAGTTGGACCTGTTCAGCAAAGCCTTGATCGGAGCGCGCTGGCTGCTACGCAAGGATGGACTGGGTAGTACCAACCATTTTGAGTCCTGCGCCTTCATTCGCTCCGCTGCCGGACAGAAATGGCCGGATATCCAGTATCACTTTCTGCCTGCCGCCATGCGTTATGACGGGCAATCAGCGGTCAAAGGCCACGGCTTTCAGGTGCATGTGGGGCCTAACAAACCCAAAAGTCGGGGTACGGTGCGGATACGCGATGATGATCCGGCGTCCAAGCCGGCCATTCGTTTTAATTATCTGCAGCATCCTGAGGACATCGAAAAGTGGCGACAGTGCATTCGGCTGACCCGCGAAATCCTCGCCCAGGCGGGCCTGGATGCGTATCGAGGCGCTGAGATTCAGCCCGGCAGCGGCATTGAAACCGATGAGCAGATCGACGCCTGGGTGCGCGGTCAGGTTGAAAGTGCTTATCACCCGGCAGGGACCTGCAAAATGGGTGCGAAGGATGACGCCCTGGCGGTGGTTGATCCGCAGTGTCGGGTACGGGGAATTGGCCAATTGCGTGTGGTTGATTCGTCCATTCTGCCTACTCTGACCAATGGCAACCTGAATGCGCCCACCATCATGTTGGCTGAGAAAGCGGCGGACCTGATTCTTGGCAGGCAGCCATTGCCGCAGGCCACAGCAGCTGTCTGGATTGATGAGCAATGGCAAACCCGGCAACGACCGGGCCGGGCACAGCGGCCTTTAGGAGGTGAATTGTGACTCGACTGCGCAATCTGACGCTGCTCTGCTGCATGCTGACCTGGAACTCCATACAGGCGGAAACTGCTGGCGAAGTTCGTGTGGTGATTAGCCCCTCGCCCATACCCGAAGGCACCGGCCAGGGCGCACATGACATCACGCTGATCAACAGCAAAATGGCGGTGGCATTTGCGGTGAACACCACACCGCCCTGGGGCGTGCCGCGCGGCGGCATTATCGACATCGATGTCGACAGTTCCGAGGTGCAGGTGATTTTTGGCGAAGCGCGCCGCATAGGTGCTGATGTGGTGCAGATCAATCATCCGTATATGGCCTACGGCTATTTTCATTCCGACGAGCAGGGTGGCGTTCGGGGTGGTTACAGCAATGCCTTTGACCTGGTGGAAATCACCGCGGCCGATCTGGCTGTCAACGGCCTGCGCCGCGTAACACTGGTGGAGCGTGGGCTGCATATGCAAACTCAGGATTTTGCGAATGTAGCCGAGCTCACTGACGTCATGTTCAAGGTACAACCTGGTGAAAACACCTGGTACAGCCTGCTGGCTGAAGACGCCTTGGTGAAATTTCTGCTGAGCAATCCGGTCTGGGTAAAGTCCTCTGTAACTCCCGAATCGACTGTTGATGTCAGCCCGAAGGGAAACCCCCACTGATGCAAATCATTCTCAGCATCGCCATCGTGATCACCCTGCTCACCTCGCTGGTGATTGTTGTGGTGTGGCGCAAACAGCGCATCAGCGGTGCCATGCCGACCTCCCTGTTTGCGTTCCTGGCCATTCTGTTCACCTCCGGCCTGGACGTGGGGCTGATCATGTTTCCGCTCACCGAGTTCCCGGTTTATGCCAGCGAAGCGCCTTACCAGTTTGCCAGTCCGCTGGCCATCGAGTTTGGTTTCTGGGGTTTTCTGGTGTGGGTTTTTTACTTCCTCACCACTTTCTATTTCTGTGTGATTGAGCCGAAAGTAAAACTGTTTCAGATTCCGCTCATTCGCTTTGTAAACAATTGCGTGGTTATCGGCACCTGTGCATTCACCGGCTTTCTGTTTTTAAGCTATCTGCCCAATTATGTGCAGGGCATCAGCGAGCCGGTGCGCTATGGCCTGGTGGCAGTGGTGGTGTTGTGCGCCGTTATTTCCAGTACGGATATCAGTTTCGTAAAATTGCTCAGCCTGGCATCCACCTGGCTGTTCTTTTTACTGATTGCGCTGATGTGGCTGAATTCAGGCATGGGTATGAGCGGATTTTTTGACCTCTATGCGGAAATCGGCAGTTATTTCACCAACATTCGGCAGTTCGTCATGCCGATCACCGATTACCATGCCTTCTATCTGTTCTGGTGGTTTTCCTGGAGCATCATGATCGGCCAATTTGTTTCGCGGTTCGTGGGCGATCTTAAGACCTGGCAACTGCTGCTGGCACTGCTGATTCTTCCTTCGATACCCATATCCATCTGGTTCTCGGTGCTGTATTACTACTACCTCAACTCCGTTGCCATTTCACCACTGTTCAATGCGGCCATGGTATTGGTGGGGGTCATTTTTGTGATCAACTCACTGGATTCGCTGATGCGTCTGTATTCCGACAATCTGGACGTTACCGTAGAGCGCTTTGGCCGACGCAACTACATCATCGGTAACTGGCTGCTGATGTATGGATTGATTCTGCTGTATCAGTTCACGCCGCTGAAAATCGAGTGGATAGGCCTGCTGGTGATCGCCATCTACCTGGTCATTTACATTCTGCTGTACAACCGGCATCGCCAGGGGCATTTTTCAAAGGAGCAATTTTCCCAATAGTTGTCAGCCGAATTATTAGCCAGCCGAATAGGGGTTTTCGACTTTACCCCTCTCCACCTACACCGATTTGAACTGCGTGTAGTGCTCCATGGCATGACGCGTGTTTTCCCGTCCCAGGTCTGAAAGCTTCATGCCGCCAAAGGGCATTTCCACCGGCGTAATGTTGTAGGTATTGATCCAGCAAGTCCCGGCTTTGAGGCGGGCAATCACCCCATGCGCCGTTTGCAGATCGCGGGTAAAAACCGCAGCAGCCAATCCAAATGGCGTCCTGTAGGAGCGCGCCTTGCGCGCGAATGTCGGCTGTAGGAGCGCGCCTTGCGCGCGACCAAAGCAAAGGGAGATGCAGCCAGCCAGCGAATTCAGTATGCTGCAAGACCGGTTAATTGTTTCTTTCAGGAAGCCCATATGCCCATCCGTAAATTTTCCAAACAAACACTCGCGCGCTTACTGCCTTTTCTGTTGCCCATTCTGTTCATTGGGCTGACAACCTGCACCCAGGCTGCAACCGAGGCAACCGAACCCAGCGATGGCCTTGAAGGCCTGGAGTATCGCCTGGTCGGACCCTGGCGCGGCGGTCGTGTTACTGCAGTAAGTGGCGTTCCCGGCCAGCCCAATCTGTATTACATGGGCGCAACCGGCGGCGGTGTATGGAAGACCACCAACGCGGGCACTACCTGGGACAACATCTCGGATGAATTCTTCAAGGTCGGCACCATCGGTGCGGTAGCGGTTGCCAACTCCGATCCAAATGTGCTTTATGTGGGCACCGGTGAAGCACCCATACGAGGAGTGACTACCTCGCACGGTGATGGCATGTGGAAATCCACCGACGCGGGTGCCAGTTGGAAACACATTGGGCTGGAGAAAGCCGGGCAGATTGCCAAAATCCAGATTCATCCGACTAACCCGGATATCGCGCTGGTGGCGGTACAAGGGCAGATCTGGGGGCCCAGTGACGAGCGTGGCGTGTATCGTACAACCGATGGCGGCTTGAGCTGGCAGCAAGTGTTGCCCGTGGGGCCGGAAACCGGTGCCACCGATCTGGTGATGGATCCATCCAACCCACGCACGCTCTACGCCGCCATGTGGCAGCACGGCCGCACGCCCTGGTTTATCAAATCCGGCGGCACCGAAGGCGGCATTTTCAAAAGCACTGATGGAGGTGATAGCTGGAAAAAACTTGAAGGTGGATTACCTGGCACCATAGGAAAAATTGGTATTGCGATTTCAGCGGCACAACCGGAGCGCGTTTACGCCATCATCGAGGCCGAACATGAGAAAGGTGGCTTGTGGCGCAGTGAAGATAGCGGCAAGAGCTGGGCTTTGATCAATGGCCATCGTGCTCTGCACACGCGCGCCTGGTATTACATCCACATGGCGGCCGATCCGATTAATCCTAATACGATCTATGTTTTGAACACGGGCTTTTATAAATCCATTGATGCCGGCAAAACCTGGACCATGATATCCACGCCGCACGGCGATCATCACGATCACTGGATCAACCCGGCGGATTCCGACAACATGATCAACGGCAACGATGGCGGTGCTACGGTCACGTTTGATGGCGGCAAAACCTGGTCATCCATCATGAACCAACCTACCGCGCAGTTTTATCGTGTTGCCACAGATAACCTGGTGCCCTTCCGCATTTATGGCGGGCAGCAGGATAACACCACGGTGGCCATTGCCAGCCGCAGCCTGTATGGCGGCATCGGCACTCAAGATTATTACGATGTGGGCGGTGGTGAAAGCGCGCATGTGGCATTCGATCCGGATAACCCCCGATTGGTATATGCGGGCTCCATCAACGGCACACTGACCGAATATGACCGCGACACCGAACTGACCCGCATCATCATTCCCTACCCGGAAATGATGTTTGGCAAAGACGCCAAAGACTTGCGCTATCGGACCAATTGGAACACGCCAGTCGCGGCCTCACCGCATGACTGGTCAACCATTTACTATGGCACCCAGTACGTTCTCAAAAGCGGCGACCGTGGCACGACCTGGACTGCCATCAGCCCCGACCTCACCCGCAATGACCCGGAAAAGCAGGGTCGTAACGGCGGCCCTTTAACGCCGGAGAATGTCGGTGCTGAGTACTACAACACGCTGTTCTATATCGTTGAATCACCGCATGAAGCGGGTACCATTTGGGCCGGTGCGGACGATGGTTATCTGCACGTCACGCGCAATGGCGGTGAGAGCTGGCAGAACGTATCACCACCGCACAAGGGCAAATACAGCAACGAGGCTTACATCAACGCCATCGAAGTCAGCCCGCACGATCCCGCCACCGCCTATGTTGCTGTGGCCGGTTTCAAACTGAACGATTTCAGCCCTTACATCTATAAAACCAGCGATTACGGCAAGAGCTGGAAGCGGCTGGACCAGGGCCTGCCCACCGATACCTTTGTGCGCGTGGTTCGCGAGGATCCCAGCATGCAGGGTCTGCTCTACGCCGGCACCGAAGCGGGCATGTTTGTGTCCTACGATGATGGTGCCAATTGGCGCTCGCTGAAACTGAATCTGCCACCGGTTCCCATTACCGATCTGACCATTCGCCAGGATTCGCTGGTGGTTGCCACCCAGGGCCGCGCCTACTGGGTGCTGGATGACCTGTTTGTGGTGCGTCAGGGCAAAAACGCCACCAGCGACAAGCTGCGCGTGTTCCAGCCAGACACGATAACCATGCTGCAGGGATCTGGCGGCTATAGCAGCGACGACTTTGAGGGTAGTAATCCGCCCAACAGCCTGCCGGTTTACTACCAGTTGCCCGAAGATGCCGACAGCCTGCAGATCGAAATACTCGACAACCGTGGCAAAGTCATTCGCACCTACTCCAGCGAAGAAGGTGATTTTGAACGTTGCCGAATCGCCAATGTAGATCCACGCATGCCCTACGAGCCCAAATATCCGGAAAAAACCAAGGGCCTGCACAAGTGGGACTGGAATTTCCGCAGCGAAAACCTGCACTGCATTGAAGACGTAAAGCTTTTCGCCGGCTTCGGTGGCCCCAGCGTGCTGCCGGGTGATTACCGCTTACGCGTCAGCGCCGCAGGTGAGACGGCAGAGGGTGCATTCAGTCTGGTGTCCGATCCACGCCTGACCGCCACTGCTGGCGAAACACAGGAATGGTCAGCACGCGCCAATGAAACCGCCCAGTTGTTGGATGAAGTGCTGCGTCGCCTGAGTGAAGTGCGCAAGGCCCGCGGGCAGATTGAAACCTTGATGGCCGACTATCCTGATCAATCGGATCTGCAAAGCCAGGGTAAACAAGCCGTTGCGGCCATTAATGCCTGGGATGAAGAAATCATACAGCCTCTGCATCAGACTTACGAAGACGAGGACGCTTGGGAAACCATGCTGGGTGGACAGATTCGCTATCTGTTGGATGTAATCGAAGACTCGGGAGCACCGGTGACTGGTGGTCAGCTGGAGCGCCTGGCGGATGTCAAAACCGAATGGGCCAAACAGCAGACTGAACTGGTCAACATCAACAGCAACTTGATTGCTCCGATCAACGCCTGGGCGGCGGATAACAAGCTGCCGTTTGTTGTTCCGACTGGCGACTGAGGTGTCTTGGAGGAGCGGGCCTTGCCCGCGAATGGCAAAGGAAAGGTCGTCCGCAACGCGGACTCCTACAGCAATGAAGCCAATTGTAGGAGGCCGCTCCCGGGCTCCTGCCGTGCGCGGCACCGGTGCATCCCTGCACCATGCGCACTCTGCGCGCGAAGGTCGGCCGCAAAGCGACCTCCTACAGGGGTATTTGCAATGCTTTGATTACAAGCTTCTGCTTTTGCCATTGCTCTTTACATTGACATTGCTTGGCACACATACCGTGTTTGCTGCAGAACCCCCCTCTGCCGCGCAGTACAGCATGCGAGTGGAAACCGTCAAAATCAGCATGCCGGATGGAGTGAAGCTCGAAGCTGACCTGTTTATGCCAACCGGCGGGGCCAGCGGTGAAAAATTCCCGGTGCTGCTGGAATACCTGCCGTATCGCAAGGACGAAGGCCTGGACCGTAACTCCAGCATGAATGCCTATTTCGTCGAGCGCGGCTATGTGGTGGCACGAGTGGATATCCGCGGCACCGGCAACAGCGAAGGCAAGCTGATTCCTTACGAGTATTCCGACCAGGAATGGGCCGATGGTGATGCTGTTCTGGATTGGCTGGCAGAACAAGCCTGGTCCACCGGCAAGGTAGCCATGTTTGGGATTTCCTGGGGCGGCTTCAATGCCATCCAGATGGCCGGTCGCGGCCATCCAGCACTGAAAACCATCATCGCGGTAGACGCCACCGAAGACCTGTACCAGGAAGATGTGCATTACATCGATGGCATCATGCACCTGGATTCATGGGAAATGTCGGCCGAGCTCTACAACGCCATGCCGGGTGCACCCAACTATGTGTTGGACCAGGACTGGATGGACAATCGCTTTGATTCCGAGCCCTGGGTTTTGTCGCACAAGCGCCAGCAGCGCGATGGGCCTTATTGGGATCGCGGCTCGTGGCGCGACCGGCACGACAGCATAAATATTCCCACCTTCCACATCGGCGGTTGGTATGACGGCTATCGTAATTCGCTGCCGCGCATGCTGGAGCTGGTGAAAAACGCTCCGGTGAAAGCCCTGATCGGGCCGTGGTCACATGCCTTTCCGCATGACCCTTATCCCAACCCCGGCATGGAGTGGCGCCACGAAGCCGTGCGCTGGTTTGACTATTGGTTAAAGGACATCGATACCGGCATTATGGATGAACCGGCCTTCGCGGTATTCATGCGTGATTATCATCAACCCGGGCCATACCTCGAAACCGTGCCGGGATACTGGCGCTGGGAGAACAGTTGGCCACCCAAGGAGCTTGCCAACACCCCGCTCTACCCGCAGCCCAACCATGGCCTGGCCAAGCAACAACCGTCAGCCACGCAACACCAGTTGCTCAATGTGCCGACGATTGGTTTTGAAGCCGGTGGGCCGGTGATGTGGTGGGGTGATGTGGCACATGATCAACGCGGCACCGATGCCTTCAGTCTGGTTTATGATTCCGCACCGCTGGATGCAGAGCTGGCCATACTGGGCATGCCTGAAGCCCAGCTGCAGGTTGCAGCCGACGCCATTCGCGCCAACTGGTTTGCACGCCTGTCGGACGTAGCACCCGATGGCCGGGTCACACTGATTACCGGCAAAGGGTTTAATGGCACACATCGCAATTCAGCGCGCGAACCGGAAGATATTGTGCCGGGTGAATTCTTCCCATTGGATATCAAGATGCTATTCACCTCCTGGGTATTTCCCAAGGGGCACCGCATTCGCCTGTCGGTCAGCAATGCGCAGTATCCGATGTTCTGGCCCACTCCTTATGCCGTGACCAGCACACTGCAACTGGGTGGTGACAGCGGTTCCAGCCTGGTGTTACCGGTGGTACCGGTTAATCGTGCTGCGCCCGGGCCGCAATTCCTGCCACCCGTTGCGTATCCCTCCGCCGAAGGCTTTGCTTCGTTAGCCACCGGAACATCGTCCGGCTATGGGGAGATCAGCTCGGTAGACCGTAACCCGCAAACGGGAGAAGTGGTGATCAAGGCCACCAACAGCGGCGGCACGCAGTATCCCTGGGGCAAGGAAACCTATACCGAAACCATTGAACACCAGACCTCGGATGATCATCCGGAGAAGACCGCCATGATCGGAACTCACGTGCTCAAGATCGAACTGAAAGATCGCACTTTGCTGTTTGAGGGCGGCCTGGATTTCCGCAGCGATACCGAGAATTTCTATTACGAGTATTTCCGCAAGCTCACCGTGAACGGCGAATTGTTGCGCGAGAAAAACTGGAAAGAAACCATTCCCAGGGATTACCAATAGCTCTGACGGGAAGGTTATGGGCGCGCGATTTGTGACATGGGTTGTGGGCGCCCCCCTATGCAGCTTTCTTTATTGCGAATAATTTTCAGGGTCGGACCTGCACAACTAATTGAAACTACATCAGAATGCGTCATAAATTGCGGGCTTCCAAGCCTTAGATGGGCGTTTCAGGGGCAGGAATGCCACACCTAACAATGACTTTTTGACAGAACATATTAAGGGTTCGACAGATATAGCCGTTAAAGCGCTTGATTTGATGGAAAAAAGCCACTTTTAAGTTTGTTTGCGCGGGCAAATTTGAGTTAATGATTTGGGATTTCAGAGGCTTGGGTAGGTCCGACCCCAATTATCCGATCCGTCGATCCGGATATTGTTTATGCCAAGTTGGCAGCTATGGCAGAAGGTGCGCGTCTGGCGACATCAAGGCTGTGGAATTAAACTCAACCGTCATCAATAAGTTTCGCAGCATTTCCACTCTGTCTGAAGAGGCGGAGCGTAGATGCTAGACTGGCCTATCCTGAGCCACTGCACACACTGAATCTTGAATAACGATAAAGACCCCCTGTTACTGATCCCCGGCATGATGTGCGACGAGCGCCTTTGGCGGCATCAGGCTGCTGCCTTGGAAAGCCGTTGTTCTGAAATAAAGATTGCCGATGGCACAACTGCAGACAGCATGACCGAGATTGCCGCAGCGATACTCAAATCCGCTCCAGAACAATTTGCCCTGGCCGGTTTTTCCATGGGTGGAATTGTGGCACTGGAAATCTGTCACCAGGCACCTGAACGGGTACTCCGGCTTGCTCTGATAGGCGCTACAGCCCGCAATGAGAAGGCGGAACACCAAGCGCCCCGGTTAGCGCAGATGGAGCGAGTGAGCGACGGGCAACTGCGGGAAGTTATGTTCAACGACTTGTTACCCACCTATTTAGGCAAGGCTCAACAAGACGATACGCTCCTGCGGTGGGAGATACTCAACATGGCTTTATTGCTGGGGCCCGAGGTATTTCTGCGGCAATGCAAGGCCCTGAACACGCGCAGGGACTATCGTGAACTGTTGCAGGATATTCACTGTCCCAGCCTGGTGCTGTGCGGTGAGGAAGACCAGCTCTGCCCACCCTGGATGAGTGAACAATTGGCGCAGGGCATTCCGGGCTCAACTTTGTTAATCGTTAAAGGCAGTGGACACCTGGTACCGCTGGAAGCACCCGAAGAAGTTTCATCCGCTATGCTGGGCTGGTTGGCAAAACCTGCGAAATTATGATCACCCTCTACACCGCCGCTACCCCCAACGGCTACAAAGCATCCATCATGTCGGAGGAGTCTGCGCTGGAGTACCAAGTGCATGCCATTGCACTCGGTGAGTTGGAGCAGAAGCAGGACTGGTTTCTTAAGATCAACCCGAACGGCCGTATTCCCGCCATCGTCGATTTATCTTGAAGCCGCTGAACCCGGACTTTGAGCCTATCGTGCTGACCAGCACAGACGATGGCGAACTAAAAGTTGTAGCAGAGTTCGTCGAAGCACTAAGTCCTGAAGCGTTCCTCCCAGAGGAATAACCAGTCTTGGCCGAAACTGACAAGGACACCATCCACTACTTTGTCGATGAGGCAGGTGATCCTTCTCTGTTCAACCGCAAAGGCAACATCATCGTTGGCAATGAGGGTTGCTCTAGCTACTTCATTATTGGCAAGCTGGAAATCGATGAACCAGACCAGCTAGCCAGTGAACTGGAAGTGTTGCGAGCAGAATTGCTGGCCGACCCATACTTCAAAAATGTTCCCTCCATGCAGCTCGACAATCGCAAGACCGCAATTGCTTTTCATGCGAATATTCGTTACCGAGAAAATGAACAATATGACCTGCTGGTCACTGAGCTCTTTCGAAAGCTTCACCACATGGCAGACGAAGTGAATGTCTGCTTTTCCATGCGCGGTACCAAACCCAGGAACGAAGCATTCCGAACGGCGTTGGAGCAGGCAGGAGAAGAGTTCAAGCGAAGCTTTGGATTCGAGCATCACGGAACAAATAACATTATTTCGAGTACACCCGCAAAATGCGCTGGGCTGCAGGCGGTTGATTACTATCTTTGGGCGCTGCAAAGATTCTACGAACGTCAAGAGGATCGGTACCTGGAAATGATTTGGGGCCAGGTTGGTGAGATCCATGACCTGGATCGTGTTGAAGATGGAAGGAGAGGAGTCTTTTACTCAAAGAAAAAGCCGCTGAATTCAGCGGCTTTTGAGAGTTAGTGGGGTCAGAGATATAGGGCTTGCGGATCGAAATCCAGAAGTCACACGGCATGGAGCCGAATTTTGTCTCTGACCTTGCGCACAGGATACTGCACCCATTGGGTTCATATCAAGCATTGGCTGAAAGTACCCGGATCAGTACTCGAATTCTTCCGATCAACGGTGCAAATTATGCACTACGACCGCAACGTCCATGCCTTCTACGCCCAGCCAGGTGCTAGTGTTTTCAGTATGATGACAATGAAACGCGTCAATCTGTCTATTCCGGAGCTTGCCATGATCACCCTCTACACCGCCGCTACCCCCAACGGCTACAAAATCTCCATCATGCTGGAAGAGTGTGGTCTGGACTACCAGGTACACGCCATTGCATTGGGCGAGTTGGAGCAGAAGCAGGACTGGTTTCTCAAGATCAATCCGAACGGCCGTATTCCCGCCATTGTTGATCACGCTGAAGATGATTTTGCGGTGTTCGAATCCGGTGCCATCCTGATTTATCTGGCCGACAAGGTCGGCAAGTTCCTGCCACCCAATACCAGGGCAATGTTCAAGCACCATTCCGAAGCCATGCAATGGCTGATGTTTCAGAAAAGCGGCCTGGGGCCGATGATGGGCCAAGCCAATGTGTTTTACCGTTACGCCACGGAAAAAATCCCCTATGCCATCAAGCGCTATCAGGACGAATCCCGGCGCTTGCTGGAGATACTGGACCGACAACTGGCTGACAATGAATACCTGGCCGGTGATTATTCCATCGCCGATATCGCCAATTTCTGCTGGGCCCGCACAGCCCATTGGTCGGGAGTGGACAGCGCCGACTTGCCGCACCTGACGCGCTGGATCGACTTGATTGAAGCAAGACCAGCCGTTCAGCGAGGCCTGATGGTTCCTACCGCAAGGCCAAAATCAAATTCAAATGACGACCTGGTCAAGGCCGCGCAAAAGTTTGTGACCTGATGACGTGATTGTTGGTTGCACAGGAACGGGGGCCTGCTAAGCGGCTATCAAGCATTTGCTTAATTGGCGTCGGATTAACTATCAGGCTCTTCTGATCGACGGTCCAGATGATGTACCACAAAATCCACATCCATACCTTCTTCACCCCAATTGGGTATCGGGGTCTTGGGTGTGATGACAAAGCCGTTGTTCAGGTTACCGGCGGTCAGGTCCATGACCTTTCCGCTGAATCGTGAAGCAGCCCCTGGAAAAATGTGCTTGCCGTCAGGATTGGTAAACTCAAACTTGCCACCAGGCATTCGACGCAGGCCAAATCCGTCTTCATGCATCAACCGATGTTGATGTCGGAACAACAACACCAGGTTTTTCATGCTGGTTTCACCACCATCGGCCCAATGCTGGATGTGATGGGCGTCCACAAAGCGTCTGGCGCTGCAGCCGGGAAACCGGCAACCCTGATCCCGACGAATGGAAGGCGGCACAGTACGAGTTTTACGACCTAGGCTCAATGGCTCAATCCCGCCATTTTCCGGCTGCTTTTTATCCGGCCAATGCACCACGCCAGCATCGCAACAGATGCGCCGGGACGTTTCAGCTGAAACGTTTGGGCTGTTTTCCAGATGGGATTCAGCACCGACTCCGTCTGCTTTTAAGGTTTCCATATCGGTGTGGATATTGACGACGTAGTGATCAGCACTACTGCTATCGGTTTTACAGGAAAGATAGCTTTCTGCCATTCGTATTAAAACATCTGCCCGGCAAAAAGCCATGGCATGAGGGTGTTGCTTCAGCGGGGAAGGATTCTGTAACTCAGACGTTTCAACTGAAACGTTTTTGCGCTCCTCGTGCAGTTCATCCAGTATTGAATTTAATGCTTGCTTAATGATGGCCCCTTGCTCTGGCGTGAATCGGCCTTTCAGTATCAAGAACCCTTGGTCGTCAAACTGACAGGAAAGCTCGCGCAATTCGTGCCGGTCATTGTCTCGCTCCAGCGACTTCAAGCGCTGCTCACGGCGCCATGCGCTGACAGCCTGCTCTACATGCCAGGTTGTACCGTGAAAGGCAATGTTCAAAAGCACTTCTTCATTACGTTTGGTGGCTACCCGGGTAATGGCCCGAACTTTGGAGTAGCTTAGCCGTCCCTCGCGAAACGCCACGGTAGTTTGGGGTAGGTCTGGCAGTGCTTGCGCGACCCTCAGACGCTCCCGAGCCGCGCCGAGACCCAGGCCACACTTCCAGTTCAACCAATGCGCGCAGGACTTGATGCCTTCGCCTCACCAACCTTCGCATTCATTGAATTCACGTAGCAGTTCCAACCAACGAAACATGGCGGCATCGATATGAGCTGCGAGCTCGCACAAGTCGCCTTCCAACTGTTGAATACGCTGACATTTCTGCGTGCCAGCTTTTAAGTGTTGGGTGACAAAATCACCGGATGGGGTTGACGGATAGCTGCTGGAATCAAGCATTGGATTGGCTCCTTTGTCGCACTCGTATAGCTATACAAATGTATAGTAATTATGGCTCAACAAAGGATAATTAATGTATTTAATTCAATGAATTGCGACAGAACGAGGCCAGCAATAAATCAGCGACATGCGCGCTGAAACCAATCATCAATAGCCATGGCAAAGCGCGCTGGAGCACCCGCCTCGGTGCGTAAATACATAGAGGGTTCGATCAATTCCATTTCCATGATGCGGAAATCATTTTCGGCATCACGCACCAGGTCGACGCGGGCATACAGCGGCGCGGGATGCAGCGTGGACAGGGCCTGTTCAACTCTTGAACGCAATAATTCTTCTGGTGTAACCGAGCGGATCTCAGAGCCGTACTCTTCCTGTGAACGAAACTCCCCAGCCGCAGGTACTTTCAGAATGGCGTGGCTGTATTCGCCATTGAAGTAAAACAGCGAATACTCACCTTCGGTCAGGATTTTCGACATAAAGGGCTGAGCCATCGCTGCGCGACCCGCTTTGGCCGGAAAGCGCGCAGCAACCTTTTCAAATTCGGCTTTGGGCATAGCGACATGTAAACGAAAAGTATCCACGCCGTTGGCGCCGATCACCGGCTTGATCACAATCTCGTCACTTGCGAGTTCAGCAAAACAAGCTTGCACAGCCTGGGCATCCAGATGATCCTTCCACAAGGTGGGTACAATCAGTACGCCTTGGCGCTCCAGATCACGCAGATAAGTTTTGGCCAGATTCCACCGGACCAGGCCAAGTGAATTGGCCAGAAGCGTTTGCGCATCAATGGCCTGCAACACATCCAGAAAGCCATTCATATCATCCCAATAGTCCCAGGTCGAACGGATAATCACGACATCAAAGTCGCTCCAGGGTATTTTCGTCTGCCGCCAGGACAACACTGAAGGCGCCCACCCCAGATCAGCCAGCGGTTGCAGGGCACGATCGTCATCGATTACAAAATCACCACGTTCCTGCAGCGTGAGAAAGGCGCAACGCGGCGGGCGCGACGACGCCAGCTTATTGCTCACCGGTAACCCAATCCGTGATTTTCTGTTCCAGTTGGGTGAGGGGTATGGCACCGTCTTGCAACACCCGATCGTGAAACACGCGGATATCAAAATCGTCGCCCAACTGGGTTTCAGCCCAATCCCGCAAGCGGCGTATTTCCAGTGCGCCGAGCAGGTAAGAAGTCGCCTGCCCGGGAACCGCGATGTAACGATCGACTTCAGCCGCGTTCAGCGCATGCGTGTTGGCATTGTGCGCATCCATGTATTCCAGCGCCTGCTCACGTGACCAGCCCAGGCCATGCATGCCGGAATCAACAATCAAACGGGCAGCGCGCCAGGCTTCATTGGACAACATACCCAGTCGATCCAGGTCGGAAGAATACAAGCCCATCTCGTCAGACAGACGCTCGGTATAAAGCGCCCAACCTTCACCGTATCCCGACAGAAAGAAATAGCGCGAAATCGGATGCAGATCGTCGCGTTCCTGGGCAATGGTGAACTGGGTGTGGTGGCCCGGATAGGCTTCGTGAAATGCCGTGGCTTCCAGACCCGCCCGACTTTGGGTTTCCGCCTGATAGGTATTGATCAGATATTTTCCGGGTGAGCTGCCATCCGCTGCTGCAGCAACCGCCTGGCCACCAGGGGCCGATTTTTCCTGAAAGGCCGGATAAGGCTCAACGATCACCGGTGCTTTTGGCAAACGGCCAAACCACTGTGGCATGGCGGCTTCGGCCCGCGCCAATGCGGCTTCGGCATAGGCCACCATTTCAGCGCGGCTTTTGAACAGATATTGCGGATCGGTTTTGACCAGTTGCAACAGCTTGAGTGGATCGCTCTCAGCAAAACTGCGCTCACCGATTTCGCGCATTTCAGCCATGATGCGGTCCATCTGCTCC
>Ga0163153_10003850_pt1 | contig 19558 bp, 15 predicted proteins | sample OliLakLV19MP6IB1_FD_148629 | JGI IMG/M metagenome (GOLD analysis project Ga0163153, IMG submission 148629) | Freshwater microbial mat bacterial communities from Lake Vanda, McMurdo Dry Valleys, Antarctica - Oligotrophic Lake LV.19.MP6.IB-1 | ecosystem: Environmental > Aquatic > Freshwater >... | reverse complement strand
GGTTTCTCGGCCAAGGACTGTTTTTCGGCCGCTGGGTGGTTCAATGGATCGCCTCTGAAAAAAAGGCTGAGAGCCAGGTTCCTGTTTCGTTTTGGTATATGAGCCTGATCGGTGGGCTGATCACGCTCGCCTACGCGATCTATCGAGTAGATCCAGTCTTCATCGCAGGACAGAGCATCGGATCGATCGTCTACGTTCGCAACCTCATGCTGATCTCGCGCGCGAGCCAGACGAATCGGCCGATCAACCCCTCCTCGTAATTTCTTGAAATCTCACCCGTTATATTCCCGAGCGCTTCTGCTACAATCGATAATTGGCTGCTACGACGAGCCTTCGGCCGGCAAACTCGCCCCGCGAACCCACGCCGTACGGCACGAGTACGCATCGGGCCTTCAGGGTTCCCCGTGCTGGCCTCACAAGGTGACGCAGGGATTTCGCGACAGATCGTCATAAATCATGCGTTCTCACACTCTCAACGCACGCAATCACCACGCGGTCCGAACGATTCCATGACCACCACCGATCGTTCTCACCACGCATGGCTCCTGCTGGCCCTCCTCCTCCTGTCGGGACTCTTGTTTTTCTTGGGACTCGGCGACATAGGTCTGACCGACCGTGACGAGGGGCGAAACGCCGAAGCCGGGCGCGAAATGTTCGAGTCAGGGGACCGCCTGACCCCGACGTTCAACGGTGAGCTGCGCGTGGCGAAACCCGTCTTTCTCTATTGGTTGATGGACCAGTCCTATCACTTGTTCGGTGTGAATGAGTTCGCCGCTCGATTCCCTTCTGCCCTCTTCGGTGTGGGATTAATCCTCATCCACTACCTGTTTCTTGTGCATCAGCGCGATCGAACCGTCGCACTCTTCGGCGGACTGATGCTCTTACTCAACCTGGAAATCCTGGGACTCGGGCGCATGGCCCTGACCGACAGTGTCCTGATTTTCTTTACCACCGCGTCGCTGTATGGGTTCTGGCTGGGACTGCATGGAACAGGCAACTCACGCCGATGGATCTGGGCCTTCTATGTCGGTATGGCTCTCGCCACCCTAACAAAGGGGCCGGTCGGATTCGCCGTGCCTCTTGTCGCAGCAGCGCTCTACTTGACCTGGACACGTCGGTGGCTGGACTATTGGCAGAAGGGAGTTCCTCTTGCAGGCATGGCACTCTTTGTTCTGCTCGCCGCCCCTTGGTATGCGGCCATGTTTCTCGTGCACGGCGACGCCTATGCCACAGGCGCCAAAGCCCATACGATTGGCCGATTCCTCGCTCCGATGGAAGGACACCAGGGCACCATTTTCTTCTATCTCCCGGTCCTACTCCTAGGCTTCTTTCCTTGGAGCGCGCTCCTTCCTGTCCCACTCTATCGCACAATCAAAGAATGGTACCTCATACGCCGTGCACGCACTCATCCGGATCCCACCGGCGCATCCGAACTTGACCTCTTCGCGGCTCTATGGGTTGTGGGTACCTTTGTGTTCTTCACGGCTTCTGCGACCCGCCTCCCTCACTACATTGGTCCACTGTTTCCTGCTGCCGCCTTGTTGACCGCCTCATACTGGTCCCGATGCCTGCAAGATCCGGCGACGAAAGGGATTCGAGGGTCCATCCATCTCATGATGGGCGTGGGATATCTCCTGGCAATCGGCTTTGCCTGTCTCCCCACGCTCTACACAACCTATGCGTCCAAGATGGTCAAGGAGTTCCCCTTAGCCGGACAGGTGGATCTCGGCATCGGCCCCTATCTGATTGCAGCCTTGCTATTAATCGGTATGACGTTGGTGGGATATTTCGGATTGAACGACGAGCGACGTGGAAGAGCATTCTGGGCCGCCGGGGGAACCCTCGCAGGCCTCGTGCTGATCGTTATCGTGATCTCGTTCCCGCACATCAATCGATATGTAGTCGCGCCCCCCCAAGAGCTCGCCTATGCCGCAGGACTGAACCTAGACCGCCAAGATCAATTCATTGCCTACGGCACGCTGAGACCGTCCTCCGTATTTTACGCAAAACGTCAGACCCTCTTCGTCCCCATCGGGGAAGAGGATAAGATACGGACGGCATTGAAAGAGACCAAGAGAGTCATCATCCTTTTGCCGGAAAGTGCACAACCGAAATTACCAGCGGAAGCGGCCGGGTTGGTCCCCATTCTGAAGCGCTACGGCTATGTGCTGCTGGCCAACCAGCCGATGGTGACGATTCCACCCAGTGCAACCCCACCTCCGCCACCGCCCACCATTCTGGGCCATTGAATGAACAGTTAATCCAGTCTATTGCTTGAATCTCGTTGGCCTAGTTCAACCAGATACACAAGACGCATCCTCCATCTACATCGGCACAATACCTTTCAGAGCATAACTGGCTCCCAACACCAACAGCATAGCCGCGACAAACAAACCCTCAGTTATGGCGGTCCATAATCCTCCATGACCTTCCGCCATGGAGTGAACCTCTCCAGGGAAACCATCCAGCCAATGGGCGAGACAGACGAGCAGGGCGGCGGTCGTGACAAACAGAGAGCCTGCCGTCATTCCTAATCCCAGTCCCACAAGACCTCGAGCCAACGATCCGGATAGCCAGTCAGGACACCAAGCCGATTGCACCGTCCGCAAAACATGGCCCACGAGCCCGACCAGAGTCAGCACCAGGCCACTCCATACAAGCTGTTGCGATGGCCAGGCTTCAGACGGGAGGTGCACGATCGTCCAGACGAGGGCGAGTGTCGCCACGAAAAATGGCGTCATCCGACAGACTGCGAAGCCGACTGACGAACGCCATTCGCGCCAAGGATGAGCTGCAACCATCCCCATAACACAGCCGAGCGCTGTTCCTCCAGCCACGTCGGTCAGATAGTGAGACCCACGGATGATCCTGCTGGCGGCAATGGCCACCGCTGTCACGAGAATGAGCCATCTCGCTCTTGGGAACTTTGTAGCCAGCACCGTTGCGACCGCAAATGCTGCCGCCGCATGCCCGGACGGGAACGAATCCCACCCGCTGCCGCTGACTGGGGAAAGCTCAAGATTTCCGGCATGCATAAACTTGGGACGAGGGCGGCCAATAGAATGTTTTAAAATATTGGCGCTTAACGCGGCAAGACCGTGCGCGATGAGGCTCTGCCAGCCTGCATCTTTCCACTGCGGATGTTTCAATCCATAGCCGACGGCCAGCAGGACAAGGCTCAGGATAACGAGATACTCTCCCTTACCCAGGCGGTCTCCGATATCGCTGAGCTGGGCAAGCCAGGGATTGGCGAGGTGGTCCCTGTGAACATCGTTGAGGGAACGGATGAACCGGGTCAGCGGCACATCCCATTCGAATAACCCGACGAACGCGAGGATGAGTCCACAGATGGAGAAGAGGAAGGCTGCAACAGGCGTGAATCGCGAGGGCGCCATGAAAATCGGTCTACGCGTGTATCGATTCGTATTCAACGGTCAACAATGTCTGCAGGATGTTCAAAAAGGCCTCGCTTCTCACCCGCCCAACCCTGGCGACTATTTCACCCGCCCGCCCTGGGTCTGCCAAGACAGCCTCTTCGCCCTGGGACGCGCCTTGTCACAAACTAGGCCGCAGCGAGCTACCGCTTTATAAGGGGTAGGTGGGATGACCCCAACTGCGCGCATCGAACGAGCACAGTTTCACCGTGCGCGTTCTGCGAGCAAGGGGGTCGTCCCAGCTACCCCATCCCACCTTTTTCAGCATCCTGCTATGGAACCCAATCGGCGAGAAAAACATTGAATTCGCCGGGGATTTTGGCCTGGCGATCCGATACCCAGACCAGGCTCTTACCATCCGGGGAGAACATGGGGAAACTGTTGAATCGCCCATCGAATGTGAGCCGTTCGAGCCCCTGCCCATCTTCACTAATTACGTAGAGATGAAAGCTCGGTCGCCCTCCCTCGCCCTTCGTTTCGATATTCGATGAGAAGATAATCCTTTTACCGTCGGGAAAATAGAACGGCGAAAAATTCGACGCCCCGTTCGATGTCACCGCCCGTTGCCCACTTCCATCCGCATTCATCACAAAAATTTCAAGCTGCCCCGGCTCCACCAGACTCTGTTTGAGCAAGTCCTGGTACTTGTCGATCTCCGCCTGGTCGGTGGGATGCGCCGCCCGATAGACAATGCGCGTACTGTCCGGTGAAAAGAACGCTCCACCGTCATAGCCGATCTCGCTGGTCAACCGCCGAGGCTTCGAGCCATCGAGGTTCATCGCATAGAGATCCAAATCCCCATCTTTCACGGATGTCCAGACGATCGTCTTGCCATCAGGCGATAGAGTCGCTTCCGCATCGTAGCCGGGTGTGGAGGTCAGCCGCTGCATCTCCTGTCCATCCATGCCCACAGCACAGATGTCATAATCGTCCAAAGCCCAGCGATAGGCTCCCTCCCGCTTCGGCTTCGGTGGACAGCTCGGTCCCGACGCATGAGTCGACGAGTACAACACTCGGCGATCGCCTGGAAAAAAGTATCCGCATGTTGTGGCGCCCTTGCCGGTGCTCACCATGTGAACGCGGTCGCTCCCCAAGTCCAACACGTACATCTGATAACAACCCAACCCGGCGTCAGCTGGTTTGAGCGGGGTCGCATCGGTATTGTTCATCCAATTGTTCGTGGATTGGAAAATCAATTTGGTCCCACTGAAGGAAAAGTAGGCTTCGGCATTCTGCCGGCCCACCGTCAGCTGGCGAATATTCTTCAGATGCCGCTCAGCCTGGTGAGCGGGAACCGCCGGAGCCTTGGACACAAGACTCTCCGCCTGCCCCGTCTGCTCACCCAGCAACAGACAGACGAATCCGAGTATGCACCACTTACCGAATGGGACTGCTTGCATCGAGACGCACCTCCATACCATCGCTTGCGAGCGGCCATTCCCCTCGGGACGCCACCGCGCCATCTTTGAACAACACGAAACTATTCCATCCGTAAAAAAAGAGCAGCCGCGCCACCTTCGCGACAGCCTGTTGCGAGGCCGCATACAACACCGTGACAACACTGCCTGGGCGATCGACCCTGTGACAACTCACCAGCAGGGCAAGTCCTGGCCCTTCGTACGACGTCCCCATCACGGTGACCCCACTGTCGTTCAAGACCGCACGCTCACCGCAATGCTTGGCCATGATCGATCGAATCTCAGAACGGGATTCCTGGCCGCCCAATACTAACACCGAACCTTCCTGAGGAAACAGTCCATCCTTGTCGAGGAGGGCGATCGCCGTTCGTTCGCTAACCGGTTTCCGCTGCTCCTGGGTTTCGATACGGGCGACAATGTCCCGAAACGGCGAAGGATGACCCGGCTCATCTGTAAACGCCGTCAGCACCGATCTCCGTCCATCAGTCACATAGTGGTTGAGCACAGGCGACAGCGATTGCCGGGCGATCCGCCGAAAAGCCATGAACTCGGGATCGAGATCGATCGCGATCGGGCGGGCGGGCAACGTGACAGAGATTGTCTCGAGCTGAGAGCGCAACGGCACCATCAACATCTGTGTGCGATCACCCTCCATATGAATCCGAAGCTGGAGAGGAAAGCGGAACGGCTTGTTCGATTGGACGATCGTGGTCTCAAGCTGAAACGTCTCCGTCGGAGCCCCGGACACCGGACGAGCGACAGCCTCCGACAACGACAGCGTCGGCGCCCCATCCCGTTCCAACCATTGCGCAAAAAACCATCGGAGGTCTTGGTGGTTCTCTCCTGCAAAGACCCGCTCAAGGTCGCGCCATTCTGCGTGCCTGCCATGATATTCCGCCACCAAGGCCTTCACGGCCCGCCAAAACATCTCCTCTCCCAGCTCCTGGCGCAGGAGGTGGAACAGCATCGCAGCCTTGTGATAGCCGATCGCATTATCGCGCTCATCCAGTTTCTGCGTGAATTGCGCGACCGAATAGTCCCGCTCAGGCGGCACGTGGAGATTGTAGCCCTGCACCATCAGTCGGCGCTGGTCCTGTGCCTGCGTGCGATCTCCCACCAATTCATGCCAGTAATAATTGGCCAGATAGGTCGTCAGGCCCTCCACCCAATTCCCACGTTCGGCGCGATTGAAGACATCATTACCGATCCACGAATGCACGATTTCGTGGCCCAGCGCGTAGGGTTGCACATAATGCCGCTTGATGATGCCACTCCCCAGCAGGGTAAACGAGGGCATGCCGAGCCCGCTGGCAAAGAAATTCTCCACCACGGCGAACTTTTCGAACGGATAGGAGCCTAGCAGGGGGATATAGGCGTCCAAATAGCGTGCAGTCGCATCGAGATATTCCTCAGCCAGATGCGCGTCGTCTGGGAAAAGATAGGTCGAGAGCCGAATCTTCTGACCGGTCTTAGCCGTCCAGTCTCGAACCGTCGAGACAAAGGTATTCGCCACAAGCGTGAGGGCCTCGCTCGGCTGTGTCACTGTCCATTCCGTCATCGTCATGTTCTCATCGCGGCAGAGCCCTGCGGGGCAGGCGCGCGACTCACCGGCTCTCCCTTGGGTCACGACGGTCCATCCTGTCGGCACGGCAACCAGCAACGCATAGGTACTGAGCGATTCTGGAACATCGGGATACCAAGAGCTTTCGCTGCTGATATAGACGCCCTCCAGCCCGATATGTCCGGCAGTCTCGCTGGGCGTCACAAATCGAAGATGGCGCGGATCCCGAGGCGGATCGTTGATCACGCCATGGTAGTGCACATCCAACGTCACCAGCCCGGCGGCCACGACTTTCGAGGAAATGGTGACCTGTTGCACCGACTCTGGCGTGGAGCCATGTTCAAGTTCAAACGGCACATCGTGAATCAGGAATTCTGTCCCAGCAGATTCTTGCACGAGAGCAACGCGGTCGATCTGGAGCGTGGGGGCGAGGGAGAAACGAATCGGAGCCTTCTGCTGCGGCATCTCAATGGTCAGCCGGTCCTTTACGATGAGCGCATGCTGTTCGGGGACGAGCTGTACGAACAAATCATGGTGCCGAATGACGACGTGCGGCAGGACTGGGTCGGCTGCACAGGCAATATCCAGCACTCCATGGATGAGGAGCACGGCGAAAAAGAGGCAGGGGAAAGAGAGGACACTTCTTCCGATCGGCATCGGAAGAGTTTTAACATTCGCGACAGACGAGCACAAGCTGAATGGACATCAGTAATTTTTCCAAGTCGATGGGCTTCCCGAGGACTTCTTGGGGCCCCAGAGCCCAGGCTTCATCAAGACGCTCTTCGTCGTGACTGCCAGTGATGATGATCACCCCACCGGTATATTCGCGCTGGCGGAGTTGCCGGAGCACCTCTACTCCGTCCATGCCGGGCATGAGCAGGTCGAGAAGGATCAGATCAGGAGACGCTTGTTCTACCATCGAGAGGGCCTCGAAACCATCTTTTACGCCGAGTGCCCGATACCCACGAAGGCTGAGAAACTGAACGAGCAGGTCGCGGATCAACGGCTCATCGTCGACAACAAGGACCGTTTCCCCCGTATCGGCCACGGCTGCACTACCCGCCACCGGCGGAGCGGGAACGGATTTATCCGGAAGCTGCACCACTCGATTCACACATTCGACCAATACATCGAGCGACAAGCCCTTGCGGATAAAATCGGTTACGCGTAATCCCCGCGCTTGATTTTCCTGCTCCTCAGTCGCTCCACCGCCCAGGATGATCACCGGGGCATGAGGGTCGTACGCACGGATTTCTTTCAGGACGGTCAACCCATCCATTTCAGGCATGCGAAGATCAAGAATGGTGACACGCGGGGCCTGCTGGCGGAAGAGAGTCAGGCCTTCGATCCCACTCGTCGCCGACAGCACCTGATATCCATGTCGGGTAAAAATCGACTGGATCAGCTCGCAGTTCATACGGTCATCGTCGATAACCAGAATCTTGATCATGGCTCAGCCTCGTAGGCAAGAATCCGTGGCACACCAGCAGGGCGCAGGTACACAAGACAGCTCAGCCTAACACAGGCTATGCCTACGGAGAAGAAAACGATGGGATCTCACAGCGGGCTACACAGAGGGCGAGGCAACCGTACCGAGAAGCGCGTCCACGAATGCATCGCTTTGAAAATCTTGCAGATCCTCGGCCGATTCCCCGACTCCAATGAGTCTCACGGGCAACTTGAGTTCCTCGGCAATTGCGACGACGACCCCTCCGCGAGCGGTGCCGTCGAGCTTCGTTAGGACTAAGCCGGTGACACCGACCGTTTGATGAAATTGACGAGCTTGAGACAGTGCGTTCTGCCCGACCGTCGCGTCCAGCACGAGGAGTACTTCATGCGGCGCACCAGGATATTCCTGTGCGATAACGCGGGTGATCTTGCGGAGTTCGTCCATGAGGTTCGATTTTGTGTGCAGCCGACCGGCCGTATCGATCAAGACCACATCCACCTGCCTCGCTTTCGCGGCGGCAATCCCATCGAACGCAACGGCGGCAGGGTCGGATCCATGGCGATGACGAATCACGTCGACGCCGATTCGGTCGGCCCAGACTTGCAGTTGCTCAATCGCCGCCGCGCGAAAGGTATCGCAGGCCACCAGCAACGGCACTTTCCCTACCTGGGAAAGCCGCTGTGCAATCTTGGCGATCGTAGTCGTTTTTCCGACACCGTTCACCCCCACCACCAGAATCACGAATGGCTTAGGACTATTCGCGAGCAGCGGCTCCAACGACAGCCCTTGCACAGGCGTCAGCACCTCGAGCAGAGTCTCCCGCAAAACTGCATGTACTCGACCCGGCTGTGAGGCATCGGTCCCTTGAAGCTGTTTCTTGAGCCGTTCCATCACGCGCTCCACGACTCGGGCGCCGAGATCCGAGGCAATGAGGGCTGCTTCAAACTCTTCCAAGACAACAGGATCCGCCGCGCGGCCAAGGAGCCGATCCAAGGACCCGCGAACGGCATCGCGTGTTTTGGTGAGCCCATCACTGAGTCGCTGCAACCATCCCATAGATCTACCCGCGCCCCATGATGGCGATACGTGTCTCAGCTCGAGACCCTGAATTCGTCGAAAGATCGAATCCTGATGCGTTCAATTCACTCGTTTCGGCAACCGCAAAAGCACCCGCAGAATCATCCGTTCACGACGATGCATCCGGCGCGCTTCTTTTTCGCTCCGTTCATGATCGTAGCCGCAGAGATGCAGAATGCCATGGACCAGCAACCGGACGATTTCCTCATCAAAGGACTGGCCTGCCTCTTTCGCCTGTCGCCACGCCGTAGGCGCCGAGATTACCACATCCCCCAGCATATCCGGCATATGACATATAGCGTATGGCGTGCGAGCTTCCCGCATGGCAAAGGCTAGCACGTCGGTCGTGCGATTCTTGCCCCGATACCGACGATTGAGACCTTGCATCCGCTGATCGCCCACGAACAGGATGCCCAACTCCGCCGACGGTTCCCCGACATCAGCAAGAATCGCCCGCACCGATCGTTTCAAATGCGCCTGATTAAACGTGAAACATCGAACCTGACTCTGCATATGGACCGGCATTAATGTGACTGGCCCCAAGGGTCCGTGAGCGGTGGGGAAGGGGTGGCAGGCTTCGGCTGTTTATTTTGCGGCGATGATCGACGTCCCGCCGCACCAGATAGGGGGCCAGAAGATTGGACAGGATTCTGATGGTGATCGTAGGCCTTGATAATATCTTGCACCAGCTTGTGGCGGACTACGTCACGTTCGTCGAAATAGACGAATGCAATGCCCTCGATGTCTCGAAGAATCTCCCGCACCTCGATCAGGCCGGAGACCCGTTCAGGCGGCAGGTCCACCTGTGTAATATCGCCGGTGACGACCACCTTGGAGTGAAACCCAAGGCGAGTGAGAAACATTTTCATTTGCTCCGCCGTGGCATTCTGCGCTTCATCGAGAATGACGAACGAATCGTTTAATGTGCGACCTCGCATAAACCCAAGGGGCGCAATCTCGATGTCGCCTCGTTCAATCGCGCGCGTGGCCCGCTCCATATCCATCATATCGAACAGCGCGTCGTACAGCGGGCGGAGATAGGGATTCACTTTGGCGTACATATCGCCCGGCAGGAACCCGAGCTTCTCGCCTGCCTCAACAGCCGGCCGCGCCAGAATGATGCGACTCACTTCTTTCTTCATCAAGGCGCTCACCGCCATCGCCATTGCCAGATAGGTCTTCCCTGTTCCGGCCGGGCCGATTCCAATGACGATGTCGTGCGTCTCGATGGCTTCGATATAGATTTTTTGCGTCGGCGTCTTCGGCGCGACGAAACGTTTCTTGGTGACGATCGTCGCTGCATTAGCAAGGAGTTCTTTGATCGGAGTCTCGGGACTCTGCCGGAGCGCGCTCAAGGCGTGGGTAATGTCGTCCGGCTGGAGGACCATCCCGTCGTTGGCGAGGGTGGCGAGTTCCGTGAGCACACGCTCCGCATGGCGGGTGGCATCTGCTGTACCATCGAGGGTGAGTTCTTCTCCGCGCGCCGAGAGGCGCACGCCGAGGTCTTCTTCGATCAGCTTGAGGTGCCGGTCGTGATGACCGAACAGCACGGCGGTGTTGGTGCCTTCTCGTAGTTTGAGTTTACGCACGCCTATGCCATGTATCCTCGCATGTACTTAGTGTATCAGAGTGACGAGCAGAGGAACAAGACAGTGGCGTCTTGACGTACTCCGGGAAAGTGAATGAGACCTAGTTCCGAGAAGGAGACTCGTCGGCAGGCTGCGTAGGTGCAGTCAGGTCGAACTCCTGCCACCCTCTAGCCCCTTGCCCATCAAGGGCGATGAGCTTCACATGAGATGTTCCGCTGATGGCAGGAGACATCTTCCAAGCTAGACGCCCGGTGGCACGGTCAATCGTCATTCCGGGCGGCGCGATCTCCAATTCAAAGAACACCGTATCTCCATCAGGATCTTTCGCCTCCACCGCATACTCGTACGACCCTGAATTGGTCACCACGGATGGCTGCGACAAAATTTGCGGTGGATTATTTCCAACCACCAACGGTGTCGCGCGAGCCGGCGATCCCGCTCCATCGAGGTCATACGGCGTCACTTCGACCGTGATGAGATCCTTCCGTGCTAGCCCGCTCGTCTCGAGGACATTCTCTGGCCCTTCTTTCACCATCGAATCATTCCGCAACCACCGATATACATAGCGAATGTCGTCCTGGTCGACATCGGCCGCTACCACAGTCGCAAGAAGACGGCTTCCTCCCGCCGCAGAGTCTTGTTCAACCACGACACGAGAAATCATCGGTGGAACGTTCCTCACCAACGCGGGGGCAGTGCGGTAAGGGGCGCTCTCTCTCTGCCCATTGAAGGCGATGACGTCTACGGTCACGGCATCCCCCCGCCTAAGTGAAGCAGGATCGAAGGACGAGCTCATTGCGCCGTAAACACCAACCCCGTTCACAAACCACTGGTATCGATAGGTCACCCCCGGCCCATGAATCTCGTCTTTCTCGACTGAGACTGAAATCGGTCTATGGCGAAGGACCGGGTTGGGGGCGATGGATGCACGTCCAACCACGAGAGGCTGACCGTTTGGCGCTTGATGAGACGAGACAGGATTTCCGCCATGAGGCTCTTCACCTGTACAGCCTCCCACAACGATCAGCCCGAGCACCAGGCTCAATAATATAGGCACAGAACTGCTTGGGGCAGAGGGGACGGTCCCCTCTGCCTTGCACTCACGACGCAAAAACATCGCTGTGATTACATGTTGATCCATGATAAGTAGTGGGATCTCGGATCGATCGCCAGATTTACATCCCTTCCATCCATCGCACCGCTGCTGGTATTGATATACACCTTGTACGGGCTGGTTCCGTCGGCGCCTGAGCCGATATAGGGCACGGCCCCGAACGCTACCCCGACGCCTAAGGACGTAGACTTATTCACATTCACAATTCCTCCGGCGCCAGCTGTTGAACCGATGACCGGCTCGCTGTAGGGACCACCGGTCTTATAGAACAGGCCATAGAGATTACTGGTTCCCGATGATGCGCAGACGTCGATCGTCGGCGAGAACGAGGAGAAGAAGACTATGCCCCCGAACACGGTCGCGGCGTTCAACACCCGCTCACCGACACCAGGTCCCGAGGCAGGCAGGAGCTTGATCACCCAGCCTTCTTTCGTACCCACGAGAGAAATGAGTCCCGCCATCGAGGTGGCTCCGGTGACACCCTGCACCTGGTCGGTGCCGGAGGCCGCTCCGCAGTTGCCAAAACCCACGACACAAATTTTTGCATTCGTCACATCAACCAGATCGTTCTCATGACAGGTTGTCACGCTGCTCTGAACACAGCCCCCATTCAGAACCGAATCTTTCAACCCGACAAAGTACTGCGTCGATGTGTCCGTCTTGTCGCCCGCACCGAAGTAGCGGCCGCTCCCGACAAAGACCCACGCTTTGGCCGCATCGTCGATTGAAATATTCGGCGCGGCTAAGATTGGACCCATCGTCGTAGTCGACGAGACGCCGAGGGTATCAAGCATCTCCGTCGGTACGAAGGCTCCTGTTGCGCCCCACGTTGCAGGAGTGGTCTCCCCACCAAATTTTGTCTGGATATCTCCCGTCGTCAGACGGTAGAGCTTGCCTTTCCACAGAGAGGTTCCATCATTGATCGCGGTACCGAAATACACCACGTCAGTTCGATAGTCCTGATTTCGATCAACCCCTGTCATATCGCCAACAAAAGAGTAGGTTGTCCCCGACGTGGGCCCAACAGGAATACTCCGAGCCAACGTACCGGTCGCCATGTCGACGACGAACACTTTCGCGTACTGGGTGGCTCGACCGTCATAGCCGGTCGGGCCAGAACCGGCCACCATGTACCACTTCGCCAGGGCGTTGTCCGCGTGGAACTCCGTCAGCGGGGTCACCCGGACGACCGTCGGCACACTCGTCGTAAATCCAAGGGTACTGTCAGAAAACGACCATAAGAGCTTCGGTGCAACCTCTGGGTTGGTAATATCCAACACGAAGTAGGCACTGAAGAAATCATAGTCGGTCCCACTGATGGTCACCGTCATTTTCGGCCCCTGCCCTGCTGGGCAGGCTCCGCAGCTTCCTCCAAAGCGGAACCCGCCGATCAAGACCGTACCCCAGCCGTTCGGATGGTCGGTATCGGGGGTGAAGATCCGGACATCTTTCACGACAGGCGGCATGTCCACGTAATACACATGCTGATAGTCCGACCTCGTCAGCCACTGCAGATGGGGAAGCAATTCGTACGGGATGAATCCCCACAGTTCGTCACCCAACAGAGGACCAGTGCTGTTATCGGTCGGCGTCCGCGTGAACCGACCATGTTCCACGACCGTCGTCGTGCTCGAATCGTCACCTCGTTGGTAAAAGCCTCCATTGAATGCATGGAGCATCCCATCGTTCGCGCCCACATAGGTGACCTGCCGACGTGTGCGATATTTCTTGAAGAAGTCCGTATAGCTTGGATCTCCTTCGATAATATCGTACCGATCTCGCGGCGCCGCGACAACCGTGGGGGGCGCATCGACCACGTCTCCCAACTTCCAGACCTTCAAGTTGGCGGGATTAACCGTCGTGCTAGGCGGCACCTGCAACCGTCGATCCCGCAGGTTGGCCTGCTCAGTACACACCGCCTGATCGCATCCGCGAATGAAGTTGATGATGGCATCGGCCGTGTACACAGAAGGAGACACGGCGGCACGGAGGTAGGGACTCAACGTCGCGGAGTTTCCCGTGGTAAAAGCGATCTGTTCGCCGCTATCGACCACGCCATCATGATCACTATCGACCCACGTGAGGATGGTCCTCGTACTCGCATCCTTCAAGGCCAGCTGTTTTCCTGCCTCCCAGATCGGCTTGATATCGGCAAGCGCCTTGTCGCAAATGTAGCAATCCGCATGTGTGATCACCCCATCGCTGTTCGTATCGTCAGCGAGCCCATTGCCGTCTACATCCCGAAATTTGTCGACGAGCACGTTGCTAGTGGCGGGGTCGAGCGTGGTCTTGACGATGAGATCTTGCGTGTAATCCTGAACTGCGTCAACAATGGTGTCCTCGCGGAGGTTTCCGAAGGTGTCGACCCACAGGCTCTGGGCATACCCGGTCCATGTCACATCCTTGTTGGTCGCCGCTTCGAGCGTGCTGGGATAGAAATAGGCCTGGTAGAGCGCGCCTTCGCCGGTGCTTGAAGTGGCCAATACGGAGACCGCCGCACCCGACGAGCTTTTCCTGATAATGCTGGAGAGCGTTGCGAGCAGCTTGTCCTGAATATCCTCGACATCCGAGGATTCGAAATAGGCGTCCGGGAGGCCATCTGGGATAGCAGCACCGGTATAGTTGTTTTCTTTGTCCCACTCGCCGGTTTGCGGGATGCCATCGCCGTTCGCGTCATCGAACGCGCCCAGCATGGCTGTTTGGGCCAAAATTCCTCGCCCGGCAATATTGCCGAACGCAAAGAACGTATAAACCGTGACATTCTGGGTGCCTGGCAAGCAATGGCCTGCCACACCAATCACCGCGATGTTGCCGCTACAGGGGCGCACGTCATTGACGTGAGCCCAGTAGGCAACCGTGTCAAGGTAGAAGCTCGTATCGTGTTCTGCCAACAATGTACTCATCGGAGTAGTAGAAGCTGTGCTGCAAGCGGGGCCGCTCCCTCCACAATTCGTCCCGTTGTACGCATTGTCCCGCAAGCCGGAAGGATAGTTCCCTGAGGGAATATTTGAATCGGCTGTCGGTTGCCCGTCCGTAAGGACGATCACGAAGGTCTTACAGCAATTGACCACTTGAGAAGTACTGGCCCAGGGCGGCGTATGGTTGGCGCCGAAGAAGTAGGGATCGCGCCCGCAGGCATTGGTAATGTAGCCGGACGGGCAGGATTCAGCTCCGATCAGAGCAGTTTGTTCCGATGCCCCGATCGAGCCGATCGGGCTGCTTCCACTGTACCTAAAGCTTGTTCCGCTCGACCCGGAGCCGGAAAAGGCAATGGGGTATACATATGTGGACGGATAATAGGCCGAATTGACTTGCGCGATATAGCGAACGGCGTCGTAGAGGCTCTCAGCCAAGGGGGTGTTCGTGTCCGGGAACGTCTCACCGATCGCATCGACCATGGCCGCCGTGTTCGTAGTAAAGGTTTCGACGTTGCTGAGGTTATAGTCAATTGATTGCCCAGACCCGATGCCGACTAACACCCTCATTCCGTCGTCAGTACTGCTGGGATTGAACACGGACAAGCCAAACCGCGCCTTGCTGCCGACCTGCTGAATGATGCCGGTGGGCTCGGTGCTGTACCCGACCTTCAGAAAATACTTTCTCTGACTAAATGAATCGCCGCAGTTGCTGTTAAAACTGTTGTCGTTGTCGACACAAAAATAGCCATCATCCGTGCCGATATAAATCGTACTGGGATTGCTTCCACGGTCTACCGAAGGAATGCGCCCGACATAGGTGTTCGCTCCGGTGCCCCCTCCATAATTGACGTCGGCGTTCTCGACACTCACGCCTGTGACTTGCGCCGTGATCGTCTTCAAGGCTGGGCTCCCTGTCGTAGGGCAGGTACCGGCGGAAGCCCTAGTGACAGTACAGTCTCCGCCGGTCAGCGCGCGCTTCAACGCGTCAAACCGTCTGAAGGTGGACCAATTCAAGAAGTTTCCATCCCATGTGGTAGTGGAACAACCCGTGGCCACGGTCGCCCGCTGGGCGCCACTTGCCTCGAACCTGTTGTCGGTGATGTTGTAGGTGTAACAGGTCAGGGAGTTGAAATACCCGGAATAGGTCGTCGTGTTTGTGAAGGTCGTCACGGTCGAGGTCGCTCCAGTCGATAGGATCCCGCAGCTGGCAGTCTCACAGGCTCGATTGCTCATACTGCCAGAGTTATCCATCAGAATGAGAATGTTGGGGGTCGCGATGTTCGACACGAACGGGGGGCTGGATGCATAATCACCGTTGACGCGTACCGGCGCGACGGCTAGGGCGGATCCAGGGATGAGCCATGCTCCGATTACGGCGAGTGTTATGGTCGTACACGTTGCAATGGTCCAGGGTTTCATCATGTTTTCCTCCTGCTATTCAGTCGCACACCTTCGCGGGTCTCTTGCCTGGCTCATGTCGGGAGAAGGCCTTGGAATCTTTCCTATTTCGCCGCCCCTATTGACGCCTCGTCACCACCATCATGTCGATGTCGCCATTCTTGGAAACGTGAAATCTGGCTTCAGAGAAAAGAAGCACCGTTTCGAGCGTGATCTCGTTCCCCTTGTGATCCAGAATCTCCACATTGGATTTGACGGGATACTCTACCCCGCTGATCTGGATCGACGCAGTTCCGACCGCCTCCACCTTTCCCGCCTTGAGGTTCGCCAGTATGGCGGGAGAAGGCAGCTCGGCCTGGGCAGGGGGCAAAACCACCAGCGAAGACAGGACCAATAGGATTGCGGCACTCAATTGGATTGCGCTCTGTCGTGCTTGTGTCATAGACGCACCTCCTAGGATGACCCGATCTGTTTCATGCAGGTTTCGCCGACGGTACAACTGTACACGGACGTCACCGTGCTCACCGTACTCGCCCCGACATTCGAGGCGACGCAGGTGATTCGATACACGAGTTCATTGAGTGTTCCATTGCCTTCTTTTCTGTGTTTATACAATCGATCAATATCCCCTCTCACCGTATATCCAGAAATGCTTGTGAGGATGAAGTTCGGCGAGGAAGATGCCATATCGCCGTAATTTTCTGCGATGGTATTCACCGCAGCCGGCGGAGAGGGGAGTGGCTGACCGGAAATCTCACTGTACAACGTCGCACGGTTGGCCTGAGGGATCGGCCCAGGAGGAACCGCGTTGTCAAGAAATGCCGTGTTGACCTCGCTGTAAAACAAGGTCTGCTGAATGATGTTGACCGCCGTGCCCTCACAGGACTCCGCAGCCACCGACGCGACTTCTTTCGTTCGAACCGATCCCGCCATTCTCCCTTCCAGCCCCCCCACGGTGATCGCGGCAATCCCCAGGATCGTCATGATAAGCATGATGATCATGACCGTCAGCAGGGCCATGCCCCGCTCGCCCTTACGCGTCCGATGGGCCATCCTTCCTTTCGCGCACCTAGTGCTCATCATGGCCTCACATATTTCTTGGTTGAATGACTCTCATCAGCACGCGACGCCTTTGCTGACCATAGGTTGTGGCGTTATACCCTGGATCGGCTGAGGGATTGTGATCGCTCATAATCATGGGCCCGTTCGTATTGACTCCCGGCTTGCTGATTTCACCGAACCCTTGGTCCGGCGTCACCTGCCTCGCCACAATGATGACCTGTATCTGTTTGATCTTATCCGGCGTCATCGGCGTGAGGTTCCAACTACTGTTGGTGACAAAGTCCGTCGCCGAAGGTCCGAGTGCAGTATTGACGCCGTCAATTTCGTCGATCACCCCGTCTTCTATCAATGGATTCGGTGCTGCGGTACTGCACCCGTCGCAGCCATAGGCGAATTGAATGTCCTCGACTCCATCGACGAAGGCGACTCCGTTACGAGTCAGGCAGGTACTGCTTCCTGCCCCACAGACGGCTGGAAGGGTTGAAATCGCGTAGGTGACACATTGGAGCAGATAGACTGGCGCCCCCACGGGAAACTTTCCCTCGTATTGGCTTGTAAGTTCGATATCTCCCGCATTAATTTGCTTCACGCTCTTTGCCGCGGCCCCGCCGACGGACACCACAGAATTAGCAGCCAGCCCTTGGGTCACCATATCTGCGAGAGCCGCGGCAGACATGGGAAGCTTGTCAAATAGGAGCGCGGCAGGGCCTGTTCCTCCGACACCGGCCGACAGCACCCATGGCGTCACGACATTGGCAAGAACCGGCACCACCATCGATATTCCGTCAGGTCCATCGTCGGCACCAGTGGGCTTCTTATCGTTGGGGCGGATCCCGACAGGGAAAGGTATGACGCCATTCAGCGTGCTGCAGGCCCCTACTGTCGGAGCCCCTGGAGCCTTAGCCGCATAGTTAAAACTGGCCAATCTCACGTCTTGAGCCAGCAGTTCCATCGCCAGCCTGACGTTTTGTTGAGTATCTGCTACCTGACCCACGACGATGGTGGATTTTTGGCTCCCGATAAGCATGCTGAACGCCGCTGCAATAATCACAGAGGTGATGACGACGGCGATCATTACCTCTATGAGGGTCATTCCTGTTTCGTGTCTCGTTTCGTATCTCATTGGACCTCGCGATGACATATCGGTTTTCACCTGTCGAAAGCCTTCCGATTTGATCATTCCGGAGCGATGATGGCCCGATACGTCGTGGTCATTGTTTGCCCTGACAAATTGGTATTCGCTACCGCCTTCCAGGTCAGCGTGACCACCACACTGAGACGGTTCATGGAGGCCGCACCCGTGACAGGATCCGGATCAATTCGGGTGACCGTCACAGTGCCTCTGGCTGTGTTCAAGTTTGAATTAGCCAAGACCGCGCGCCATTGCTGACAATCACCCAATGCCTGCCGTTGCGTCGTCGCACTCTGTGGGCAAGGGGTTCCGGCAGTTGTGTCGATGTTGTTATAATCCAGGACCTTCTGGCGATTGCTTTGAATTCGCTCAATCATTTCCGTCCCGAGATTTGTTGATACCGTAACCTCTTTTGAGTCCACGTTCTTAGTCAGGGTGACGGCTTGGACTCCGCTCAGTCCCATCAGCACTCCCGCTAAAATTCCACCAGCGATCATTGCCTCGATCAAGGTGAAACCGCGGTCGGTCTGAACAGGTTGAAACTTCTTCATATGCAGAGTCTCCACGATGGCTCTGTTAGGGACAGGTCGCCGCTGGGCACCAGGTAATTTTCCCTGCCGGAGTCACGGCGACAGAATAGGCCCCCCCACTCACCGGGGTTAGAGTAATCAGCGTGTTCGCCACACCACCGCCCGTCCGCAAACCCCACGGACTGAACCCGATTGTCGTCGCAGTGATATTTGTAATCTTTCCGTCGAATTCGACCGGCTGGAGAGTTCCCCCGAACGTCACGGTGGCTTTCCCGCTGTTCATCGCAGTGGTGACCGCAATGCCCGTCCCTTTGCTCATAGCCACTGTGCGCGCCAGATTCAAGTTTCCCGCCAGCTCAGTTGTCGCTTGTCTTAGCTGCTGTCGGACAATCCATTGCTGCAAGCTAGGCACGGCCATCGTAGCCAGAAGACCAAGGACGGCAACGACAATTACGACCTCAATCAGTGTAAATCCGCCCTCACGCGGTTTCCGCCCAAGTCGGCAATCCACTCTATTTGGTCTTGGTACACCCATAGCTTCGTTACCGTCACGCAAAGGACATGCCGCTATGAACATATGACAAGCTGCCCATAAGCCATTGATATACAAGAGAGCATGGGAGGCACTCCCTTTTGAATGGACGCTTTTCGGACTTGTTGGAGACAATTCTTGTCGAAGAAGGGGAAGGGCTCAATGGTGGATTTCTTGAGCCAGGGGGAAGCCGTCGAGCAGGACGTGGTGTCTGAAACGAAAACTACGGATCAGCTATTTCATTGCCACAGCCCTGACTTGGCGATAGGTGGTTTCTCCTCGCAGGACTTTCTGTATCCCATCTTGGACCAGGGTCGACATCCCGTCTGTGATTGCCAGACTG
>Ga0163153_10003848_pt1 | contig 19565 bp, 17 predicted proteins | sample OliLakLV19MP6IB1_FD_148629 | JGI IMG/M metagenome (GOLD analysis project Ga0163153, IMG submission 148629) | Freshwater microbial mat bacterial communities from Lake Vanda, McMurdo Dry Valleys, Antarctica - Oligotrophic Lake LV.19.MP6.IB-1 | ecosystem: Environmental > Aquatic > Freshwater >... | reverse complement strand
GGCTGAAATAGCGTACGCTAGGACCCACAAATTCGCGGAACCTGGCCGGTCCGCGGCGGTCATTTCCGTGCGTCAGTCGTCCCATATGGTTACAATGCGGCGACTGTTCAACGTGGTTCCGGCCGGAACGCGAATCGTAGCCGCCTCGAGGTGTGAAGTATGTCGAAGCTCATTTACGACCGCCTGTGCCGACTCATTGCCCTCGCGTTGCTATTTCCGACGACCGCCGCTGCGGCAACGATCGACATTGATACGGTGCTTGGTCCGGGACACCTGTTCCCGGGCGAATCAATTGTTGTCGTCGATGGCGCTTCGCCTCCAACGAAATTGACAGTATTGGATGGTGCAGTCATTGGCTGGTCGCCCGGCGGTGGCGAAGTGGAAACTGGCATCGACGCGTTTGGAAACAGCGTTGTTGAAGTGCTGGGCGGACGCATCGGCGGATACAGACGGTCGGCTCTTCTGCATGACCAGTCCTTGTTCTATATGACTGACGGAGTTGCGGAATTGATCGAGTCGCGCGATATGAGCCGCGTTGTGGTTACCGGTGGTGAATGGGGAGCCGTGCATACGTACGGCGTCAGTCGGGCCTGGATTGACGGGGGCGAGTCAGGCTATAGCCGGGCATTCCATGGCTCCCGGATCGTATTGAATGGTGGCCGAGCAGAGGACATTGAACTTGTCGACGACGCCACGTTTGTCATGCACGACGGCATCCTCGACTTCGGGCTGATTATCAACGGCCGCGGCCGCGCGCTGCTGAACGGCGGATACACCTACATCGCAATTGCGCAAGGCCAATCGGAATTAACCGTTCGCGGCGGTGTTTTGATCGACACGATCGTCGCGGCCGAGAGTGGTATCATCCGCATCTACGGTACGGGACTTCACTACGCTGAAGACGACCTGAATCCGAATGTAAAGTACATTCGCGGTACGTTGGCCGACGGAACGGAACTGGAAGTGTTCTATAGAATCCGCGACCAAGGCCAAATCATCTTCCACGAAGTCCCGGAACCAGCCACCTGGGCGCTCTTGGCCATCGGAGTGGCAGTGCTGCTACTTCGTCGCCGTCATCCGACAACTACTACGGTTACGTATGCACGGCCGTCACGCCATCGACGGTATGGATGGAATTCGCTGCCATCAGTTGACGCGCGCTCAACGGCCTAAGTCCGGAGTTTTGGGATGTTCACGCCCACAATCAAGCTCATCCGATTGCTCGCCGCCGTCCTGGCCGCTTCCATTTCCGCACAGTCCATTGCCGCGACGATTGACGTCGATACCGTGTTGGATGCGAGCAATCCGTTTTTTAACGAGTCGTTGACGCTGGTCGACGGGACATCGCCGCCCACACGGCTGACAGTCTTGGATGGAGCTCTTGTGACGAGCGAGACGTTGGCGATTGACGCATACGGATCGAGCATTATCGACATGCGCGGAGGGTCGCTCAGCAGCGAGGATGAAGATATTGGCCTACGCTTGAATGATGACGCAACGCTCGTACTCAGCGGCGGGCGCATCAACACCGTTAGTTTCTCGGGCGAGGCGAGAGATCGTTCCAGAATCGAACTCCGCGGCGGAGAAATGCTCGAAGGCTTCAGGCTGCTGGATTCCAGCCGGATGGACATCGTTTCAGGACGTTTTGACGTCCTACTCGTTGCTGGATATGGGAATTCTCGAACCGTCATGACCGGCGGTAGCCCCAGCCATGTCCGATTGTTTGACGACGCCAGCTTCGTCATGCACGCCGGCATTTTACCAGGTGGACTCGTCACAGAAGGCAGCAGTCGTGCGTTGCTGAACGGCGGCTCCACGTATATTGTCCAAGTATTTGGCCAATCGGAATTGACCGTACGCGGCGGGGTTTTGATCGACACGATTGTCGCGGCCGACAGTGGTATCATCCGCATCTACGGTACGGGGCTTCATTACGCCGAAGATGACGACAATCCGAACGTAAAGTACATTCGCGGCACGCTGGCCGACGGAACGGAACTGGAAGTGTTCTATAGAATCCGCGACCAAGGCCAAATCATCTTCCACGAAGTCCCGGAACCAACCGCTTGGTCGCTACTCACAATCGGTGCGGCAGTGTTGACGTTCGTCAGCCGGCGTTCGCGGTCGAGGTGTGGAAATCCGGCTTGCGCCTGCTAGCAAATAGCTAGCGCGTAGATCGTATATGGTGGGTCGACCGTCGGTACGTTTCATTCTCCGCCGACCCGAAGAATCACACCAGGGATCACCTCGTGCAAAAACTCCTCCTCGTCGCCTTTTCGGCAGCCTTCCTTTCAATCGCGTCGCCGGTACAGGCTGACGTGCAGATCACCAGCAGGTCCTCATTGCTGTGGACCACGATTGATTTTGGCTACGTGGGAAGTGTCACCACGACGACGGATTCCTTGGCCTACACGAACATCGATGACACGCAGATCACCACGGCCGGCAGCCTCACCGATGGCGGGCCGCTGGGCGACGTGAGTTGGGACGCCACGTACCAATACAGCTTGGACCAGCATCTGGACCCCGTTTCCGCTCAAGGAATCAGCGGCGCCGGCGGCGTGGGGTTATTCACGTCCGTAGGCGGCGACGGCGTGAGCTATCTGTCGTCGTCGAATCGTTTGGAATTGGACTTCGAGAACTCCGCCCTCGCCGACTTCTTCTTGCGTTTTGTCGCCACGCCCGATAGCCGCGTCGACCTCGGACGCCTGGTCAGTCCCGGAAATTGGGAAAACGTCTACACGAATGGCGGATTCGGCGAAACCACGACGACGCTGCCGCTCGAAGCCGGCACGTATCGTTTGATGGCCCAGACCGACACGAACACGCAGAACGGCTTCGCTAATGGCGGCTCGTGGTCGTTCGAGTTCAGTGCCGTGCCTGAACCGTCGTCGCTGATGCTCATGGCCATCGGCGCGGCAGGCTTATTCATGCGCCGACGCTTCTACACTAGCCCGTAGCGCCAGCGAGGGAAAGCGGACGTTGGTGGCAATCTAATCGAATACGCCACACAGAACGTATACGTACGATCGAAGGCGAGGTTGGCGTGCCGGAGAGTTGGCTGGGCGTTCACATCAAGTGATCGCGTTCCGACAGAACTGACGTCTCGACCGCTGGTCGACGGGCTGCGCGGCAGCGTCTTAACATCGCTCCCTAGTTCATCGTCTCAAGATGCTTCTCCAGCAACTTCAGCACCTCGTCGGCGGTGCGGTGCAACGTGCTAAACACGGTGCGGAGGCCGCCCATTCCCTTGTAGACCATTTTGCAAGCGTCTTCCTGTTGCTTGAATTCCGCTTCCAGCGTCTCCTTCTTCTTGTCCAGCGCCTGCTGCATCTGCTTAATCGCCTTCATCTCCTCGGCGAGTTCCTTGTCGATCAGCGCGACGTATTCCTTTTCGGGTTCTTTCACGGATCCCCAGGCCTTTTTAATGGCGTCGACCTCCTTCTTCTTGGCCGCCACCAACGCCTCCACATCCTTTTTCTCCAGGCCTTTCAGTTTCGGCTTTGAGGCGTTTCCACATGTCGATGTTCAGTTGCTTTTCTTTCAGCACTTTTTCCATCGCATCGACGCATTCCTTTTCCCACTTGCTTCCGGAGAACTCGGTGAATCCCATCAGTCGCCTCGCAACTTGAAAGTGCTAAACAGGGCCGGCCGCTTTGGACCACAACTCAGGCGTCGAATCTATCGGAGGGCGAAAACCAGGTCAAGGATTTCGCATCCAACGCGCGGCAGTTCTTGTCATTCGCCAGACCTGTCGTTGCACGAGCCGCAGTTGCCGGCATCCAACTACGGCACCCGAATCACAAACCCCGCCCCCGTGAAGAAGTCTTCGGCTTCCTCGTTCAGGCCGACGCCGGCGCGGATGTCGACCTGGAAATTGTTCGTGAACTGGTAGCTGAAACCGCCGTCGGCGTAGTGCTCGGCCTTGAGCGTCTCCGCGCCGGAGGGAATCAACGCGAACCATTCCGTGTACGCGCCGAGTTTTTCCGTGAGTGTATAGCCGACGGTCCACGATTGCGCATACTGGAGGTATTCGTCTCCGCTGCCGTCGTCGATGCGGCGATTGATCTGGCTGCTGCCCGCCGTGGAGAGGAAGTCGTTCACGTCCCAGCCGTACAGCCAGCTCAAGCCCGGCAGCGTCTCGTCGTTCGTGAACGCGCTCCCGCCTGTGGGCACGGTCAACTGCGGCATCAGTGCCATCTCCGGCAAGATGCCCTCCTGCGGCGTGAGGCCGAGCTTGATGCCGAGATACAGATCGGTGGCGCCGTTGATGCTGCTCGTCGGCGTTCCGGGCGTCAGCGTATCCTCCACGCCGTAGTTCCAGGCCAGCCGCAATTCGAGCCAATCCGCCAACACGCCGTAGCGAAATAGCGTTTCGGGAAACGAATGCGTGCGGACTTCGGTTCCGTCCGCCTCATCCTGGAAGTACGTATAACCGGACTCGAGCTGAAACACGCCCCGGCCGACGGTAGTGCTGGCCTCGGTGAAGTCGGGCCGATCGGAGACAAGTCCTTCGTCCGGACCCGGAGGTCCGCCGCCGAAGCTGGTGCCGTAGCTCCATTGAAACAGCGTCCCGCGCGGCTTGCAGGCGCATGGGCCATACGACGATGGTTCATCCCCGCATTCGTCGCCGTCGCAATCTTCGCATTGAGCTTGCGAAGTCTGCGCATTACACATCGCAACCGTACCCGCGAGCGCACTCAGCAACACGACGCGTTGGGAAATCCAATGCAAGCAGAATATGGCACGCATCGTGGGCATCCTTGCGCCGGGCCGCGGTTCGATCCTGAAGTAGTGATCGTCGCGCGGCTGAGGAATTCATGGTTTTGATTACTCAAAACCTTGCTATGAGGAGTATCGGCGCGAGGCGCAACACACTTCCCGGCAACCCGCAAAGGTCCGGTCAGGCAATTTGAGAAAAAGAGTCACACTAGCCCGTAGCGCCAGCGAGGGAGAGGAGACGTCGGGCCCCGCTTGAGATGAAACTCTAAGTTGGGTAGTCGAGGCGCAACCGAGAGCTTCATCCCAAACGGTACGCTGAGTCAACTCTCCCTCGCTGGCGCTACGGCCTAGTGTTCGCCCGACTTAGCCTTACGCCGCCGCTCAGAACGAGAACCGCGCTTCGATGCGAAGGAGGCTTTCGTACCAGCGATTAGTCGTGACGGCCGCGCCGCCGCCGATGCCCAGCTCGAAGAGTCCCAGGTCGCTGTCCGCGTCGCGGACGAAGCGGATGCCGGGATGGATGTTGAGGATGCCTTCCGGATCGACTTCGACCGGTACGCCGCCGGGATACGAGGTTTCCAAACCGTCCAGCACCGACCAGCCGATGAGCTCCAAGGTCGGCATCGCGGCGAACGAGTCGGTCTCGAACCAGACATGGCTCACGCCGGCGCCGAACTTCAACACTTCGCCCGCATGATCGAGATGCCCAGGCGTCGGCACCCAGAATTTGATTTCGCTGTGGAAATACGTGCGATCGCTCCACTTCATCCGAGCCAGGAAGCCGGGCTCGATCGAGATATGCCCGGTACCGAGACCGCGTGGGAAAAAGCCCGTGTTGAAATAGGTGCGGAAGTATTGCGTGATCTGCCAGCGTTTACCGTCGATCAAGACGAGCTTGGTGGTCAGATTCATATCGCCGAAACCGGCCGTATTCGGATTCAAATCCGGGTCGAGGATGCGAATCGGAATGTCCGTCGCGGCGGAGAACTTCGGTCCGCCGAATTCCATTTGGAAGCGGATGTCCTGGTAGTCGACCGAGCGCTCCGGAATGCTCGGTCCCAAGCCGGTCAACGAACTTGGCCGCGCCCAGAAATACTCGGCGCGGTCGGGGCGTTCCAGGTTGTAAGCGCAATCGACGCGTGTCCGCAGGTTATTGAACGGCTGCGAGACGTCAATCTCCATCGGAGCAAGCATCACGCGCTCTTGACCCAGGCCGGAGTCGCTGGGGTCGTCGGCCGATCCGAACCAACGCTCGATCGGGCTGCAATGCGGGCAGCCAAACTTGCGCCAGCCGCCGCACGGCGGATGATCGGCCCACGGGTCCGCTTCCGGACCGTAAATGCCGTCGTAGCCCAGCTCACCCGGAACGAGGGTTTCACCTTCGCCCAGCGGCAGCGGACCGTATTCGACGCTGCCGGGTGGCAACGGCTCGGGCAATGGCAGGGCCATCGGCGCCGCACCTTGAGCGCTGACTTGCGTTGCGCCGGGCGAATCCCAAAGCCGGCGAAACACTGGCCTTCCGTATTGCGGATCGTCCGACCAGGAGGCGGTCATTCCGGGCCCGTTCGCCGAGATCTCGCTCTTGGGCGCTGGGACTCCATAATGCACGTCAGGGCGGACATCGGTCAGTTCGCCGGCCGCGTCGGTTTCCGCCCGCGGGAGCCCCAACACGATCGGCCGCCGCTGGGGACGGCCCGGCTGGACCGGCGGAAGTCGAAGAACTTGCTTCGGATCGGTGGGCGGCTTGCCTGCCGGTGCGCTGACCGGGGCATTCGGCCGGGCGGGCGGCTGCGCGCTACCCACGCCGGCAGATCCCAGCAGGATCGCCAGTAGCGCGAAGCGGATTTGCAGGCCCAGTTCCGGCATCAGTTAATTCACGCGGCGAAAGTCGTCAGGTTGCCCAGTCCTCCCAGTTGCCGGCAGCGCGATGGGGCGCGCGCCGACTCCGCAGAGTGTCCGAACATGTATCGACCCTAACGATTGATTTAATCAGTCAAATTAGGGTGACTTTGCGGGCCGGCGATTGGCAGCGCGACGTCGGCAGCTAGATAACCCGCCGACGCACTGAAATGGCGGCGATGGCCACGGCCGCCAGAACCAGCGCTCCTGGCTCCGGGACGGGCTGATAGAGGAATCGCAAACCGTAGTCGCCCGCGTACCGATGTGCGCCAACGTTGGTCGGATCCACAGAGACGGAAATGGCGAGGATCACCTCGCCGCTAGCCGGAACGCTGCCGTCTAAGGATGAAAAGTAGTTGCCGTTCGCGGGATCAACATTGTCGTTTTGCGCCATCAGAAATTCCGCGCCATCGTACTGCGTCAGTAGCGTGTCGAGGGGCGAGCCAAACGGCCCGGCCAGGGTTTCGGCGCTCCAGGGCGTTCCCGGGGTAAGTCCGACGAAGCGATAGTAGTCGACATCGCCGAACGGTCCGGACTTCAATACGATCGCATATTCACCGGACACCTCATGCGGCGTCTCAAAGATGTCATCGATCCCGTCGAAGTCGTAGTCCGCAAAGCCAGTGACTTCCAGTCGCACCGAACCGTCTTCATTCGCGGTAGTGAAAAAGCCCGATGCGCGGGGGCCGCCCAACGGGCTGCCGTCGTCGGAGAATTCGATTTCGTTGCCCGACGTATCGAGCCCGCGCATCACCGTATCGGGCTCGCCTCCTCCGATTCGGTTGTCGATGTAAGCGGCGACGGGAAATCCGGGCGGCCAGAAATTGAACTCGTGATGATTCACTTGCCCCGGCAACAGGTCATGGAATTCGAATTTGATGCCTTTCAAAGGCTCGAAGGGCAGCAACTCCAGTCCCGCGTCGACGAGCGACGCTCCGTTGTCATTGCCCTGAATCACCTGGGCGTCCGCAAACAGGTTGTTCGGTTCGTGTTCCTGAGCACGGCCAAGACTTGGCGCGTGCCAGACCAACACGACGCTGGCAAACCATCGCGGCAGCAACCGACGTGAGAGCATCGTGGAATGAGCTTGTGCCATGCGGTGAATTCGCGGAATTGTCAAACTGCCGAAAGGCGGAGGACTTGCAACGTTGAATGTAGTCGAGACCGATCGGTCTCGCCACGAAAATGCCGCCCTAACTGGACGGACGGAGCCGACTAAGGACGTCTGCGTAGAAACGCGGCCAATCCGGCGAGATCGTCGGTGTTGATCAAATCGGCCCCCGCTGCATGCAATTCCGCCCACATCTCCGGCGTGTCGGCGGTGGCCCAAAACCGCACTTGTTGGCCGCGATCGTGGGCTTTTTGCACGATCGCGCGCAGCTTGTCGCGTTCCCCGTCCGGAATCGCGCCGGCGCCCCGCCAGGTGAAATGCGCGCCCCAGCGATCGCTTACCAATGGCATCAAACGAGCGCGAGGTTCCGTTTCCAGATCGGCAAGCCGCCCGTCGATGCCAGCCTGGCGCGGCAATTGTTTCGCCAGCGTCTCGATCGGCCGGTTCCCTGAAATCACGACCATGACCGGCCCTTCGCTGCGGCCTTCGCTGGTCCAGCGGGTGAACAACTTCGGATACTTATCGAGTCTCGCCGCCAAGGCTTGATACGTCGATTCAGCTTCGGATTTGAAATCGATCAGCAACAGGAACGGCGCAGGTTCGGCGTACACGGAGCCGTCATGGCGCGCAACCCGTTCCTGCAACGGATCAAGATACAGGCGCTCCAGCGTCCGCTCAGGCTTCACGTCGCCGGGGTTGTGCGCGACGAGCAACTCGCCTTCGACAAGATACACGTCCGCCTCGACGCTCGTGAAGCCTTCGTCCAGCGCATCGAGCAACGGGCGCTCGTGCTCATAGTCGTTGTGCGCGTGCGCCCGCGGCAACGGAGTGACGTCCGCCGCACGCGCCGTTGGATCGCTCCACGTGAGGCACAATAGGATGACGACGCGAAAACTGCAGCGCGCGAACATGCTTGACGTCTCGGCTAAATGAAGATTGTTCCGCAGGTCTAACGCAGCGCTTCCCGCTCTTCGCGCACAATCGCGACCGTCGCCGTTGCGCCGATGCGTTCTGCGCCGGCGTCGCGGATTCGCGCCGCGTCCGCGTAGTTGCGCACGCCGCCGGCGGCTTTGACTTTCACGTGCGGGGGCGAGTGCTCCCGCATCAATCGCACGTCGTCCACTGTTGCGCCCACGTAGTTGTAGTGGCCGTCGGGCTGTTTCACGAAGCCAAATCCGGTCGAGGTCTTCACGTACTCCGCGCCGACTCGCGCGCAGATTTCGCAGAGCTTGACCTTCATTGCCTCGTTCGGCAGGAAGTCATTCTCGAAGATCACCTTGGTGATCGCACCCAGCCGGTGCGCCACGGCGACGACGGCGCGAATATCTTCCTCCACATACGGCCAATCTCCGCCGAGCGCTTTGCCCACGTTGATCACCATATCCAGCTCGGTAGCGCCGTCCCGACAGGCCTGTTCCGCTTCGAAGACCTTGGTCGCCGTGGACGGGCTTCCGTGCGGAAATCCCACCACCGTACCGACAGCCACGGTCGAACCCCGCAAGCATTCCGCCGCCAGCGGCACCGCGTAGGGTTTGACGCAGACGCTGGCGACGCCGTGTTCCCGCGCGACGGCACAGCCGGCGCGAATTTCGGCGTCGGTCAACGTCGGGTGCAAGAGGGAATGATCTATGAGTTTGGCGATCGACATGAGCAAGGCATCCGGCGAGGACAGAATTGCGAACATTGGGCGCGCATCCTACCGCTCAGCCGTGGCGCCACCAAGCCGCTCCCATGACTTTGGAACGTCGTCATTCCGAGGGCGCTAACGGACCCCGAAGGAGCGGGGGCGTTCGCGAAAACATATCCGGGTTGCGCGATTATTCATTGTAAAGCCCCCAAACCCAACTACCATCGCATGATAGCGCAACCTAGGTAGAAATCCGCGCGGTGACTGCTCCAAACCTTTGCTGACAAAGGCTTAACGCAAAACACACCGCGGACCAGGCATTTCCCCGTTATCCTGTGAGGCTCACAGGCGGACTCGGAAGGCACTACGGACACCACCTGGGATCGGTTCAACAGAACAAGGGAAGTCGGTAGCGAATGCGAGCGAGGCCTGGACGTTGACCTGCCGGCGATGCATTTCGTCGAGAGAAGCATCTCAGCCTGCGAACGCCGGCACGTGAATCAGAGCGGACGTTTTCATCTCATCAGGAGCACCACACATGAGACAGACAGCTTGGTTGGCCATGCTCGCCGCGGCGGGACTGGCGGTCGTCGCCGGGGGCACGACCACCCTCCGGGCAGCGCTTCAGGACAACCTGGTCGTACATTTGGCGCTGGACGGCAATACGAACGATTCTTCGCCACGCAACAACGACGCCGTGGCCGGTCCGGGCGGCGCGTTCTACCTGCCTGGTCCGAACGCGGACGAAGTGACTCGCGATCCGTATATCGGTTCCGGCTCGCTCGACCTGACCTACGGCACGTCGAACGAATACGTCTCACTCGTGAACACGTTGTCCGATATTTCGTTCGGCACCAGCACCGATTTCTCGGTCACGCTCTGGGCCCAGCGGATCAACGACGACGTCCGCCCGGAAATTGACGACCCCTCGTTCATCAGCAACAAGAACTGGGCCGGCGGCGGCAATCCAGGCTGGTTGATCTTCGCGGACAACGATGGTTGGAACTGGAACTGGGCCACGGAAGTGGCTGGTTCCCGTCGCAACTTCACCGGGGGAGCACTGCCCGCGGGCGAGTGGCACCACATCGCCGTCACCCATGATCGCGACGGCCTGGCGACGTTTTACAACGATGGCATTCAGGTTGGCTCGGTCAGCCTGAGCGCTGGCAACGTCGACACGACTGCCTTGGGATTCAACACGAATATCGGGCAAGACGGCACCGGAGCGTACGGTCCGACGCTGAGCCACAACTTGGATGACATCGGCATTTGGCGCCGCGTGCTGACGCCAGCCGAAGTTTTCACCATCTTGAAAGAAGGTCGCGGCGGCCTGGATATTTCCGAGATCACCACGACTCTCGTCCCGGGCGACGTGAACGTAGACAATGTCACGAATGCTGCTGATTATGCCCTCTGGAATGCCAACGTCGGCTTCTCCACGGGCACCGGCGCCGGCACCCCGGCGAGCTTCGCCAAGGGCGATGCGGATTACAACGGCATCATCGATCTCGCCGACTTCAAGTTGATCGCCGATAACGCCACGCCAGGATTGGGCGTGCCCGAACCAGGATCGTTGGCCTTGGCTGCTTGCGGCTTAGGGGCCTTTGCCTTGTTGCGTCGTCGTGGCGCTCGTCGCTAACCGCGTCGCGAGTGTCTTTCATCGATCATCAACATCATTCCTTACGCACCACGTAACGACACGAACCATCGATCCAGGAGATCGCAACATGATCATTCGTCTTTCCAGAAAACGCAACGCTGCCGCTGCGGCGTTGGCGGCGTGGCTCAGCGCCTCGCCTGCCACCTCGTACGGCACCACGTTTTTCTACGAAGACTTCGACGGCGTCACGCTGAAGCCGGCAGTGAACGAAGCCATTCCGGTTGACTTGCTCGGCTGGACCGACGTCCCGCCGGCCGGTTGGACCGTCGACGACAGCGGAGTCCCGGGCGCCTTGAGCGGCGACGACCTGCGGGACGGCCGTACCGAGTGGGCCGGCTGGTCGTTCGCCAGCAAAGAGTTCTGGACCACGGCAGACGATCAGGGCCGCACCGACTTCGACCGAGCGAGCGGCAATGTCGCCGTGGCCGACCCCGACGAATGGGACGATCAGGCGCATGATCCCATCACGAGCACTGCCACCACCTACAACGCCCGCATGGCGACGCCGACGTTCAGCGTCGCCGGGTTCCGCCCTGGCAAGTTGTTCTTGACGTACGACTCGAGTTTCCGTCCCGAGGGGCCGGATGACAATGCCGACGCGTACAACGATCAGTCTCCCGTGGTCAGGGCGAGCTGGGGTGGCGCGGCGAATGTCGAGATTCTCCGTTGGACGTCCGACCCAGCGGCCGCGATGGGCGGCACGGTGATGCGGGAAGACAACAATACCAACGACTCAATCACCATTCCTTTGACCGTTCCGGCTGGCGCCACGACGCTGAAGCTGGACTTTGGTCTCGAACGGGCCGAGAACGATTGGTGGTGGGCGATCGACAATGTCGCGGTGGCGGATGCGCTGCCGAAGTTCAAGGTCGTCATCGACAGCGTGGACGGCGATGTCGCGTTGGTCAACGGCTCGAACAAGCCGCTCGATCTGAAGGGATACACGATCACTTCCGCCAGCGGCAGCTTGTTGCCGGCCAATTGGGATAGTCTGCAATCGTCCGGCGACGCCGGCGCCGGCTGGTTGACGAATGTGAACGCGTCGACAGGCAACCTGACCGAGACCAATCTGAACGGATCGTTCCTGCTGGAGCCGGGCGATTCGTTGTATCTTGGCAAGCTTTTCAAGTTGGGCGACTCCACGGACGGCTTCGCCTTGCAGATTCTGGAAGCCGGCAAGCCAGCGGCCGCCAGCTTCGTGGAAATCGATGATTTCACGCCGGATACCGACCCGGGCCAGTTGGGTGACACCGACAACGATGACGATGTGGACATTACCGACTTGAACAATGTCCGCAACAATTTCAGCGGAAACGGGTTGGGCGACACCGATGGCGACAACGATGTCGATATCACCGACTTGAACAACGTTCGCAACAACTTCGGCGCCGTGCCGGGGGCGAACGCGGTTCCGGAACCGTCGACCTTCGGGCTGTTGGGCCTGGGGGCCATCGTCGCAGGATGGTTCACGCGGCGTCGCCGGTAGGAATTCGAATTCTTGGCCTGGTTTTCCGAAACCAAGTCAGGACGAATTTCGTTAGATCGTTATACTGAAAGAGAACCGGCAGCCGCGCGTTGAGCGCGGCTGCCGGACTTATATCGCCCGGGAACGTCAAGCGTTTTTCCCAGCGAAAAGGCAGTTTGGCAAATCGGCCGTCAACCCCTGAGGCGCGTCCTGCTCCGTGTTCCAGGACGCGTGCCAGAGTTTGACGTGGTGTGTGGAGCAAGAGGTTTCGTCGCGCCCGCGACCACCACGCTTTCGCAAGCATGGTCGGCCAGTGTGTTTCTGTTTTTCCCGAGGGGCTGGTTGCGGATTGTCAACGTGTTCGGCGTGGGTCGAGCCGAGGAACAATTTGCTGATTCGAGAAGAAGGCAGGAGGAACTCATGGTTTCGCGACGTCGGTCGGGCTTTACGCTCGTCGAACTGTTGGTCGTCATCGCCATCATTGGCATTCTCATCGCGCTCTTGTTGCCGGCGCTCCAGGTAGCGCGGGAAGCCGCCCGCAAGGCGCAGTGCCAGAACAACTTGAAACAGATCGGCTTGGCGCTCCACAACTACGAGAACACCCACAAGAACTTCCCGATCGGCATCTACCAGTCGGTCGGCTGCGCCTGGTCGGGCTATCTGCTGCCGTACATGGAGCAGAACTCGCACTTCAAGAACTTCCGCTTCGATCTCGGCGAAGGCAGTCAGCAGATGCAGTGGGCGTTTTCCAGCCGCGCCACGCCGGCCGCACAGCGAACGCCGATGATGACGGCCTGCGAAACCCATTTCCCCGTTTACAAGTGCCCGAGCGCTCCGTTTCCAGACAACATTTACAACACCTCCGCAGACGACTGGGTGTTGCCGATGCGGGCGCCTTCAACGTACTTGGGCTGCGGTTCAGGAACTCTCACCAACGACGAGAATGGCATCAATAAACGCACGAAGGCAGTGGTCAAGTGCGCATTCTTAAATGAGGACGGAATTCTGCTGGGGGTTCATAGCTCTGGCCTGAATGCCTCGGTAGGCCCCAGCACGATCGTCGGGATCAAAAACATCAAGGACGGCATGTCGAACACGATTGTCGTCGGCGAGGCGCTCCCCGATGGACAGCCTTACTTGAACCGTGAAGATGTGAGCGGCGGCGGGCGCCCTCAACCAGGTCAGGTTTACCCTCCGGGAGGTCGCAAGGATCATTGGGCGATTGGCGGCGATGACGCCGACCTGAACGACGGAGTGGACGGCTCGGAGTTTCTGGGCTCGACGGGCGTGCCGATGAGCACCACTACCGAAATCGCCTTCGGCAGCGCCCACAACGGCGGCTGCTTCGTCTGCATGGGCGACGGCTCGGTGAAGTTCCAGAACGACACCATTGAACTGATCAGTTGGAGTCGGATGGGGTCCAGAGCGGACCTCCTGACGATCAAGGCCGATCCGTGATTCGCGCGCAGTCGCCCCTCACGTTCCTGTCATTCGGAGGACTCGTTCTTTCATGCGATGCGTAGCTATTAACGCCACACGGCGCCAATTCCTGGGAATGTTGTCTCTGGGCGTCGTTGTGGCCGTCTCGGGTTGTGGCGGTTCCGTGGAGCCGGAGGAATTGATCGTCTTCAAGGACGCCATGGCGGCGATTTCCACGGGCGATAACGCCAAGGGCATGGAGTTGCTGACGAAGTGCCTGGAGATCAAGCCGTCGCACTACGCCTACTTGGAACGTGCGAAGCTTTACATGGAAGCCAAGGAAACCCCCAAAGCGATCGACGATTGCCAAAAGGGACTTGCGCTGGACCCGGGAAATAAGGACCTCACCTGGCTGCTCGGCGAGTTGAAAAAACCTGAGCCAAAGCGCTTTCAGGGCCCGGCCGCACTTCCCCCGGCCTCACGAAAGTAGCGGACGAAAAGTACGCGCACGTTGAGCTCGCAGCGACAGCGCTCGAGGCGCTGATGTTGCGGGCTCTTTCTGTAGCCTGCCGCTCTATGTGGAATAGATCCAGCGTCCCAACCAAAGCGCCGGCGCCAGCAGCAATAGCATCAACAGCGCCGGCGTCGGACCACAGACGCCAAGACAGCAGATCGCATCCAGCACCACGATCGCCAGAATCGACGACTTGACCGCCAACTGCACGTGGCGCGGCGTCGGGGAAAGAATCGCTCGCAGCAGCCGATGCCCGATCAGGGCGCCGCTCGCCAGCCAGAGCGCATGCCAACGCCAGGTCTCGGCGACCGCGTAGTTGGGTCGCATGAATGCCGGCAGCAGTTCGTCCGTCGTGCGCGGGTATTGCGACAGCGCCGTGAGCGCCCCGAGCATCACCAAAGCCGCCATCGCAAGTTGGGGTCGCCGACTCGTCGTCGCCTCTTGCCGTGCGAACCAGGTCAATCCGGCGACATACACGCCCAGTCCCGCGGCGATCCAAAGATGCATGGGATGCCAGGCGTCGAGCGGCGCGGCGCTCATGCCGAGCATCACATTCAGCGTGCGGCAGCCGCCCATGCCGACAGGGCCGAGCGGCGTGCGCTTCAAGTAGCCGTCGTACGCCACGACCATCACGGCCAACGCCCCGCCGATCAACAACGTACCGGGAAACATCGCGCTTTGATTTTCGCGCAAGCCAACAACCGCCGTACATGCCACTCCAGCAGCCAGCAGTCCCCAACCCGTTCGCGCAGCGGTACGCAGCGCAATCCGTCCCGAGGGAATCGGTCGTTGCGGACGCTCGATCGCGTCGATCTCGCGATCGAACACGTCGTTCAGCGCCATGCCGGCGAGATACAAGCACCCGCTGGCGACCAGCAAAAGTCCCCAGGTGATTCCGTCATCGACGGATGCATGCGTGATCAAGTAGCCGAGCAACACGTCCGCGAAAGCCGTAAATACATTCGGCAGCCGCAACAGTTGCAGCAAGGCGCGCCAAGAAAACGCAGGGCGGGCGGATGGCGGCAAGTCGTACACGAAGGAATTGTCTCACACGCGGTGGCAACCACGAAAGACACGAAAAGCACGAACAAACGGTGGGGAGCTGGCTTGCGTTGCAAGCACCTACCGGATGCCGGTTTGACGGCTGGCAATGGATAGATCGCCGCAGCTGTCAAACGCACTGCCACATTTTCGTGCTTTTCGTGTCTTTCGTGGTTCCTTCTGAGATGAAGAAAACAACCAGGCCACTGACCCCGGAGCTAGTTATCCGTTCCGGGCTCCTCGTTCCGACTTGCCTCAAGTGTACCTCACGCCCTGATGTTCCGGTTCGAAGAAGGCCGGCAACAGGCCGTCGGCGCGGAGCAAGCCGGCACGCGTCAATTCGATGCGATCGCCGTCGACCGTGACGTAACCTTCCTCGACATATTCATTCCAAACCTCGCGCCACTCTTCGGCGATCTCCACGCCGAACTTGTCGCGGAAGTAGCCCGCTTCGAGGCGCCCGGTCTTGAGCTGCAGGATCAACTCGCGCACCAGCGCCTGGTGCGGCGTGACGCGCATCGCGCGGTGCAGCGGCAACTCGCCGCGCTCCAACGTCCCGACGTAGTCGCCCCATTCCGGCAGGTTCTGATAATGGACGCCGGAGACATGCCCGAAGCTCGCCACGCCCGTCGCCAGCAAGTCCGAGCCGCGCCAAAGATTGTCGCGGTAGCTGAAGTTCACCTTGCTCTTGTCTTTGACCAGCGTGTAAGCGCTCGACACGGCATAGCCCGCGCCGATCAATTCGTCATAGGCGAAGTTCAGCCAATCGCGCTTGGTCGGCCAATCGGCGACCGAGATTTCAATCTGGTTGCCGAGGATGTCCTTTGAATACACCGTGTTGAACGGCAGTTCCAATTGGTAGATCGTCACGCTATCCGGCGACAGCTCGATCGTGCGGCGGATGTTTTCGCGCCAATTGTCCCAGGACTCGCCGACCATCCCGGAGATGAGGTCGATATTCACGTTCGGGAATTGCTGTTCGCGGATCCATTCCCAGGATTTGTAGACTTCGCCCGAAAGGTGCGCGCGACCGTTTTCTTCCAGCACCGCGTCGCTGAAGTTTTCCACGCCGAGGCTCAACCGCGTCACGCCCAACTCGCGGAGTGTTTCGATCTTCGGCTTGGAAAGCGTACCCGGTTCGCATTCGAACGTGACTTCCTCGGCCAGGCTCCAATCGATGTTGGCTCGCAAGCGATCGACGAGCGACGTGAGTTGCTTGGCGCTCAGGAACGAAGGCGTCCCGCCGCCGAAGTACACGAAGCGGAACGGCCGCTCGCCCATCACCGGCAGCTTGCTGACCAATTCGATCTCGCGCGACAAGGCGGAGACGTAGGTCTCCACATCGCCGGCGTTCTTGTCGGTGTAGACGCGAAAATAACAGAACTTGCATCGCTTCCGGCAGAACGGAATATGCAAGTACAATCCCAGCGGCACGTCCGCCGGTGGCGCGGCCATCGCGGCCCGCGCATCATCCACCTGCTCCCGCGACCATTGCGAAAAGGGCGGGTAGTTGGAGATGAAGTAGCTGCCGACTTCAGTTTTGGTAGCTTCGGTGGACATGGCAGGGAAGTTTAAAGTTTTCAGTGTTCAGTTTTCAGTGAAGAAACGAGTAAGCAATCTCGCTCCTATTCATCGTTCTGCATTCATCATTTACTTCTCCCTCTAAGTCTCCGCGCCTCTGCATTTCAAAACGGCATCACGCCTTCTTTCCAAAGCAGAGCAAATCCCCCGTCGTGTTGCCGATGACGAGCTTGTCTCCATAGACCGCGGGCGAGGCGTTGAAACTGCCGACCGATTCGTACTCCCAGCGGACTTCGCCGCTCTTGCGATCGAGGGCATACAATCGCCCGTCGCCGGAGCCAACGTAGATGCGGTCGCCAGCGATGACGGGCGAGCTATCGACGCGGGACTTGGCGGCGAACTTCCAGAGTTCCGTCCCCTGTGAAGGTTCGAACGCGTACACCGTGCGATCTTGCCCGCCCACGACGACGATGTCCTCAGCCACCGCGGCGGAGGCACGGAATTGCGTGCTGCGGCGCGGCGCGGTGAAACGCCATTCCTCAGTGGCCTTGCGCCAATCGATGCAGAAAAAAGTCGCCGCCGTGGTGCCGAAGTAGATGCGATCGCCGAGCACCGCGGGCGTGCAGCCGGTAGGAGCATCAATCGCCACGCTCTTGGTTTCCTTGCCGACGTCGAGATCGATCAAATGCAGCGCGCCGTCACAACCCGCGACAAAGCCGATATTCTCAACAATCGTCGGGCAGCAGCGAATCTGGTCGCCGATCTGAAACCGCCAGGCTTCCGTTCCGTCGGCGGCGTTCAAACAGTAGAGCGTCGCGTCCTCGGAGCCGAACAGCACCTTGTCCTGGTAGAAATTCGCGCCGGCGTCGATCGGCGCTTCCGCGCTGAATTGCCAGATCGCCTGGCCGTTCGCGGCGTCGAAGCAGTAGAACTTGCCGTCCGCGTCGCCGGCGTAAATCTTGCCAGCGCTGAATGCCGGCGAAGCGGTAAAGCCAATCTCCGCGCCTTGCGCGCGCCAGCGTTCTTCGCCATCGGCGAGATTCAACGCCACGAGCTTGCCGTCGAGCGTCGCGGCATAGACGACGCCGTCCACAATCGCGGCCGTCGCTTCGAAGCCGATTTCCGGATACGTCGTCTTCCAGAGCAGTTCCAACTTCTCCGGCAGGGGCGCTTTGGCAACGCCCGACGAGAGCGAATCGCCACGAAACAGCGGCCAATTGGTGGGCGGATCGCTTCCGGCCGGCGTACCGCCGAACGAAAGACGCGAGCCCAGCACACCGACTGCCAATGCGCCAAGCGCTTGACGTCGACTGATCGAAATCTGCTCAGTGCGTCGCGGCATATAGGCTGGCTCCTGCGTCGTGATCTCACTGTGTTGTGGCCCGGTCTCTCGACCGTACCACGGCTATTCAGAACAGGAGACCTTCGGTCGGCACAGTGGCACGGTCGGGAGACCGTGCCACAACAGCGCTCCTGCGTGGTGCGCTCCGGGCGCTCACGCTTCCGGCTCTATTTGATGGAATGTCTCGTAACTACCAGGCGGCCTCGTACAACTGCCGCATATCCGCCTCACCAACACTACGCGGGTTATGGCCTGCGGTCCACTGCTTCGCCGCTTCCGCCGCCAAATCCGGGAGTTTTTCCGCGATCGCCCCGCATTCCCGCAGTTGGGTAGGCAACTCGGCGCGGCGAACCAGTTCGGCGATGAAATCCGCCAGCCCCGCGGCGCCGGCTTCTGGCAGCGGCGCTCCGTTTTCGCCCACGCTCGCGTGCAACAACTCGCCGTACCAATGACCGCATTGCGCGCCGTTGAAACGCACCACGTGCGGCAGCATGATCCCCACCGCCAGGCCGTGCGGCACCTCGAAATGACTCGTCAGCGGATTCGCCAACGCGTGCGCCGCGCCGAGCATCGAGTTCTCAATCGCCCAGCCCGCGAAGCTCGCGCCGAGTTGCATTGCGCCCCGGGCTTCAAGATCGCCGGGGTTCTCCAACACGCGTGTGAAATTCGCTTCGAGCAATCGCCACGCCTCGCGGCTAAACGCCAGCGACACGGGATTCCGCCGCTTGGTAACGTACGTCTCGACAGCATGCACGACGGCGTCGAGGCCCGTCAGCGCGGTGACTTTCGCCGGCTGCGTAACAGTCAACTCCGGATCGAGGATGGCCAACTTGCACGACGCCTTTTTATCGCCGCAAGCCATTTTGACGTGCGTCTTGGCGTCAGTGATGAGCGCGTACGATTGCGTTTCACTACCGGTGCCGGCCGTCGTGGGAACGGCGATCATCGGCAGCATCTCGCGAGTCGCCTTGCCGGTCCCCCAGTAGTCCTGCATCCTTCCGCCGTTGGTGTAGAGGAAGTTAATCCCCTTCGCGCAATCCATCGAACTTCCGCCGCCAAAGCCGATCAACACCTCCGGCTGATACCGCTTGGCGACCGCCAGCCCCGCGTCGACATCCACCGTCGTGGGATTCTCATGCACGTCGTCAAACAGAAACGGCTCAATGCCAGCCTTCCGCAACGACTCCATCCCGCGCTCTGTGTGCCCTGCGGCAACAATCCCCGGGTCGCTCACCACCAAAGCC
>Ga0163153_10003847_pt1 | contig 19568 bp, 14 predicted proteins | sample OliLakLV19MP6IB1_FD_148629 | JGI IMG/M metagenome (GOLD analysis project Ga0163153, IMG submission 148629) | Freshwater microbial mat bacterial communities from Lake Vanda, McMurdo Dry Valleys, Antarctica - Oligotrophic Lake LV.19.MP6.IB-1 | ecosystem: Environmental > Aquatic > Freshwater >... | reverse complement strand
GAGGGGGCTCCACCTGCGGTGGAGGAGGGGGCGGAGTAGGAGGAGGAACATCGTCCCGCATACGATACCGTAGCTGCACACCAGCAAGGATATACGACTGTTTCCAGGTAGCTGCTTTTGAGACGGAGTTAATGCCGTAGCGAAAGCCGACTTCTGGACATAATTCGATGTTCGCTGAGAGCGGCACCACAGCACCCAGAAAGCCCGAAGCACCGTACGATGTGGAGAGCTGCGGGAACTCGCCCGCTGCCGTTACGTGACGTCGTGTGTTGTCCGGAAACAACACCGTTCCAGGGCTCGAGATTTCCTCTGTTTGTTCATAGTTGCCATTGACGAGGGGATTGCCTGCATCAAATGCTGCGCGGATGTACAGTGGAAGAAAATCGATTGGACGTGATCGAAAGCCAACTTCAATCGAGACATATCCGAGTGAACTCGAGAATCTGTGAAGTCTGTCGAATGGCAGGTATGTGTTTGTAAGTGGATCGAGGACCTCAAAATCATCATCACTCGTCATTGTGAGGTCAGCCGGCCGTTGCGAATAGACAATAGCAGCCGTGCCTTCGAGTGCATCACCAAACAACGAGTACTCCCCAGTCAGTCCTGCAAACAAACCATGCGCAACACCATTGCTGAATGTGCCGCAATCGGTGCTACCTGGGATGATGGGGATGGTTGAAGTATTCATTACGTACAGATAACCACCCTTAATACCTATCGAAGGCACCTGGGCAATCACCGATGTCGAGATGTAGAGCAAGGCCGCCAGGCCTATAAGCAGGTACTTCACGTTCTTGCTGGTCAGGCGGTGAACAGAGCGCGGGAAATGTCATCCCATCGTGTCACAATAATGCGAATGCCGTAGAATGCCCCAAATCCAATAAGGGTTACTCCTGAACCCTGCTGAATGCGTTTTAGCAGTGTTGGCGTCATACGATCTCTAAATTTTAGCACAAGTTTTACCAGTGTCGCCAACCACAACATGTTGCCGGCACCAAAACCAATTGCGAAGAAAATATCGCTTGCAACGTTCGCGGTATAGATTTCCTGGGCGCGAACAAAGGTTGTGATCGCCGCCAATGTGGGTATAAAAGTTGGATTAGCAAGATTGGCAACTGCGAAGCCAATGCCGATGAAGAACGGACCATGTCCTTCTGCCAACGAAACAACCTTCTCGCCACGCATGTGTTTAGGCTTGTCTGCTTCTGCTGGCGGTGGTTCGCGAAACATGATAACGCCAAAAATCACCATCGCTATGGCGATAAGTATTTGGAGTCCGATTGCAATTAACGGGTACGAAGTTTCAATGCCCTCGAAGTACGTCTTGATTGCCGCCGAGGCTAACATGGCTAACGCGCAATAGATAACGTCGAACAGTCCAGCGCCCAATGCGAGCTTAAGAGTCGCACTCCATCCGTCGCGAATTCCCATGCGAATGCTCGCCATGCCGATCGGACCGGGAGGTATAGCGAGAATAAATCCAACAAGACAGCCGAAGAGTATGGCAATGATCATTCAGAGACGCACGGTTGGAGCACACAGAGCTGGTTTAGGTCGGCCGAGGAGGTTGGAGATACCAACAAAAATACGAACTTCGTCCCATGAGCATAAATGGAAGTAAGGGAGCCTCGTTGCTTCCAACGCTGGGACTCTTCACAACAACGACCTTGGTTGTGGGTGGCGTAATCGGATCGGGCATCTTTCGCAACCCGTCGACAATGGCCGGAATTCTGCACTCTCCGGAATTGCTGTTAGGGGTCTGGGTGGTTGCGGGCATCGTAACGCTGTTTGGGGCGTTGACGAATGCAGAGGTGTCTGGACTCATTCCGGCAACAGGTGGACAGTACCAATACTTCAGAGCGATGTACGGAGAGTTCACGGCGTTTCTTTATGGCTGGGCACTCTTTGTCGTTATTCAAACCGGATCGATTGCATCGATCACGTTTGTCTTTGCCGAGTACTTCAATCAGATGTTTCCGCTTTGGCAACTAGAACCCTCTGTGTGGAAGTCATTTGCGATTTCAATGCCATTTGCAACCATATATCCTCTCGAAAACATTGGCATCAAACTCCTCACATTTGGAGCAGTTGCGTTACTAACCTTTATTAATTGTCTTGGCGTAAAGGAAGGCGGACGAGTACAGCTTCTGTTTACCGTTGCGAAGGTCGGAGCAATTCTCTTCCTCGGTATCGCTGCATTTACTGTAGGCAATGGTTCGTTTGCCAACATTGTGCAGAGTTCATCTGTTGCAGTTCCAACAGGTACAGCACTTGTGTTAGCGATTGTGATGGCCATGAATAAGGCTCTCTGGTCGTACGATGGCTGGAATAACGTCACTTACGTCGCAGGTGAAATCAAACAACCACAGCGCAATATTCCGCGTGCGTTAATGATGGGCACCGGAGCAGTAATAATTGTCTACGTAATAATAAATCTTGCCTACCTCTACGTGATGCCGATTGACAGCCTTAGTGCCTCATCAAGTGTCGCGGCCGATGCAGCGCGCATTATCATGGGTCCGATCGGCTTCACATTCGTAGTTCTTGCAGTAATGATTAGCACCATCGGTACATCGAACGGTACGATTCTAGTCAGCTCGCGCGTGTATTACGCCATGGCGAACGAGAACATGTTCTTCCGTCGTGTCGGAAAAATTCATCCGAAGAGCCACACGCCCGTAACGTCGCTCCTCTTCCAACTTGCATGGACAACTGTCCTGATTTTTTCGGGCACGTTCGACATGCTTACCGACATGCTCATCTTCGTGAGCTGGATTTTCTATGCGCTCGGAGCATACGGTGTGTTCATACTGCGCAAAAAAATGCCGGATGCGCCACGTCCATATAAAACATGGGGCTATCCGGCCGTACCAATCATCTTTATCACATTCGCTGCAGCGTTTCTCGTGTTCTCTGTGCAGTCCGACATTACGAACTACATGAACGGGAGCGCACCTGTCATCAACTGCCTATACGGAGCCATCCTGCTCGCAACCGGAATTCCGTTCTATTTCTGGTTTAGAAGAGCAGGAAGACTACCTACATAAATCAGCTCGACATCTTGAAAGTGGTCGACTAAAACAGGAGGCCAACACTAATGCTAAGGAATGACTTCGTTGGTTCGTTGTCTTCTTTTCCTATAAGGTTCGCCCACGTCGAACGCAACTCTATAAATGGAAAGAACCCGATAAGGCTTATTCCAATACCAACGGTGGCATCTGCACCAACGCGATTGGTAGTGGGTTCGAGCTCCTGACCGTTGCTGAACACCTGCGAGAACACGCCCTGACCCTCTGAAATGGTAGTGTTCTGATTTACAAACACCGCACCAACACCTACATAAGGCTCCAGCAGCGACAGTGGCATGCGAAAAATGACACCTGCATTTATAGGAATCATGTTTGAGACATTCTTGATGTTAAGGGTCTGTCCAGATTCGCTTGTAAACGTCATGTCCTGATTCGGAAACCTGTGATAGGCAATTCCGCCAGAGAGACTAAAGTTTTCTGTCAAACCGAACCGGACACGTCCACCGACGTGGAAGCCCATGCCCGAGGCGAAGTCGAACGCGGTGGTCGGATCCGATTCTGTTGTGACGTTGTAGACGTTTGCAAAGGCATCGTTCGGGAAGGATGGACCGAAATACGGTCCGAACCGTAAACCCTCCGAATCTCCTCGCGCACTTACAGATAAGGCGCTCGAGATTATTAATACAAAAGCAAGAATGCCAATAGTGAGTCTCCGCATGACATACCTCTATATAGATGAAGTGCCGCCTACTTCCGAACCTGCAGCCGCCTACTTCCGAACCTGCAACTTAATGCCATGTCGCGGCACGCACCTAATTACGATGTCCCAACCAACAATCTAGCCTCATGTGTTATTAGTGCGATATTTGTACCATGAAGACCATCACCCTCTTAATCTGCCTCAGCTGCTTAGCAGTAATTCACACACCAGTCGCTTATTCTCAAGCCATCATACCACCACCTCGCATCGGCGTATACGGTGGCTTGAACCTGAACTTCAATAGTCCGTCTATCAAGATGTGGCGCTCGGGTACTACGTTCGAGCCGCAGTTCACTCCGTTCGTGCAGGACTCGCTACGCATCACAAACGGCGAGACGGTTATGGCTGCGGCGTTTGGCTTTATTGGTGCGTTCCATTTAACAGACAAGATTCACCTCTCGCTTCGCGCCGGCTATAATTCGTTAAGTACGAGCGCCTCTGCGGAGCAGACCCTTGCCCCAACAACGGTAACACATGACTTTACATCGTCGATGAGCGCGCTTGAACTCTCGCCTGTCGTAGAGTTTTACGGACTCTTGCCGAACGTGAGTCTGCATCCGCTGGTGGGATTGGAATTTGGAATCCCACTATCGGGCACGTACCGACACGAAGCCACAGCCGTCTCACAAAACACAACCACGTCGCAAGTGTTCGATGACAACGTAACAGTGCCGAACACGAGCATGCGTGCTGCCCTCTTACTTGGAGTTGGCTACACATTCCGCCTTGGTGATTCATGGTATTTGCAGCCTGAAGTCAGCTATCGCATACCATTAACGAGTGTATCGTCGGCATCTGACTTTACGCCATGGAAGATCTCGCAACTGCGCGTTGGTATGAACATCATGTTCGGCTTCAGTAAGAAGGATGACGTCGTTAGCAGCGACAAATCGAGGCTCGACGTCGGGTTCGATCGGGTGACGACGTACGATGCAAACGGACGCGAAGTGAACGTGTCGCAACTAAGTCTCGAAGATGTGCGCTACAACGAAATGTTTCCGCTTGTGCCTTATGTGTTCACGGGCGAGAACAAAACACAGCCCGATAGTGCACTGCAACAAGGTGGATTCGAAAGCTTTAGCGGTGGTGGCGGCTTCAATCCAGAGCAACTGCCTCTCGATGCTATCGAAGTAAATCGCAACCTGCTGAACGTCGTTGGTGCACGCATGAAGAAATACAGCAATGCAACGCTTACGGTTACTGGCACAACCGATGGCAAGACCGAATCGCCGTCGCGCGAGCTCGCTGCAGCACGTGCAGCATGGGCAAAAAATTACCTAGTAAATACCAGCGGCATCGATGCAAGTCGGATTGCAACCACAACAACAACCACGCCAGTGAAGCCTTCGTCTGCGAACGACCCCGACGGCATTGCAGAAAACAGACGCATCGAACTTGCCAGCAACGTGCCTGATGTACTTGCTCCGCTCATCATTACGACTGATAACCAGCGCGTGGCACGTCCGGACGTTGTTGTGTTCCATGCAAAGGTTAATAGCGACGACTCGATTCGCTCATGGACGCTAACCGTAACACAAGCAGGCAAGGTGTTGCGCGAAATGTCGAGCCGTGGACGTCCGACCGCAATTACATGGGCCATCAAGCCGAACGAACTAAGCGACCGTCAAGTACCCGTCGATTACGAACTGCTTGTGCGTAACGTCAAGGGCGATTCTGCAATGGCATCTGCTTCTCTTCCGGTCGAGTACTTCAGCAGCGTTCGCAAGAAAACCGAAAACCTTCCAGATCGCACCATCGACAAATACTCGCTTATTCTGTTCGACTTCGATAAGTCGACACTGAATGAAGAGAACGCTCGCATCCTCGAACAAATGGTTGTGCCTTCGGTTCGTGCGAACTCTAAGGTCCGTATCGTCGGCTACACCGACCGCATTGGCAACGACGCATACAATACGCGTCTGTCAAGCGATCGTGCCGAGACCGTCATGACTTTCCTGAAGCAACGTGCAAAGGACGCCACATATACTGCGAGTGGTGTTGGTGAGTCTTCGGCCATCTTTAATAACGATTCCCCCATCGGACGTCAACTGTCGCGCACCGTTCAAATCATCGTCGAGACACCACACAGATAACCATGTACAAGCACCTCGATTCTATAGACACACCGCACGACTTACGCAAACTGCCTGAAGCAGAAATGCGTGTCGTGGCCGATGAGGTCCGTGAGTACCTCATCGATACCATCACAAATGTTGGCGGTCACTTTGGTGCAGGTCTTGGTGCGGTCGAACTCACCGTTGCATTGCATTATGTCTTCAACACACCGCACGACAAGATTGTGTTTGATACGGGACATCAAGGCTATCCGCATAAAATTCTGACGGGACGCAAAGCCCAGTTGCACACGATTCGTCAGAAAGACGGACTCTCCGGTTTTCTTAAACGCACTGAAAGTCAGTACGACGACTTCGGTGCAGGTCACGCATCAACTTCCATCTCCGCCGCACTCGGCATGGCCGCTGCACGCGACCAGCTCAAAGAGAACTACAAGGTTGTAGCCGTTATTGGTGACGGGGCTATGACAGGGGGCTTGGCGTACGAGGCAATGAACAACTGTGGCATTCTAAAGAGCGACATCCTCGTTGTGCTGAACGATAACAACATGTCTATCGCACCCAACGTGTGGGCATTGTCGAACTACTTCTCTGAAGTGTTTGCATCGCCAGCAGGACGCAGGCTGCGCGAGAGCATTATAGACGTGACAGAACGCATGGACTACGTAGGCGATCGCATTCGCACGCTTGCTCATCGCATCGAAGGTGGAATGAAGGCCCTTATTACTCCGGGCATGCTTTTCGAAGCACTAGGGTTCAGGTATTTCGGTCCGGTGAACGGACACAACATGCCTCAACTCGTAAAGATTCTTAAGAACATTCGTGAGATAAAAGGTCCGGTGCTGCTGCACACAATCACGCAAAAAGGCAAGGGGTACGGTCCAGCCGAACGCGACGTCCAATTCCTCCACGCCATCGGCAAGGTCGACAAGATCAGCGGTAAGTCGCTCTCCAAGCCCCCTGCGGTAGCGCTCCCTCCCACCTATCAAAAGGTGTTTGGCGAAGCCTTGGTAGAAATCTGCTCGGTAAATCCGAAGGTGGTTGGCATTACGGCGGCCATGCCTGACGGCACCGGACTCGATCTTGTACAAAAACAATTTCCTAATAAAGTTTACGATGTAGGCATTGCAGAGGGTCACGGCGTAACATTTGCAGCAGGTCTTGCTACGCAGGGCGTTGTTCCAGTAGTTGCCATTTACAGCACATTCCTTCAACGAGCATTCGACCACATCGTACACGATGTTGCGCTTCAACACTTACACGTGGTATTCGCACTCGACCGTGCAGGCGTTGTGGGTGCAGACGGTCCGACGCACCACGGCGTACTCGACCTCGCGTACCTGCGCATGATTCAGGGCATGATTGTCATGGCACCGAAGGACGAGCAGGAATTACGCGACATGTTGTGGACAGCAATACACACGTACAAGACGGGTCCAGTCTCCATTCGCTACCCACGTGGCAACGGCGTAGGCGTCCCCATCAAACCCATGCAGAGCATCGAGCTCGGCAAGAGCGAAACCTTACGCACCGGCACCGACCTTGCCATCGTAGCCATCGGTACCATGGTGGGTCCGGCTCTCGCCGCCGCCGACCTCCTCGCCCAAGAAGGCATCTCCGCCGCAGTTGTCAACGCACGCTTCGTAAAACCCCTCGACACCTCCATGCTCGACGACCTTGCATCGCGCATCGGCCGCATCCTCACCGTCGAAGACGGTCAGATGCAGGGCGGCTTCGGCTCAGCCGTCAGCGAATACCTCTCGCAGCACCACGCCCGCACCGTAGACCTTCGCATCCACGGCATCCCAGACCACGGCATCGACCACGGCACACAAGACGAGCTCCACCACGACCTCTTACTCGATGCCGCAGGCATAACATCCGTTGCCAAAGACTTCCTCAGCGACGCAGTCATGAAAAACGTTCTGGGTTAATCGACAAACCGCTCTCATCGAAGAGTTTCCCACTCTCACCTCCCATTCGCGGTTCTAAATCCTGCTATCCTTATCTTTGTCGGCTTCACTCGAAACGATTGCTCGAGTGGAGCAAAAAGATGATTCCGTAGCTCAGCTGGTTAGAGCATTTGACTTTTAATCAAAGGGTCCTGGGTTCGAGTCCCAGCGGGATCACAAAGCACGAAACACGCAGAAACACAGGGAGACGACAAACAGGGTTAAATCGAATAGTACAAGGATGTTACAGACATCCAGCCCTTTGTTGCTGTGTCAGGTTGTTTCAAGTTGTATAAGTAAACCGTCAGTAGAATCGTCAGTCCCTCGTATTCTTCGAGGCCAACTGATTGACACTACTGACGGTTTTTGTATGCGCATCTCGTTCTATCTCGACAAACCCGCCGCCGAACGCAGCACAGTGATGCTGAACATCGCCTTTCGCGGCCAGAGAATGCGGTTCGGAACCGGAGTTGCTTTTGCGCCAAAGCACTGGAATTCCGCCAAGCAAGAGCCTAAGTCCAGCTCCCCTACGGTCAACGCGGACCGCCGTCGACTTCAGTCCATCGAGGAGTTCGTCAGGTCTCTTCATGGCATGATGGAGTTCGGTGACAAGAAGCGGGCTTTGACAGCAAACGACGTCGCCGTCTTCAAGGAGCAGATCACCGCCTTCCTCACACCGCCCTCTCAGAAGAAGCTGGCTGACGGTACGAGTGGTTTCCTACACGACTTCAAGACATTCATTGATACCTACGCCGTTCGTTCGAAATCGGGAATGATAACTGTACAACGTCCTAGCGAGAGCTCACTACAGTTGTACAAGCGCACACTAAACTCGTTAACGGAGTGGTCAGCTTTTGCGAATCGTGCGTTGTCCTACGACACCATCGATGAAGCCTTCTACCAGAGCTATGTCGGATGGCTTGCTATGCATTGCAAGCTCACCGATGCTTCTGCTGGCAACTTCATAAAGAACCTAAAGACATTTATGAAGTGGGCGCGTCAGAAAGAGTATCACACCTCGATGATGTACGAGACATTCTACCGCGACAAACGCACGGGTGATACGATAGCGCTTACGGTAGAGGAGCTGCGGCGCATGCGCGATCTCGACCTCACGAGTAACCCACGACTTGCGCGTACGCGCGACCTATTTCTCTTGCAGTGCTACACGGGTATGCGTTATGGTGACCTCTGTTGGCTCGAAGCCAGGCACTTTGACGAGGGTGCGGGACTCATTCGTTACGTCACGCAGAAGACGGACACTCGATGCATTGTGCATATCACGCGTCCCCTTGCAGCGTTACTCGAACGATATCCATCTCGTCTGTTCGAATTTCCATCGGACGTCAAACAAAACAAATACATCAAGGAAGTCGCGGCACTAGCTGACATGGGCCAACCCATCACCATCTCGCAGTTCATCAGCAGCAAGCGTGTCGAAGAAGTATTCCGGCGCGACGAACTCGTAACAACGCATGTTGCTCGTCGGACCTTTGTAACCACGTCGCTACGCTTCGGCGTACCCGAAGCCGTCATTGGCGCAGTCACGGGCCATGCCGCACAAGGAGTACTACAGCAGCACTACGCCAAATTTGACGAAGAAGGCGTACGTGAAATAATTGTCCGTGCATGGGACCAACTATGAACCAATCAACAGAGCTGTACTTGCTAAGTCCGCTCGCATGGACACACGCTCAAGACCTCCTTGCACGCGAATCAGAAATGATTGCGAGGGGCATCGGCGCAAAAAACGTCGCGAATTTCTCGAACGCGAATGTGAGCGCCTCCAAGGGCTCGCAGAAATAGCGTTGGTTGAAACTCTGCACACATTTTCTGCAGATCTCTCACGAAGCAACGTCGAACTCGGAATTGACGCCATGCGCGAACGATTCCGACGTCACGGTTTCACGGGCACATCACGTATCGTGCGCAACATCAATCGTCGTCTTGGCAACGACGACGTAGGCTTTGATATGACGACACTTCTAGCAGGCATCAATATCCTAGGTGACGACGAAGGATTCGCCGCAGTGGCGAGTCGTGCTTTCGCACCAGTGTTCGAAAAGCTTTTTACCCATTCCACATACGCCGAGGGTGAGACTGCATTTGAGGCATTACAGACGGAACGACTACTTCCATCTGAGAAAGACGCTAAAGCTCGAATGTTAGCTATCGAGATGGTGACCAAAGCACTCGAAGGCATCGAAGAATTTTCAATCGAGAATAAGCGAGACGCCGCATACTTGCGAGGCCGATTGCTTGACATTGAAATAGCTGACGTTATGACCTCCTTGTTAGCAACGGGCGGCGTGACGGCGGTCGAAGCCATTATGCATGAATCGATCGAGGTCCAGCTTGACCAGTATTGGTCGGCCTTATCGTTTGCATTGGACCCACGCGTTACAGCATTGGGCGGGTGGAGTGAACAGCCAGAGCATGCAGACGCTGACACGCCATCTACGCACACTGCTCCAACTACGCATGAGCGTGTTTCCGCTATACCGGCATCGGATACTTCCCCATTGATTTCGTTAGAAGACGTAAGGTCCGTCCTCAACGTATCACGCACGACTGTCTATCGCCTCATTCGCGACAACGCACTCGAGCAGATTAAAGTGAGAGGGAGGTCGATGGTGACGCGTGTGAGTGTTGACGCATATATCTCATCCGCGACAGAAGGTGCCGCGTAATACCGCGTTCAAGACAAACCCCGCTCACCTTTGATTGAACTGGCCTTACTATTATAGACACACTGGATAGTCAGTATTTTACAATACTGACATGGGCTAGTTCCGCTACGAGCAATTGTGGGTTAGACCAGTTTTGCAGTGTCGATAGCAGACTGAAATTCACAGTTGCAAGGATCTATCTCGAATGCCAAATGCCGATGAATGAAGTATGCTGATTGGTTGTCATCGCCACGTATACGATAGCGGATGACTGATGAGGAGTAAGAACAGCTTCATGATCGCTAATGTTAAGATCGAACTCTACCTGACGTCCCAATATATCAAATAACCGTATCGATTCCGGGCTAGAACGACCTACTGACCAACGTACATGCAAGGAGCCATCTCCGTCCGCGTACACCACGTAGTCATCGACCTTAATAAAATTTTCTACTACAGCCGTGGTCGTTATTACAATCTCATTTGAGAACACATCACACCCGAACGGTGTTTTGCCCAAGACCTTGTAGGTGCCTGGCGTCGGAGCCTGTACACTGGTTGTGCCGTTGACACCAACGCTTCTTAGGGGTACTGGTTGACCGTCACGCAACCACATGAAGGGACCATCCGACCACCCTGCTTCCAGGGAAGTCGTGGCACCTTCTACACGCTCGCGTATGACAGGCCGCGAGAGAATCGGTAGAACAGAATCCGTAAAACGCTGCGCTCCAACGATGCCGTCGCCCACAAGCATGGAAAAGTACATTGGCTTCATTGAATCGATCGCATTGATCACAACGGTACTCAATCGCCTGTTCGGGGTTATTGTGTAAGTCAATTGTGCATTGTTCGATCGTGAATGATCCAGTATCACGCTATCGAGTCTGTGTCCACCAACGACATACTCGACGCCCGAACACGTGTACAATCGATCGATGCGCGATATAGGACGTGGCTTGTTAATCGGGAGGCTGATCAAAGAGCCATGTGGGTGCACCGCGCCATCGAGGTCGTAATAAATACCTTGCATTGGAACGTATTCATAAAAAACGGAGGTATCTGCCGGAGGCAAGGAATCGGGCTGCAATAATACTACGAGACGCGTGCAAGTAGTGTCGCCGATACAGTTGATGCCAACACCAGTACCGTGCCATCCATACCAGCAATCACTGCTATCCATCACACCATCTTTTAACGAGCAGTCTCCTAAATATCTCCCCTCGCGCCACGATTTTGAGTCTTGCTGCCAGTAAAGGGTACGTCTAATAGACGGTCCAGGAAGAAAGGGATCATTGATAGTCTCGTCGATCGTAAGAGTATCGCGAATGACGTTGATGTTGTCATACTCCCAAAATTTAATGTGTTCCTGTTTCTGCTCTGCAATCGTCGTGAACGACCTCCCATGATCATAACTCATCTGGACGGGCGCGGAATGATCACCCGAAGCTACCGAGTGCGCCACAATCCAGCCATGCGGAGGCAGCACGTACACTCCGCTCTCTGCCCTAGCTCCTTTAAGGTACAAGAATGTTTTGCCGTTGTCCAGACTCGAAAACAGGGCACCTGAGCCTATCCAGTACACCATACCTCGATAGTCGCGGTATAACTTATGGGACAAGACGAACGGTGGCTGTTCCGAGAGCAGCGAGTCCACTAACGGCCTCCACACTCTTCCACCGTCGTCACTGATAATAAAGCCATCGCGTACTCCGTTGAAGCTCGTCAGGAGTACACCTCCCTGTAATCGCACAATGCCGGAGATCGAATAATTCGGTGCGTCGACGTGCTCCAGCGTCCACGTCTTGCCACCATCCCAGGAGCGGGTGACGACAGGGTCGGCACAAACGCCGTACATCATCTGCTGAGAATAGTTTGAACAGTTGACGAAGCCTCCGATTAGTGATCCATCGTTGCACGGTACCCAGCCCCGTGCACCTTGCACATGCAACAGTGAATCACCTGCCGCTACCCCCGCCGCATGGGCGGCGAGGGTGAACAAGAGGAGGAGATAACATCGTCGATTGAGCATAACTAGCGGAGAATGGAGATTATCGTGGTATAAGTGTAGAAACCGTTGCTGACTTCCACAAGGTACGATCCGTTCTGTAAACCCGCGTTCGCAACGACGACCTCGTCACCATAGCGTACCGCTACCCGGCTGAGATGCAGTTGCTCATTACCGAGCAGATCGAGCATACGTACGGTCAGGATGGGCGTAGGGGCACCCTCATACCGAAGGGTAAAGACATCGTTCGAAGGATTTGGGTACACGGTGATTGCAAAGGGTTGCGTTGCAGCAGCAGTACGAGGGATTGGTTGCTTCCAGAGCGATCCTGGACGCTTTGCGTGTTCGACTCCCATAGCGATGATCGCGTTGACGGTGTCTCGCTGTTCAGCTAGCGTCAACGTCGTATCACCCTTTGCTTCAAGCCACAAACTGGAGTAATTCACATGGAGTGAATCGTAGCCGGTGAACAAGCCAATTCTAGCAGAATCCAGCCAAAGTTGTGCATCAAGGTAGAGATCGTTCCTCACCAATAGGTCGACTCGTGTCATGATCGCAGCTTCACGCAGTACTGCTGGCTCGGAGGTATCCAGTCCAATGCCTGCCAGCGTCGCTATGAATACTGTAGTGATGGAATCGGACTTCGGATGTACGCCTACTGCGCCGGACATTAACGTTATGGCTTCAAGTCGGGTTGGCACCCCACGCGCATTGTCAGTCAGCAGTGAAGAATAGACGTTGTAAAACTTTTTAGCAAAGGTGGTGTCGATGTCGACCCATGAACCCATTAGCAGACCCGCCAGGGAAACGCTGTGATTATCCATGCCACCGAGCGTGAACCGGACAATCTAACTGTGATTTACGTCAGTAAGAAGGTCAGTGTATTTCGGACTCTGCTCCTGGCATCGCCCTATTACAAGGCGTCACACTAACTGTTCGAGTCCCGAGCGGGTATTACACCTTCAACGAACCTCGAAACGCCCTGCCCGCGTAATACGATTCCGCGCCATTGTGATACACGAAGACGGTGTTGTAACGCCGATCAGCAAAGATGGCGCCGCCGAGTTTTCTGATGTTAGAAGGTGTTTCTATCCAACTCGATGTTTTTGTATCGAACTCACCAAGGTTCTGTAACTCTCGATATTGTTCTTCTGCTAAGATCTCGATGCCCATGGCCGATGCCATTTCAAGAGCGGAGCTTTCTGGTTTGTTTTCTTTCCTCGATTTGAGCGCTTCGCCGTCGTAACAACTACTTCTGCGTCCTTTGGGACTTTCGGCTGAACAGTCATAAAAAATGTATGCGCCGGACTTCTTATCATGACCTACAACATCGGGTTCGCCACCCGTTTTTTCCATTTCATTGAGCGACCAAAGTTTATCTGGATTCGCCACAAGCCTTGCTTGAACTTTAGCCCAATCGATGCCTTTATGGCGCTTCATGTTTTTTTCGAAACGCGCTTTTAATGCACTAACTAGATCGTCGCGTTGGTCTACCTACAACTTCTTTTTGCTCATGAGTTTGCTCATCCTTCTGAGCTTTCCTATTGTTTTACGACAATCTGAGAAATCGAGCTGTTCTCAAACTGTACGTGTACGACGTACACACCTTCAGGCGTGCTCGACATCTCGATGAAGACCTTGCCTAACGATGCATCGACCGTTGTGCTGTACACTTCGCGTCCGGTCATGTCGGTGACCCTTGCGACAGCAAGGCCTACGCCTGGAGTGAAGCCAATGGTAGCCCCTTCACGGACAGGATTTGGTGAGATGTGCAGTGGTGATTGGGTTGCGAATTCGTCGACCGACGACGTAGTTGTGTCGCCAGCATAGGTGAGCTGCACGGCGATGTCGATGATCTGCGTGCCGAAGCCAATTGGGCCAACACGTTCTGCAGTGCCTGTTTCTCCGAGACGATAGAGGTCGTCGTTCAGCGATGGCGATGCGTTCAACGTCATGAAGCCGACGTTTTCGTTTTGAGTTGAGTCGTAGTAGAAGTCCATGTCCGACGATTTGTCACCTTGCGTCGGCACGTATACGTTGCCCGCTATTGTAAAGATCGTACCGGTGTTTGGCGGATTAATTGTTACAATCGAGCCTACAGAATCGTCGACTGCGAACAATGTTGTAAGCGTTGCACCCTTGAAGTTGTTCATGTATGCCGCAGAACCAATCTGAGGTACGACTAACGCATTGGGGTCGTCTGGCGAATACGCAACCATGCCGTCGGTTGCAACGAGTGCACCGTCGTTTGGATTGACGCGATAGTTGTTGCGTGTTTGTGCACTTATTACACGTATGCGATCGACCGTTGGGTTAAAGTCGAATGCAACATCGCCTGTTCCGAGCATCATGGTTTGTGTTGTGTCGCCGATTGGCGTTGCGACTCCTGTTGCAGGTGCAATGGTGTAAAGCTGGTATGCGTTGTTAGCGCGGTTGTATGCGAGGGCGTAGAGTTTCAGGTCGCTCGGACGTACATCGAGTCCGACGACGCTGTATCCGGGCTTCACACCATTAATAATGGTAGTGGAGCGGATGACTGTCGGATTGTCGCTGTCAATCGTTAGTAACCTATTTGACGTTTTCGTAAGCAAGTATATTAAAACGCCGGTAAGGGGCTCAACAGGGGGCTGCTCGATCAGGATTGCAATGTCACTTATTTCGAATGGCAGCGATCCGAGGAACGTTGTTGCACCTGTGGTGAGGTCCACGAGGTAGAGTGCATCGCTTGCCTGACTTGTGTCGTGTGTTGCAAGGAAGGCCATGTTGGAACGCGAAACTGGGTCGAAGTAGATGTCCATGTCCGCACGCCCTTGCGATGCCTCGAACACGACGTTCGTGCTGCCGATTGTGTTGAGCATCCCTGCATTGGGCGGGTTCTGCAACGCAAGTACATTTAGATTTTGATCGTACACGTAAAGCGCCGTGGTCTCTGTTGCGACGTAGCTATTTGTATAGGCAACGGCGCCGATAACAGGTGACGTACCTACGTTTACATCACCGACAGCGTATGCAACATCGGTGTCCGTGACCGCTATCGCACCGGTAATTGGATTCAGCCTGTAGTTCTTGCCATTCACCCCCACCACCCGAATGCGATCGACGACTGGGTTGAAGTCGATTGATGCTTCGCCATCACCAAGCGCAAGTGCAACATCGGCAGTGCCGATGGGTGTTGCAGCTCCGGTTAGTGCGTCGAGTTTGTAGAGGCGTGCCATGCCGCTTGCAGCGTGGTAGCCAAGGGCATAGAGTTCGCTGGTGCTCGGACGTACGTCCATGCCGATGATGGTGACGCCTGCGGGGAGGCCGGTGATGGCGAACGGACCCCGCACAACTTGCGATGGTGCGCTTGCATCAACTCCAACAAGTTTGTTGTCTGATGTAAGGCCCATGATTGTCTGAGCATTGCTCGAAGACAAAATGACGAACGTCAACGCCATCGAAAGAAGTAATGACATATTCATGGTGATATCCTGTTGGTGTCTTGTTCCTACTTGTCGTGTCCGTAACGCTCGAGCGTAAATGTTTCGCCGAGGTAACGTTTTCTAACCTCTTCATTGTCTGCTATTTGTTGTGCTGTGCCGCCCACGAAGATTTGTCCGTCGATAAGAATGTATGCTCGATCTGTTATCGACAGCGTTTCGTGAACATTGTGGTCAGTAATAAGAACACCAATCCCCTTTTGTTTCAACTGTATGACAATCTGCATGATGTCTTCGACAGCAAGCGGATCGATACCTGCAAAAGGCTCGTCGAGAAGAACAAATTTCGGGTCGGTTGCCAACGCCCTTGCTATCTCGCACCTTCGACGTTCGCCGCCCGAGAGCATGTAGCCCTTGCTCTTGCGAATGTGGGTGATGCCGAATTCTTCGAGCAAGACTTCTAGGCGTTCCTTGCGTTGTGCGCCGGACATCGACTGTAGCTGAAGAATGGCGGTGATGTTCTTTTCGACAGAAAGTCGTCGAAAGATCGAAGGCTCTTGAGGCAGATACGAAAGCCCCTTTCGCGCCCTTTTATACATAGCAGCAGCAGTGATGTCTTCGTCATCAAGATACACGCGCCCGCGTTCGGGCTTCACCATGCCGGTAATCATATAAAACGTCGTGGTTTTCCCGGCGCCGTTCGGACCCAATAATCCAACAACCTCGCCTTGCTGCACACTTATGCTGCAATCCTTTACAACCACACGTCGGTTGTACACCTTACGCAAGTCCTGCGCACGAAGAATGCTACTCAATTACAGCTCACAAGTATGCTGCTCACAAGTATGCTGCTCACAAGTATGCTGCTCACAAGTATGCTGCTCATAAGTATGCTGCTCAATTACGTGTTGCGCCGCGTCTCGGACGCGCTCGAAGTTTTAACGTCATGGTTTCCTCAGAGTCCCCGCGCTTTACGGTAATGCGCAGCGCTGAATCGGTCTCACCGTCAAGTATAGCGACTTTCACGTCTTCGGTGCGATGAATGCGCACACCGTCGATGGCAACAATTACGTCGCCGGGCTCGAGCTTGGCGTCTTCGGCCGGACTGTTTCGCATGATCTGCGAAATAATCACGCCCTCGTTTGCTTTAAGTCCGTACATCCTGCTCATCGCCTCATCTATCTCCTGCAACTCCATTCCCGTCCAGAAATCACGATCGATGCTTCCATCTTTTTTCAATCGGTCCATGATGCGCTTCACACGATTAATCGGAATCGAAAAGCCAATGCCAATCGAACCCGATCCGCGCGAACTCTGTGATGTAGAATAAATAACGGTGTTCATGCCGATGGCTTCTCCGCTGGCGTTTACCAACGGACCTCCACTGTTACCCGACGAGATTGCAGCATCGGTCTGAATCATGCCTCTGTAGACCCGGTCCGCACCTGCCTCATCCGGTTGTGTAAAATCGACTCCAGTATTACTCACCACACCAACTGTTACCGTCGGTTTTGCATTGATATCGAACAGTCCGAACGGATTTCCAAATGCAATGGCCCACTCGCCCACTTCGACGTTATCGCTATTTGCAAGCTTCAGGTGCGGAAAATTCTTGCCAGAAATTTTCAGCAGTGCAACATCGGTTACGGGGTCTGTACCAACAATCGTGGCATCATATTTCTCGCCACTCGTCATCGTTACCACAATCTTCGATGCATTGCCGGCCACATGGTCATTTGTTATAATATAACCATCGTTACTAACAAGAAACCCAGAGCCAAGTCCGCGTACTTCGTACTGTCTTTTATACGTGCGACCACGATCTCCGAAATACCTCCGAAAAAACGGATCCCCCATCATCATGTCTTCCATCGGGTCGCGATAGAGCTGGGTGCGTGTTTCCGTAATGCTTATTCCCACAATTGCCGGTGAACACACCTTAACGGCACGTGTAATGGCATTCTGACGAGACGACGTAATGTCATCCTCTGCCACTATCGACGTAGATGGAGCTGAACCATACATTACTAGCGGGTGCGCTGCCAAAGTCATGAGGCCAGCAGCCATAAGGGCGCGGTACCAGGGTGTTTTTTGCGGTGGTTTTTGCATAGGTGCAGGGGTCGAACCGCTGCTTGAATTATTGTCGGACTTCATGTCACACAAAAATGCGGTTTTCGTACGAAGATGACGGCTAGTTGGTAATAGATGTTCAGCGCTGTTTTACAACTACGCCCTTGTGAGGCCCTATCTTTATGGTATGCCTGTGTTCGTCAACGTAGCTCTTCCCGTCCCCAAAGCCGATGCCTTCACGTATGCCCTACCCGAGGACGTGCATGTCACGCGCGGGCGTAGGGTGCTTGTGCCCTTGGGACGTCGCACGGTAACAGGTACGGTGGTCGAGGTGGATGTGCCCGGACGTGATGATGCTCGTTTGATACTCGAAGTGCTCGACGACGCACCATCTTTTCCACCAAACGTTCTAACACTCACAAAACGCATTGCCGATTACTACATGTGTTCGTGGGGCGAGGTGCTGAATGCGGCGCTGCCGTCCGGACTCTCCCCGTCGAGCGTAGTGCGCATTCGTCTCTTGCGCATTGTCAGCGACGCCGACATCGACACCATTGCACAACGGGCACCAAAACGTGCTGCACTGTTAAGCGCACTGCGCGATCACGTTGGTGATATCTCAGTTGCGTATCTGCAGAAAAAACTTCGCTCAACAATTGTTGGCGACCAACTCCTCGCACTTCAAACCGACGGTTGGATAGAAATCCGCAACTCTGTCGAACGCGAAGCACGCACACGCAGACACCGTGTGTACACCATCGCACCCGAACTCGTGCAGCTCGACGACCGCTTGCGCGAAACACTCGACCTGCTCGACAAACGCGCACCCAAACAATCGCTCATCCTGGGCATCCTCTACCTCGCACACATTCGCAATGAAGGTGCAATTCCAAAGTCGACGTTACTCACCGAGGAAGGGGCGAGCGCTAGCGCGCTCGAGGGGCTCGTTACAAAGGGACACATCACGTATGAAGATGTCGAGGTCGACATCAATGATGATGCGTACACAACATCGATGCTGGCGCCACGGAATGAAGCGGAGTTGCCCCTTACCCAAGAGCAGCAAAACGCAGTAGATGCGATTGTAGAGAATGCAACTGCACGGGGGGCAGACACAACCTCTGTTGGCTCTAACACGACTACGTTAACATCATCGGTTTTCCTTCTCGAAGGTGTTACGGGCAGCGGTAAGACTCTTGTTTATCAACGTGCTATTGCCGCTGTTCTCAAGCAGAACAAACGTGCCCTGGTGCTTGTGCCCGAGATTGCGTTAACGCCACAACTGGGTGACAGATTCAAGCGCATGTTTGGCGACGACGTTGCAATAATTCACAGTCGGCTTGGCGTGGGCGAACGTGCACGCACATGGAAGCGCATTCGCGATGGCGAAGCTCGTGTTGTGCTTGGTGCACGTTCGGCGGTGTTTGCGCCGCTGCAAGATGTAGGCATTATCGTTGTCGACGAAGAACATGAGCCTTCGTATAAGCAGGACGATCCGGCGCCGAGGTATCACGGACGTGATGCGGCTGTGCTTCGAGCATCGATTGAAAAGTGTACGATCGTCCTCGGAAGTGCGACGCCTTCGCTTG
>Ga0163153_10003846_pt1 | contig 19587 bp, 16 predicted proteins | sample OliLakLV19MP6IB1_FD_148629 | JGI IMG/M metagenome (GOLD analysis project Ga0163153, IMG submission 148629) | Freshwater microbial mat bacterial communities from Lake Vanda, McMurdo Dry Valleys, Antarctica - Oligotrophic Lake LV.19.MP6.IB-1 | ecosystem: Environmental > Aquatic > Freshwater >... | reverse complement strand
ATAAGAATTCCCCGCGCCAGTGGCGGACGCGCGATACGGCGCGGACCCGACTTGAGTGGCGGCGTGGGCCGCTCCGCCGGCCAGCAGGAGCAGAATGAGCGGAAGCGCGGAGATCATACGAGTGAGCCGGAATGATGCGGTGGGTTCAGGGTGGCACGGGCGACACGCCCGTTCTCGGCGGCAACCTGCCGCCGAGTTTCGGCGCGAGACTGCTGAAACCGAATAGTGGATGGCTGGCGCACTCAAAGCGGCGGGCGGGTCGCCCGCCGCAACGGGCCGGTGGCCCGTTCCACCCAGACCAGGGGCAGCAGCGCAGAAAGCAAACGATTCCACGGACGCGGTGGAACGCGTCCCTACCGGGTTGGGCAGCAGGTCAGGATTCATGGTTGGGAGGTTCATGATCACCTTGGTTTGAGAATGTGGAGGGAGGAACGGTCACCGCGATCCCCGATGGGGTCCAAGCGGACGGCGGAGCGCAGTTCTTCATTGGAGTATTGGTTCACCCGTCCGTCCAGGCGCACGATGTTGCCCGCCTGGTTGTGGAGATTCGTGTTCCAGCCCTCCAGCCTGTCCGAAAAGACACTGTTCACTTGGGGAAATACGGTGCAGCCCGATCCGCTGAGTTCGGTGATGAGGTTTCGATCTCCGGCGAACATGACGGATTGTCCGCCGTTAAAGGCGTGGGAAAGGAAGTAGCTGGTGGAGTTTTGGCGGTAATTCGCATTGAGATATCCGCCAGTAGGGCTGAATGAAAAAGTGTCGGCAAGCTTTCCAGAATCACTCGGGCAGAGGAGGACGCGGGCGGAGTTCAGCTCGTTGGAAATCCACGAGAAATGGAGCCACGCGTTGACGCCGAGCGGATGGAGCTTCGTGCCGCCCTCTGCCGGAGTGACTTCCCACGGTGGCCGGTCACCGTGATCATTGCCCCAGAGCTGAAACCCCGCCCCGATCTGCCTCAGGTTGTTCGCGCAGATGATACGGGCGGAACGGGCGCGGTCATGCGCGAGCGCAGGGAGGACGATAGCCACGAGCAAGGAGAGCACGGCCAGCGTGATGAGCAGCTCGGCGCGAGTGAAGGCGGCGGCGATTTCCGATTGGCGATCTCGGATTGCGCAATGAACACCGGTAGGGACGCGTTCCACCGCGTCCGTGATCAAGCTCCCGCGCTCTCCCGCTTCCGCAGTCCATCCGAAGCATAGGCGAGCCAGTTTTCGCTTTCCGTCGTTCGCCCGCCACAAGGGAACAAATGGGACGAGGTGGAACTCGTCCTTACCGGCGCCATTGCGGCGACGGATTGAGGTGGCGCTGGTTGCTGGGCGGCGATGGCTGTTCGTTTTCATGGCGGGTGGCAGGTTCATTTCTTCAGGCGGAAGAAGCGGGCGGGGCTGTTGGTGAGGCTCCAGAGATACGGGTTCGACATCTGCGGCACTTGAGTCCACGGGCCGTAGGGATAACTCATGTCGCCGAGGCTGAGATTGGTGCTGGCTTCCAGCAGGTAGCCCCGACCGATCCACGAAAGCTGAGCGGCGTTCGCGGGCAGCGGAGCGATGGTCAGCACGGGCGACGGGTCCGGCAAGATGACCGGGGCAATCGTTGCGATGGCGTCCGCCGTGAGGAAGAAGACCGTGTCGAACTCGGAAGCCTGACGCGCCTGCAGGACGGCCACGGCCAGACAATTGGTCCCAGGCAGGAAGTTCGTGACGGAGATCTCGATGTTGGTGAAGCAATACGCACCAACGCGGGAAAGGTTCGCGTAATTGGTGACGGTGATGTTCGGGGAAGTGCCCAAGGCGTTCACGCGCCAGATTTCGACCCCATTCAGGAAGACGACCGCGCCATCATCCACGGAACCGCTGAGGAGAAGAGGAGAGGCGGCCCCTAGCTCCGCTGGTCGGGTGAAAGTGGTGCGAAACAGGGTGGGCGAAAGCTGGTAATCAATCGGGGTCTCGCAATCCATGGAACAAGGCGGAGAGGTAATGGCCCCACCGCAGAATGGCCCCACGCCGGTCTTCCAAAACTGAGGATTCTCGACATACCCGAGCGTGTTCCACGGCTGATTGTAGATGTCCTGATCGAGAAAGTAGCTCGCGTGGGAACTCCAGGCGGTGGCTGCCGAGACGAGGCTGACGGGATGAAGCCAAGAAACCGGCACTGTGGTGTTTGGCGCGATGGCATTGCCCTTGATGTCGGTGACGTTGTTGATGGTCACCACGTAGTCGGCGAAAGGAATCCAGTCGGGGTCGTTCGCGTCCAGTCGGAGAAGCGCTCCCAGCGCGGTGGCGTAGAGGACATTTGTGAGATGCACGGTGCTGCTCGTGCCGAGGCGGGTGACGGTGTAGTTGTTTGTGTTCCGGGCCGAAGCAGTGGCCAGGCTTTCGGAAAACTTGATGTTGATGCCGCGCGGACCGAAGCCGTTGTCCGCAATGGCGGCCAGCACCGTCGGCCCAATCAGGTCAGGAAGCACCGTGAGAGTGACCACGCTGCTGGTGACGACGGTGAGGGTGTTCGTGCAGACGACCTGGTAGTTGCCGGCGTTGGCGGGCGAAGCCGCACTGATGACGAGACTGTTGCTCGTGGAGCCAAGGAAAACCCCACCCTTCTGCCAGCGATACCACACCGGTCCGCCCTCGACGCCGACGGTGAAAGTTACCGGATCGCCCAGAGTCACGGCTTGGCTTTGCGGCTGGTTGGTGATGACGAGGGGCGTTTCGTTCACTGCCACCAGTTTCATGCCGAACATAACGTCCGCGCTGGTGTTCGCAGATTGGTGAACCTCCACTGCGAGGAGATTCTCCCCCTGGCGCAGCGCATTCACATTCGCGAACGTGACGACATCCAACTGACCTTCCGTGGCGGGACCGGAGAAAGTTGTCGCAGCGTTGAAATTCGCGATTGCCCGGACTCCGCCTGCCTGCATCCCATTCAAATAAATCACGCAACCGTCATCGACGAGGTTGGAGGCAATGAGACTCAACCCCTCCATGCTCCCGTTGAACTGAAACGTGGTGCGAAAATAGAAGGTGGTGACTGCGGGCGAAACTGTCAGTTGAGTGAGCACGGGCGCGTGCAGGTTGTAAGGGGCAGTCACGTCCTCAAAGCCGAGCAGTCCCCGTCCTAGTGGCCATGTCGAATCATCATACTCATTCGTGCGCCAGGCGGTGCCGAGTTCGAGGCCGGATTGGTCATACTTCCAGACGTTCGTGAACTCGATGAGCGTGGAGACCTGCTGTGCCTGCGCGGACGCAGAGAGGAAGGCCAGGCAGCTCAGCACCGCGGCGGCGACGTAGCGTTGCCAGAAAAGGCACGGCCGAAAGGTTGGCTTGTTCATAGGGTGAAAGGATCGATGGCGGCTCAACGGCTATCGCTTCAACCGGAAGAACCGCGCCGGAGACGGGGGACGGTTCGTGTAGGGGTTCGACATGCCGGGCGCTTGAATCCATGGGCCGGCCGGATAACTGGCCACGTTCTCGGTCATGTTCGTGACATATTCCAGCGCGTAGCCGTTGCCTTCCCAAGAGATTCGGGCGGCGTTATTCGGAAGGGATTCGACGCGGAGCGTGACGGCTGGTCCAGACGGCGGAACGGCTGGGGCTCGAAAAGCCTGCATCTCCGCAGTGAGCGAGAAAGCGGTGTCAAACACAGCGGCAATACGAGGTTGCAGCACCGCTGCCGCCAGACAGTTCACACCGGGAACCAGCCCCGTGACCGGGATCGAGACCTGGGTCAGGCACGCTGCACCCGAGACGGCGACCGAGGCGTAATTGGTCACGGTTATTGGCGATGCCGTGCCGAGCGCATTCGTCCGCCAGATCTCGACCCCGTTGAGGAACAACGCCAAGCCGTCGTCGACCGATCCGCTGACTACGAGACGCCCGGTGGAGTCGAGTTCCTCAGGCCAGACGAATGTGGTGCGGAACAAAGTCGGCGAGAGTTGGTAATCAATCTGCGTTTCGCAATCCACTTCACACGGAGGTTCCGGTATCGCCCCACCGCAGAAGGGTCCTCTTCCTGTGATCCAGAATTGCGGGTCCTCAACGTAATCGGGAGTGGACCACGGTTGCTGGTAAATCGTCAGGTCTGCTGAGTAACGGGCATGGCCGCTCCAGACGGTGGAAGCCTCAATGATGTTGGTATTCCATTGGCGGGCGAGCGGAACCTCGGTGTTGGGGACAATGGCATTGCCGCGAGTGTCCGTCACGTTGTTGATGGTCAGGACGTAATCTGCGTCAGGACGCCAATCGGGATCGGAGTTATCGAGCCTGATCAATAATCCAATGGCCTGAGAGTAAAGTATGTTTGAAATCCCGACTGTGGTGGAGGTGCCGACTTGGGTCAGTGAATAGTTCGCGATGTTCCGAACGCTCGTTGGATTCATCACATCGGAGAAGACGACATGGATTGAGTCAGGACCAAACCCGTTGTTCTCCAGTGCTCGCAGCGCGGTGGGACCAATCAAGTCAGCAAGGACAGTAAGCGTGGCCACACTGCTGGTAACAACCGTCAGGGTGTTCGAGCATATGACTCGATAGTCGCCAGAGTTGGCCAACTGGGCCAAGGCAATCACCAGGCTATTGCTCGTCGAGGAGAGATTCACTCCGTCCTTCTGCCAGCGATAGCTCGCAGGTCCGCCGCTGATGTCTACGCGGAATGTCACTGCCTCACCGACAACCTTCTTCTGACTTTGTGGCTGACTGACAATGGTCAATGGCGGAGTTGGCAGATCTCGTATTGCCATCAGATCCATCCCAAACATCACGTCTGAGCTTCCCACAAACGACTGATGCACCTCCACAGCGAGCGTGTTCAGTCCCTGCCTGAGCGCGCCAAGATGATTGGTGAAGGAAACCACCTCGACTTGCCCGTCCGTCTGTAGTCCGGGAAAGTATGTCGCGGCATCAAAAGTCGCAGGCGCCCGGACAGCACCGACCGGTACGCCGTTGAGATAAATGGCGCAACCGTCATCCACGTAGCCCGTGGCCATGAGGCGAAGATTGTTGGTCAGCCCAGAGAATTCAAAAGTGGCGCGGAAATAGTAGGTGGTGACCGTTGTGGAAATGGTCAACGGAGTTGCAACGGCCAGCGGGTAAGGATATGGAATGCCATCCTCAAAACCCAGCAACCCCGGCCCCGACGGCCACGCTGAATCATCGTAATCGTTCGTGCGCCACGCCGTTCTCAGATCCCGACCGGACTGGTCGTACTTCCAGACGTTGGTGAATTGAATGAGCGCGGTGACTTCCTGCGCCCCGGATGGCGAAACGCTCATCGCGGCCAGGGCGGCGGCGAACAGTGTGGTGAACCAAACGCGAAGGCGCGTCCCCATTTGTCTCCTTGTTTGCATCATTTTGTGACCTGACTTGGATTATTTCGGTCATCTTATCTCACGAGACGGCTAAAACTTCAACCCGAGAGTGGACCGGACCCGCCTTTGTATGACGCTGATTGCTCCGACTTCTTCCACAGAATCCGAACTCTCCGGCCCGCCAGCCATCGGAAATGAATTTTCTTCCGCACGGCTCAGTCAGTGTGAAACACTAAAACGCATGAAAGCACCCATCGTATCCATCCTCGCGAAATCCGTCGCCCTGCTGCTGGCGATTGGCACCCTCACCGCCCACGCTGCGGATCAGCCGAAGAAACTTCTGCTCGTCACCGTGACCAAGGGCTTCCGGCACAGCTCCATTCCCACCGCGATCAAAGTCATCGGCGACCTCGCGGAAAAGTCCAAAGCCTTCACCATCGACATCGTGTTCAACGATGACGATCTCATGGCGAAGACCACTGCTGAGAAGCTCAAGGGCTACGACGGCTTCATTTTCGCCAACACCACCGGCGTCCTCCCGCTGGCCGACAAGCAGGCGTTCCTCAATGAAATCAAGGGCGGTAAGGCCTTCATCGGCATGCATTCCGCCAGCGACACGTTCCCGGTGAAACAAGGCGTCGATCCTTACATCGAGATGCTCGGCGGCGAATTCCAGACGCACGGTTCACAGGTCGGAGTCGAATGTCTCGTGCAGGACGGCAAACATCCTGCCGTGAAACATTTCGGTGAAGCGTTCTGCATGGAGAAGGAAGAAATCTATCTCCTGAAAAACTACGACCGCACCAAAGTCCGCGACCTCCTCGTGCTCGACAAGCATCCGAACAAGAAGAAGGAAGCCGGTCATTTCCCCATCGCCTGGTGCAAAGATTACGGCACCGGCAAGGTCTTCTACACGTCGCTTGGCCACCGCGAAGATGTCTGGGAGAACAAGGCTTATCAGGAACACATCCTCGGCGGCATCAAGTGGGCGCTCGGGCTCGTCCCCGGTGAATCCATTCCTCACGCGAAGTAATTCCGACCGCACGCCATCAACATTCATCACACCATGAAGAAAGCATTCTCCCTCTTCGCCACGCTCGCCCTAAGCGCGACCTTCGCCTTCAGCGCGGACGAATCCGGTTTCGTCCCGCTCTTCAACGGCAAGGACACCTCCGGCTGGCATCTCCGCCGCAAGGACGGCCACAACAGTTGGACCATCGACGGCGGCGTGTTGAAGAACACCGTGAACAAGGGCGAGCACGGCACCGACCTCGTCACGGACAAGAAATTCTGGAACTTCACCGTGCGCTATGAGTTCCAAGTGCCGGACAATTCCAACAGCGGCTTCTACCTCCGCGGTCGCCATGAGATCCAGATCCTCGGCGACTTCAAGGGCGGCAAAACCGGGAAGGGCGGCAACGGTGCCATCTACAATCACACCGCGCCGAGTGAGTTCGCCTCCAAGCCCGGCGGCGAATGGCAGACGGCCGAAGCCACCATCATCGGCAACAAGATCACCGTGACGCTCAACGGCAAAAAGATTCACGACAACGTGGAGTGCAACAAGGCCACCGGCTCCGAGATCGACGCCAAGGTCACCGAACCCGGCCCGATCTTCCTCCAGGGCGACCACGGCACCGTCTGGTTTCGCAACATGAGCATCAAGGAACTGCCGCAGTAAGCGCGTTGTCCGAACACATTTTCCATCAAGGGCAGGCTCACAAGCCTGCCCTTTTTTCTGTTCAACCGGTCGGGCCATGAGAACCACGCAGCCGGCCCTGGGAAAACATTTCAGCAAGCACCGCCCTAATGCCGGAGTGATTTCCGCCGATTCAGTGGAGGCGACAATTCCGCCACAATCAGCACCCAGCCAAATGGTAACGATGAAACAGCTCACGGCTGGGATGGTGATGAAAGCGGCGGCGGCGACGCAGTGAATCGAAGATGACCGATCGAAACCAGAACGGGCCCGACGTCACGAAGGCTGAAACCGCCGTCGAGACGACGAAACCGTGGCGCGCGGGCCTGATGGCCAGCGTGATGATGATGCTGACCGCGATGATCAGCGGCAGCATTCTTTATCAGCTGTCATTCGATGCCCTTCGCTCTGAAGTTCGCGAAAACCTCATTCGTATGGCCAGGGCGGCGAGCACCCTCATCGCCGCCGACGTTCACGCACAGTTTCATTCCCCGGCGCAAGAGACCCAGCCGGCCTACGCCAAAGCCATTGGGCCTCTCGAACGCATGCGCGTGGCCGCCGGCGACATTCACTTCATCTACACCTGTGTCCTCGTCTCGAACCGTGTGCATTTCGTGCTCGATCCAACTCCCACCGGAGACAAGGACCGCGACGGCACGGACGACAAGTCGCACATCATGCAGGCCTACGACGAACCGAGCCCGGAATTGCTCAAGACGTTCGCGTCCACCAAAGCAGGAGCCGACCAAGAGCCTTACACCGATGCCTGGGGAACGTTCATCAGCGGTTACGCCCCGTTCTTCAATTCCCATGGGCAACTGGCGGGAGTTGTCGGAGTCGATCTCGACGCTGCCACCTACATCGGCCGCCTGGCCTCGATGCGGCGCGCGGCGTGGGCCGGCACGGCTGTCGCGCTCGTCCTGTCATTACTGGCTGGCGTCGGCTTCTACCGCCTGCAGTTCCGGATCGAACAGTTCCGGCGGCAGGTCGAGCGGCTCAACTCAGAGCTCAACGAAAAAGTCGCGGTCCGCACCGCGCAACTCGACGCCTCGCGCGTGAAGCTGGAAATGGAAGTCGTGGAACGGCGACGCTCTGAGACCGAGGCGCTGCAGGCCCGCCGCGCCGCCGAGACCGCCAACCGAACGAAGAGCGAATTCCTCGCGACAATGACTCACGAGCTCCGCACCCCGATGAACGGCGTCGTCGGCATGGCCAATGTCCTCCTCTCCACGCCGCTTGACGATGATCAGACTGAGTGCGTCCAAATCATCCGCAGCTCCGGGGAATCGCTCCTCGGCATTGTCGATAACATTCTCGATTTTTCCATGCTTGAAGGCGAGGAACTCGGGATGGAAGTGGTCCCCTACGATCCTCGCGAAGCCGTGCAAACCGTCGTGCAGATGTTCTCCGATCGGGCTCGTGAGAAAAATATCAGCATCGACATCCGCGTCACCTCAGAGCTCCCCGGCCAACTGGTCAGCGACGCGGCGCGCGTGCGTCAGGTATTGATGAACCTCGTCAGCAACGCCATCAAGTTTACCGATTCGGGCGGCATCATCGTGGAGGTTCGCGTCACCGATCAGCCATGCGGTCTGCTGCCTGGCGTGCCGTGCGACGAGGCTTCTTCCCTTGAATACGTCTGCTTCAGCGTGACAGACACCGGCATTGGAGTGTCCCCAGAAAAGACAGCGGCCATATTTGAGGAGTTCTCACAGGCAGATTCCTCCTCCACCCGCAAGCATGGCGGCATCGGACTCGGCCTGGCCCTTTGCCTGCGCCTCGTCAATCTGATGGGCGGAGAGATCGGAGTCTCCTCAGAGTTGGGCAAGGGCTCCACCTTCTGGTTCACCCTGCCCGTTGGCGCCTGCGCTGTCCCGCTCCACCTCCGCAACGCGCAGCCCGGAATCCCCCCTCGAAACGCGCTCGCACCTTGAGCGGCATTCAGCTCACTCCAGCTTCTTCTTCGCGTCGTCCGGCAGAGATACCTTGGTGTTTCCGACATCCTTGATCTCCACGGTCGTCGTCCGGCTCAGTTCCGTTTCGCGTTTGTCATCGCCCGTCGCAATCTTGCCTCGAATCACAAACTCATACTTCGCGAGCCGCCCGTCCTTCAACCAAAACCTGGCCGTGCCCTGGGCGGACGGCGCTTCTGCTGCCCGCCTGCCCAGCAGCGCGAACATCTCCTTGGACCAGCCGCCCTCCAGTTCGCTCGTGTACGACCCGTCTCCGTCCTTCTTCAGCGCCGCTGACTTCCCGGCCAGCATCTGCGCCTCATCCGTCGGACGCTTGAGCAGGCGCAGCCGTTGCACCGTCCGGTTATTCTCCCCGATCTCTGCGGAGGAAAGCCAGTCGCCGGCATAATTCACCACCATCTTCGGACCCTTCAGCCCGATCTCCACCGACACCTCGCCCATCTGGCCTTGGAGCAGCGTATAGCCTTCCTTGTCCGCCTTGCCAGTGAGCGGCGCATCGCTGCGCTTGGCCGATTCGCTGCCCACCGTCTTCGGCGTGTACGTCCAGCTGTAGCCGGATTCCTGGCTGAGGTTCTTAATCGCGTCCATCACCTCGGACTTGGGGTCGGCGACCGCGCCGCACAATGACAACGCAGTGAACAGGGAAAGGCTGGCAAATGATTTCATGATCGAGTTGATGATTTAAGTTCGGGACAACGGAGCCTGACAGCATGTGAACCGGAATCAATTCCGCAACGAACCAATTTACTTCGCCGCGCCCGCCGGCAACGGCACCTGGCCGGAACGTCCGAGATAATAAATCAGGTCGCGGACTTCCTGGTCGCTCAACGGCGCGAGCAAACCTTCCGGCATCATCGAGAGCTCCGTCTGACGCAGGCTCGCGATCTCGTCGCGTGGAATCGTCACCAGCTCGTTCGCCGTCTGGAGCATGATGGATTTGTCGCCCATGATCTTCACCACGCCCGTCAGGCTGCGGCCGTCTTTCGTCTCCACTTCGCTCGTGCGATACTCGTTCGGGATGACCGCGTTCGGATCGATGATCGTTTCGAGCAGGTAAGCCAGATCCGAGCGGTTCGCGCCCGTGATGTCCGGCCCCACCTTGCCGCCCGTGTCGAACAACGTATGGCACTGTGCGCATACTTTGTTATAGATCACCCGCCCACGCCCGCTGTCGCCCGGCTGCGAATAGCCGGCGGCGTAAATTTTCCGATACTTGTCCATCTCCGCCTTCATATCCGCGCTGGTTTCGCGCACCGCGCCATAGACCTTGGCGAGCAACTGCTGCACGCCATCATCCTTCAAGCTGCGAAGCTGGCGGATGATGTCGGCGGTGAGATCCTTGGAAGACACCTTGCCATCCTCAATCGCGACCAGCAGTGGTCGGGCGAAGGCCGGCCGTGAGACCAAGGTATTGAGCGCGTCGCGCTTCTGAGCCGCGTCGAAGGTTCCGTAGGCAGCGATGACCGCGCCGGGCGTCTGAGCATCGTCATAGCCGGCGAGAGCGCGAAGCGACGGACCGCGAAGCTCCGGCTCGCGCAGCAATCCACGCAGCAACGCCGGCAGCTCCAGATCTTTCACTCCGGCCAGCGCATCCATCGCCGCACGGCGCGCCGCACCGGGAGCGAGCGCATCGGTCAATGTCTTGCGCAAACCCGCCAATGCCTTCTGGCTGCCAAAGGTGAGCGAGAGCGATTGCGCGAGGGTGCGGACATCGGCATTCGGGCTGGCGGTCAACGCCGTTTCCACCGCATCCCAACCCTTGGGCATCACAACGCTCCGCTGGCCTTTCAACGCGGCACTCAGGCCGGCCAGCATGTCGAACTGTTTCCCGACGTCACTTAACTCACCCAGCTTCGCGGCAATCATCTCGCGTGCTTCAGGCGTGCCCATCGAGGCGATGCGTCGCGTGGTAAAGTTCAGGATGCGCGGAATCTTCGTGTCGACAGCGGTGTTCAGTGATTCCGCCGGGTGCTCCGCCACCAGCGGCTCCATCGCGAACCAATACATCAGCGGAAGATTATGATCCTTCGCATCTTCATCGTGGGCGAGCAGACGCTTCACCAACGTGGCCCGCAATGCCTCGTTCGTGGTCCGTTGCGCAGCCGAAGCAATGAAGAGACGCACCAGCTTCGACGGGTCACTGGCCGCCATGGTGGAGAGGTTTGGATCCGGCTTGATCCCCTGCTCTCTTATCTCACGCACCAGACGCTCCACCGTTTCAGGAGTCTCAAAGGCGAGTTGGATCGTCCAAGCCCGAATCCACTCGTCACCACTCTTGACGTTCTCCATCGCCGTGCGGGCATCAAGTCCCGCCGTCATGTGCAGCGCCCACAGCGCGCGTAACTTCGCCGCAGTGTCGCCGCCGGAAGCGAGTTGCTTCTTCAACGCTTCAGTCGAAGCGGCCACCGCGCCCTTCTCCGGCGCACGTTCCTGCAGCACGCGCCGTGCATGACGGCTCAGGAATTCGTTCTTCGACGGCACGAGCCTCACGAGCTCCTCATCGCCCAGCTTCGCCACGTCCACGCGCGTGGTCTTCTGATTGTTGTAAACGATCTTGTAGATGCGCCCATTGCCACGGTCGTGGCCGTCCTCGCGGTTGTGATGGCACTGGTTCTTGTCATACCAGTCGATGATGAAGACGCTGCCGTCCTGGTCGTAGAGCTGGTTGAGCGTCTGCGACCAGGAGTCGTTGAAGTTCAGAAAATCCTTCCCGTGCTTGCCGACGTAGCCCGAGCCGTCGCGCACCGGGATGTCCATGTTGAGCCGCTGGCCGTGAATGTTCCCAAGGAAAAGTTTGTTCCGATACTCCGCCGGCCAGCTTTCGCCGAGGTAACACATCAAGCCCGCGTGCGCGTGTCCGCCGCCAGCCGAATCGCTGCGCGCGTTGCCCGCGTGCGGTCCGCCCGCGCCCGCCCAGTGAACGTGATCGCCGTGCTGCTTGATGTCCTCGTAGATGTAGGGATTCACCGGCTTGCCGCCGCTCTTGCGCATGCGCTTCGTTTCTTCCGCGCCCACCGGGAAATGCTCGCCGCCCTGACGCTCGATGCGCGCGCCGTGAATCATGTGCCAGAAGTGCGGGATGACGCACATCTCCGCGAAGAGCTGGCCGTGCTCGTCGAAATCGATGCCCCACGGATTGCTGCCGCCTTCGGTGAAGACTTCGAACGTGTGGCGCACGGGATGGTAACGCCAGACTCCGGCATCCATCCACTGGCGCTCGATCGCCGGCGTGCCGGGCTTGCCGGGATTGCTCGGACAGAACACGCCGTGGCAGCCATACAGCCAGCCATCCGGTCCCCAGGTAAACGTGTTCAACGTCTCGTGCGTGTCCGCAGAATAGTTCCAGCCATCGAGCAGGATCTTCGGGTCACCAGCGGGCTTCGGGTTCTCCCAATCGCTCACCGGCACGAACATCAAATACGGCGCGGCACCAATCCACACGCCGCCGAAGCCGACTTCGAGTCCGCTGATCAGGTTCTCGTTCTCCATGAACACCGTCCGCTTGTCGAACGTGTGATCGCCGTCCGTGTCTTCGAGCACGAGAATGCGATCTGCGCCGCCTAAGATGTCCTTGAGCTGATCCGGCGTCGGCGTGGCCGAGGGCGCATCGGTCTTCGGCGGGTTGCCTTTGCGCTTGGGATACGTGATGCCTTCGGCGACCCAGACGCGTCCGCGATGATCAAGGCAGAAGGCGATGGGCTGGCGCACGTCGGGTTCAGCGGCGAAGACATGCATCTTGAACCCCGGCGGCAATGTCGCTTTTGCGGCGGCTTCCTTCGGGCTCAGGCCGGCAAAGGCCACGGCGTCCGCCGGAGGCGGTGCGGGGGCGGCGGATGTGTCCGAGGAAGCGAACTGAAGGCCGGCAACCACCGACGCAACGAGGATGATGGAATGAATCTTCATGGTGAAATCTGAACCAGTAAACTGCCGAACAAGCCCTGGGGACAACAAAGAAAATGCGGTTGAGATGAGTGGAGACTTAGCCTGCCATCTCCTCGAGTGAGGGGCTTGTTGTAACGATCAAGCTCTCGTTCGCCGTCCCGAATCCCAACGGGATTCCGTCCTCCAGCCCAGGGTTGCGAGGCACGAGCTACCCTGGGAAAGCTGGGAGAACTCATCTTCAACCCCAACGGGGTTGCATGAAGGATGACGAGGGAGTGCCGCAACCCCGTTGGGGTTGGAACACTCTGACCTGACGAACCCAGGGCAGCCTCGCCAACTCGGCAACCGCTGGGCTGAAGGACGGAATCCCGTTGGGATTCTCGGAGAGGCGACACATGATTCGTGCTCAGCTCGATCACTTCAACGCCGCTGCGGTCGCGGTGAAGGGCTTCGGCTGTGCCTTCTCCCATTCCTCGCGCGACACGGTTTTCTTCTCGTGCAGATGGACGAACGTCCCCTTCTTGTTGCCGACCACAATGTCCGCCAGGCCATCGCCATCGATGTCGCCCACGACGAGCTGCGTGCCCACGCCGGAATTGTCGTCGATGAGGTACGGGATGAAATCCACGCTCTTGTCCGTGCCGCGCGCCGTCTTGAACCAATAGAGCACCGCCTTGTCATTGCGATCCGGATCACCCGTGCGTCCGTGCGACCAGAAGCGTTTGCCCGTCACGATGTCCTTCACGCCGTCGCCATCCATGTCGATCAGGTCAATCGCGTGCAGCTCCGAGAACTTCACGCCATACTTGTTCTCTTTCGGCTCCTTGTTCATGACGATGTGCTCGCGGAACTTGATGTCGCCGCCCTCGCGATACTGCTCGTACCACGCCAGCCCAAACCCATGCGCGGCGAGTCCAGTGATGATGTCATTCAGTCCGTCGCCATTCACGTCGTAGGCATACATCTGCGAACCGCCCACGCCCATCGGCTGCGCGTGAAAGGCCCACACTGGATCGCCCGAGAGCGAGGCCGGCTGTTCCCACCAACCATTCTTCTCCAGCAAATCCATCCGGCCATCGCCGTTGATGTCGCCCACGCCCATGCCGTGCGTGAAGTTCCCATACTTGTTGTTCGGCGAGATGGCGTGGAAGGCCCACGGCTTCTCCGGCGCGCTCCAGTCCGGCGAGGCGTAGCCGTAAACGCCCTTCGTGATGCAGACCAGCTCGGGCTTCCCGTCCCCCGTGATATCCGTGAACGTCGGCGACTCGTTGTCCGTCTGCGCGAAAATCTTGTGCCGCTTCCAGTGGCCGTCCTTCCCTTGCGGATTCTCGAACCACGACGTGTCCTGGCCGGGGAACCCGATGATCAAAATGTCATTCCACCCGTCCTTGTTGAAATCCGGCGTCCACACGAAGAAATTGTCCGAGTACGTGTTCTTGTTCCCCAACGTCCCCTCGAAGCCCGGCACCTTCACCGTCGTCATGGGCCCGAGCTTTAGATCGAAGGTCGTCTTGGACGGATAGAACTCGTGGCGCTTCTTGAAGTCCGGTCCCTCGTACCACCACGGGCCGGAGATGAGATCGTTCACGCCGTCCTTGTTCAAGTCGCCGAAGCTCGCGCCTTCACCCCAGAACTGATCGCTCAACTGGATGCGTTTGAAGGTGTGGAGTTCCTCAGCCTGCACAGCCGGAATGATCGCAAGAAAAGCCGCGCCGCTGGCAATGGCAAGGAGGCCGCAATGGGGAAGTTTCATATCGTATCCAACACCTGACGTTCCCTTCCAAGCGGTCATTCAGGCGAAAGCCCGGACCAATAACCGCATCGCCGTCCGTGTGATGCAGCCGCAGAATTGACTCCATCGAAATGATGAGAGAAAGTCCAGCCCATGGAGCGCGGGCATGGCCTGCGAGTCCAAGGACAGTCGCAAAATAACGGAACGATAAATTCAGAAGTACAAGGTCAGTGATCCATCCCCAATCAAGGACAGCACAATGAAGAAACTCCTGCTCACCCTCGGCCTGTTCGGCCTCACCCTCAGCAGCACTCTGGCTCAAGGGACGATCAACCCGCTCAACACCCCGATGACCAGAGTGCAGATCTGCATTGGCGGTCAAAATTATAGAAATGCCACCGCCGCCGACGGCCTCAAGGTTGCGATTTACTTCGGACCCGCTGGAGGCGAACCGACGACTCAGGTCGGTGGTTTTGGAACAATTGGTTCAACCGGAGGCATCATCACGGGCTGGTCCCCCATCCTCGCGCTGCCAGGCACAGAAGCCGATCAAATCGTATCGTTGAGAATCGTGGCTTCAAACGACTTTGGACTACGTCTTGATACCGGTGTCCGGCAGGTGACTCTCGCACCCCTCACAGGTCCCGGCACCATCATCTGGCAAAGCGCTACCGGCACCCAGCCGGACCGCTTTCACCCCATGATTTTGGAATGCCCCGAACCCTCCACGCTCGCCTTTGGCGCGTTGGCGGGAGCGCTCCTCGTTTTCCGTCTTCGCAAATCAACCAAAGCCGACTGACCCGTGAAGAAACTTCTTGTCACGCTCAGCCTCGTGGCCATGACCTCGCTTTGTCATGCCGAAGGGACGATTCAATTCGCGAACAGCGTCCTTACCAAAGTGAGAATGGAGACACTTGCTGGCGAGAGCTTCGTCGCTCCGACCGATATCCCGATCCATTACGGGGTATTCTTCGGCGCAGACGCCGAATCCCTTTCCACCTCACCAGATTCACCGCTCGGCATCACACACCCAACGCTCCCCGGCATCATCGCCACTGCAAATGTCTTTCACCTGACCGGGACGCAGTCCGGGCAGACGGTGTTCTTGCAAATCTGCGGCTGGAGCGCGGAGTTTGGCACCGACTGGCAGACCGCCTCCATTTCGGACGGTGCATGGTTTGGCGAAACCGGGATTCTGCCAGTCCGATTGGGACCCGACGAAGGGCCGGCCGAAGTCATTTGGACCAACATTCCTCAGCCAAGTGACCCTCCCCGACCGGATCGCCTCATGTCTCTGGTGCTGCATACTGTCCCTGAACCTTCCACCCTCGCTCTCGGCGCGCTGGGAGGAATGGCGCTCCTGTTCGGTCGGCGAATCGTCAGAAGGTCATTTTGACCGAGTGTTCCCAACGCTGATTACACCCTGCAAAGCAACGCCCGCTCAATTGAGTCCAGGCACCACGTAAATGAGCGTGCCGACCTCGGAGCGGGCGTTTCCTTGGGACGGGAGGAAGAGCGTGACGGCGTAGCACCATTTCCCGGCGGCATCGCGCAGGCGTGTGACGGCGGGGTTCGCAAAGGAGCGGGAGCCAGCGTGGGTTTGCACCGGGATGGGCCACGCCTGCGTGCCGGCCTCATCGAGGAGGAAGACCCGCCATGAAGTCCAGTCGCCCGGCGTGAGCTGGCCTTCCTGGATGAGATACTTCCGGCCGGCGAACTCAATGTGGTCGCGGTCCCCGATGTTTCCATGCACGCCATGCGCTTCGAGGGCGTGGTCGATGGAGAGTTCGCTGCGCGCGGTCCAGTTCGTGAAACCGAGGAGCGTCCCGCGCGCCGCGCGATCCACCTTCATCTCGCGATAATAATGGATGCGCAGGTCGATGCGCGAAGCGGCGAGATCGCCGTTCAGTTCCACGCGCCCGAAGCTCGGCGTGCCTTCCGCCGTGGGCGCGAGCGTGCGCGGGAGATCGATCTCACGGTCGAAACGCGCATTCAGAAGCGCATCAAGGTTCGCGTAATAACGCAGACGGATGAGCACGGCCTTGGGCACGTTGACTTCGTAGGCCAGGAGGAAGTCGCCGCGCGGCCCGCGCCAGAGCGCGCCCTGCGAGGCGCGTTGATCGAGCACGGCGCGATGGCTCCAGTGCAGGAGGTTCGTGGAGCGGCCGAGGTGGAGCTGGAATTCGCGGTCGCGGAGCGTGTGATAGACGCCGAGATAATCGCCGGGCGCGAGCTCGATAATCTTCAGGCAATCCAGCGTGCGCCCCTGGTCATCCGTGGCGCGATAGCGGTGCGTGGTGGCATTGGGGACGTTCGCGAGGAGCGAGGTGAGGCGTGCGGGGGCGGCGTCAGGAGATGGCGCGGCGTGAAGGGAGTTTGCAAAAAACAGCGTGATGCAAACCAAGAACTCAACAACGCCACGACGCGGATTCATTCCCACTTGGTATTGCCCGATGACATGCCGGTGATGTCGGGCCTGCGCGGTCCTCTCATGTGGATCTGATGGAAGGGCCAAGCTCCCAGACCCGCATCAGCAGGCGTCCAGTCGAGCGGCGGATTTCATTGGCTCGTTGCTGCATGCTCACCAGACGGCGCAGCTTCTCCTCAATGGGCAACGCAGCAGCGGCGTGGCGTGCGCGGTTCTTCCTCCGGAAGATTTCTTCGGCGATGGCTTGCGCGGTGTCGCTCATGATGTTCGCAGCTTAAACACATTCCAACGGGGGAGCAACTGGTGGCGTTGCAGGATGGCGTCGAGAAGGGGCGCATCGACGGTGGCTTCTTCAAGCAGGAGCGAGATGCGGGCGAAATCTTTTGCTCGACCTGTTTTCAGCGCAATGGCGATGAGGTGTTCCACCCGCATGACGTGGGTACAGGCGCTGCCCACCGTATGATCGACGGCTTCACGCACGGATTCCTCCGTGAGCGGATCGTAGGCAGGAATGAGCTGGAGGAGCGTGCCCGCCAGCCAAAGATGTTCGCGCTCTTCGGTGGCTCCGCGCTGTTTGAGGAATTCGTAGAGAGGAGTGAGCGTTACCAGCCCGGTGTTCTGTGCGGTCAGCAGCACGAACGCATCGAGATCTTCGGTAACGACGGCCTCCGCATAGAAGAACGCTGCCATCGCTCCGCCAATCGCATAACGCCCCACCAGACCAGAGGTCTCAAGTTCGTTGAGGATGGCCAGCGTGGCTTCCATGAATTCAACCGCCTACTCCCACTCAATCGTTCCCGGCGGCTTGCTCGTGATGTCGAAGACGCAGCGGTTCACGCCTTTCACTTCGTTGATGATGCGCGAGGCGAGGCGTTCGAGAATATCGTAGGGGAGCTTCACCCAGTCGGCGGTCATGCCGTCCTGCGATTCCACGGCGCGCACGGCGATGGTGTATTCGTAGGTGCGCTCATCGCCCATCACGCCGACGCTGCGCACGGGAAGGAGCACGGCGAAGCTCTGCCATATCTTGTAATACCAGCCGGTCGCTTTCATTTCCTCGACGACGATGGCGTCGGCATTGCGCAGGATGGCGCAGCGCGCGGGGGTGACTTCGCCAAGGATGCGAACAGCGAGGCCGGGGCCGGGGAAGGGCTGGCGATAGACGATTTCTTTCGGCAACCCGAGTTCGAGACCGAGCTGGCGCACTTCGTCCTTGAAGAGGCACTTGAGCGGCTCGACGAGCTCGAACTTCATGTTCTTCGGCAGACCGCCCACGTTATGGTGGCTCTTGATCATCGCGGCGGGATTGCCGGCGATGGGAATGCTTTCGATGACGTCGGGATAGAGCGTGCCTTGCGCGAGGAACTTCGCCTTGCCGGCGCGCTTGGTCGCGGCCTGGAAGACTTCGATGAAAGTCTTGCCGATGATCTTCCGCTTGCGTTCGGGGTCAGTGATCTTCTTAAGGCGGCCCATGAAGAGTTTGGTGGCGTCCACGTACTGGAGCTTGAGCTTGAAGTTGCGGCCGAACACTTCGCGGACGGTGTCGGCTTCCTTCGCGCGGAGCACGCCGTTGTTCACGAAGATGCAGGTGAGCTGATCACCGATGGCCTTGTGGATGAGCGCGGCGGCCACGCTGGAATCCACGCCGCCGCTGAGACCGAGGATGACCTTCTCCTTGCCGACCTGCGCGCGGATGACTTCCACCGCGTGATCCACGTAGCTGCGCATCGTCCAGTTCTTGCCGCAGTTGCAGATGCCGTGGACAAAGTTCGCGAGGATCTCCTTGCCGCGCGGCGTGTGCGCGACTTCAGGATGGAACTGGAGGCCGAACATTTTCCGCTCATGATTCTCGATGGCGGCGTATTGCGAATTCTCCGTCGTCGCAACCGGGACGAAGCCGTCGGGAAGTTTGGTCAGCTTGTCACCGTGGCTGTTCCAGACCTGAAGCGCGGCGGGCAGCTTGCGGAAGAGCGCGCAGCTCGGGTCTTTGAGCGTGAGCGTGCCCTTGCCGTATTCGCGTTTCTGGCCGGGCTCGACCTTGCCGCCGAGGAAGTGCGCGAGAATCTGCACGCCGTAGCAGATGCCGAGGATGGGAAGGTCGAGCTTGAAGATGGCCTTGTCGGGCAGCGGCGCTTTCTTCGTGTAAACGCTCGACGGTCCGCCGGACAGAATGATGCCGCTGGGCTTCATCGCGGCGATCTCCTTCGCGGGCGTGCTGTAGGGCAGGATGGTGGAGTACACGTTGCACTCGCGGATGCGGCGCGCGATGACCTGCGTGTATTGAGACCCGAAGTCGAGGATGACAATTTGTTCGTTCATCGAAAAGAGGGCAAGGTTTTGCAGGTGCGGAGAAGTTTTGGCGAGAGAAAAAAGGAGCACAACCGGAACGCATCTCCGAAGTTAAGCCCAACCTTCCCGCGCAACTCCGAATGGAAAAACCATGACTTCGACTGGAACAGCCGATGCAAGCACGACGCGCCAGGCATCATGACCAGCCTCGTTATCCAGCGCACGGAAGTCATGCCTCAGTCATCCTCCCGGCGACGAGCCTTGGTCAACCGCCCTAGTGTC
>Ga0163153_10003844_pt1 | contig 19590 bp, 18 predicted proteins | sample OliLakLV19MP6IB1_FD_148629 | JGI IMG/M metagenome (GOLD analysis project Ga0163153, IMG submission 148629) | Freshwater microbial mat bacterial communities from Lake Vanda, McMurdo Dry Valleys, Antarctica - Oligotrophic Lake LV.19.MP6.IB-1 | ecosystem: Environmental > Aquatic > Freshwater >... | reverse complement strand
GCCCGCGACCGGGGCCTCCTAGTTGCCGTCCTAGAGGAAAGAGGATATGAAATTATTTTGGCAGACAATGGTGGGGCAGGGTTGATGTTATGTCACCGGCGAACTCCTGATGCTGTCGTGTTGGACCTCAACATGCCTGGAATAGACGGTCGCAGCATACTGCGGCAATTGCGGATACTACACCCCACCCTACCGGTCGTAGTCTTCAGTGGACTCAGCACAGATGAGATTGAGCAAGAGATGCTGAACCAGGGCGCCACGGCCTGTATTCAGAAGGCATTTTCGCTGGATCAACTCGGGTCGGCATTGCAAGAGGTCCTACCCTCCCCCCACACAAGCTGACAAACCACCAGTCATAGAACTGCAAACGATAGCCAAAAAGATACCCTGCCAAATACATCAGGAAGGCTCCATCGTTCTTCCTGAGATCGTTATCAATGGGAGATCGTTCTAATCGTAGCTTGTGTGAAGCTGGTAAGCGGTGGAGGTGGGCTGGGCGCTCAGTCTTTGGAACCTCCTCCCAATCCCACTGGTCTTCGGGCAAAACTTTCCCATCATGGAATTTTGGTTGGGCTCGTATTCTCTTTTCAAGTGGAGGATAGACGAAGCCATCTGCATTGGCAGCGGCCCTAACCGCGCCCTCGACCTCCTGGTAATTATCAAGGAGCACTAATGACACACCTGAAAAGGATATGGTTCTTTGTATAGGCAAGAAACCAAACCAGCCTCCTCTTGAATCCATAGTGCGCCTGGCTAAACCATCATATTGCTTTTCTGGCCGCCTCAAAATGACCGATTAGTGCTGCATTTACTTCCCGCATGTCTTTTGCAAGACCAAGAAGCTCTCGTAAGATATGTAGCAACCACCCACAAACAAATGAACTAAACGCGCCTCTTGTAGTAATGTCGCGGAAATGGTCCACTTTGGCTGGATTAGAATGTGCAATCCCTCCATAAATCAAAATGTCGAGCAGTTCGCCGTTGCTGTAGTTACGATTTTCATAGCCGTGCTTGATAACAGACACCGTCTCAAGAAACTGCAGCCAACGTTTACGCACAGCAAAGAAATCATTTTGTAAGCTATCCGGCACATCATCTCTGACATACACAGATTCAGCCAAAGACCTGATTGAAAACCCGTCTCCGTCCTGGATTAGAAGGCGAAAATTTAAGACAACAGCGTCTACATCGTCTTCGGTAACACCATTCATAGAGATCCATTGACGCCTAATCATCCGGTCATAGTCGAGTGTGTACTGAGGATCTGACATACGTCGAGCGAGGCTGCTTCTTTCCAGCCGCTCTACGCGCTCGTTAAATCGAATTAGCGGGTCTTCTTTCATTAGTACTTCCAAGGGCTAGCGGGTTGCCTTCTTCATCGAGTTAACAATATCGACGGTACGAACGCTCACGGTGGTCACACGCATCAGCAGGTCGACGATCTTTTCCTTGTAGTCCGCGAAGCGGTAGGTGTCGAACTTCTCGCGGATGGTTGGGTCCTTGGGTTTCTTCTCCTTGTATTGGTCGAGAATCCACTCCAGCGCTGAGCGGTTTCCGAGGGTATAGGTCCAGGCCTCGCGGGGGATACCGGAGAGCGTGGTTTCACTGTCGAGCACGATGCAGCCCGCATCTTTGTCAGCTTTGAGCATGGCCTTGGGTGCCACGCCCGCCTTAAGCGATTTCTCATCAGGGATGTCAGTACGTGTGAGCTTCGCTGGCAGAGCCTGCTCGAAGCTGATGTGCAGATCCATTAGCTCCTTCCCCCAGTCGGCCCACTGCCAGAAATCGGCATGGAACGGAATGCGCGGGAACTCTCTCTTCAGATTCTGCGCATATTTCACGCGATAGGACGGGTCGTGGAAAACGCCGTACACGTAATGAAAGATCGCCTGTTTCGTGATCGGACGGCTCTGCTTTGCACGGCCTGGTTGATAGTGCTTCTTGAACTGGTCAAGCGCCCAATCGGTGATGTTATCGTGTCGATTTCCATGTTTGTCGTATCTCCAGAAAGGGAAGCATTCCGTCCCGCCATTACCCATCTTGAGCAGGCAATAGTCAAAGGGCTGAGTGATGGCCATTGCTGCAAGCGGATTTGAAGAGAATACGCACAAGAACGCGATGGTCGGATTTGGCTCACCCCTAAAAATGGAATCAAGCTGATACCAGTCTTCATTCAGCTCCCAAGCAAAGTACGCAAAGCGTTTCGTGAACGGCCGATATATGGTCTCCACAATATTTTCTCGATCAAACTGAAGTGCCTTGCCTGCCACAAATTGGTTTTTGAGCTTGCGAGTCCATTTGATATTGCAGTGAACTCGGCTGCCCACGTTTGATTTGTCTACTTTACCTGCGAGTTCAGCAAGTTGGGAATTATATGAATCGATCAGATAACAAGTACGGCGGGCAACCTGCTCTGGCAAAAAATCAAATACCCACTCGTCACGGTTTGTTTTTAGGCCTTGCGAGAACAACTTAAAGATCACCTTATCTTGGACAGGCTTGTTCCTTCCTTTAGCTACCTTTGTGCCGGTTGGCATCAATTGATCGAAGTCGTTAGTCACGAGATTGATCCAGTTGTGCTTTGGATCAGGCCTGATTTCTTCGAGGTCAAGTTCGCGCAGCTTGGCATTGCTGAGAAACACTAGCTTCTCCTCAGCCGTCTCCATTTCTGGTCGCCGCGCATAGAAAATGCGACAGCCCTGTGCTTTGTGGCGCTTGACGAGAAAACTGATTGCCACGCCAGTCTGGATGCCGAATACATTGTGCTTCGTACCCGAGAGCTTCGGGTTCGCTCGCACATCACCGCCCAGATCTAGGACATAGATTTCGTTAAACTCACTCTCAACAGTCTTGCGAAAACCGTCGAAGGTGCGGCTGTCGATCAGGCTACGATTGGTGATGAATGCTAGGACGCCATTTTCCGCCAGTCTGTCACTAGCCCAGCGGAAGAACCGCGCATACATGTCGTAAAGTTTTGTTTTCTGCGCCGTACTGGCATCGATGTACGTTTCCTTAATCCGCTCATCGATCGCCGGGTATTCACGATTTTTATTGTTCTCATTCTCGTTCTGTTGATTGGCATTGTACGGCGGATTGCCGATGATGACGCTGATCTTTCGCCCATTCTGGCGCTTGATGCGCGCGACGTTCTCCTCGCTTACGCTCCCAAACAACGCCCCCTGAGACAGATGCTGCGCGGTATGGAGCCCGACGTTATCCAGCGTATCGACGAAACAGAGGTTGGGGAATTCGAGATACTGGCCGGTGATGGCCGCGTAAGTCGCCTCGATATTCAAGTTGGCGACGTAGTACGGGAGAATCGCCACTTCGTTGGCATGAAGTTCTTGTAGATACTTGTGTTTCAGTTTGGCGGGCTGGCCTCGGAAGTGCTCCAACAGTTCGCTGATGAATGTGCCGGTGGCCGGGTCAAGAATTTCGACTTCGCGGTCAATGAGGTTCTTGCCGAAGTGCTTTTCGCAGAGCCAGTCGGCGCTTTCGATCATGAAGCGGACGATCTCGTTCGGCGTATAGACTACGCCCAGCCGGTCGGCTGCTTTCTTGTTGTAGACCTTATAGAAGTTCTCATAGATGACCTTGAGGAACGCCTGCTTCTCGTGGTGGCGTTCGATCTGCGCGGCGGCAGCGCTGATGGCCGAGTAGTAGGGGGCCAGCGCCTTAAGTGACTGGAATTTGGTGTTGCCGGTGAAGAAGGTGCCCTCCAGCTTGTAGAGTTCACGCGCGACGTTGTTGTCCTTGTGAAACGGCGTGTCGGGGAAGACCTTCGCAAAAATTTCTTCCGTCAGCACGTGCTGGATCAGCATCTCTCGAACATCCGCGTCCGTGAGGCTGGGGTTGATGGCCTCCTGTGCATGAATGAGGAAGCGCTCTGATTCCTTGCGGAATTCAGGATTCTCCTTATGCACGCGCTCCATCATGCCGCGCAGCGCTTCGAGCACGGCCGGAAGATCGGCTTTGAACTGCTCCACGGCCTTCCTGAATTCCGCAATCTCGGTTCGCTCGTAGCTGAAGAAGAGCGTGAGCAGCTTCTTGAGTGCATCGACATCATCGACCGGGCACTCCATCACCCATTGGCCGTTCTGTATCAGCACGGCGCGGGTGGTGTCCTCGAAGATGATGTTGTCCTTTGGGTAGCCGCGCTTGAACTTTTTGATGATCTCTTCATCGAGATCGTCTGTGCTGTCCTTGGCTTCCCAGTAGCCGAACGGCACGCGCAGTTCATAGAGCAACGCGCCATCGACATAGCGCTTCTCCCTGGTCAGCGTATCGAGCTTGTATTCCGGGATGAAGACGAGATTATGCTGTTTGCCCCAGCTTTTGAGCAGGTCCTTGAACGCCTCGCGCAGCACGCTTTCGCGCGTGGTGCCGGAGACCTTGCGGAGATCCTGTAACTGGTTGAGGTAGTGCTGGATGAGTGCGTGGCTCACTTAGTCAGAAGCCTCAATGGTTGTCTGTTCTGTCGATCCGGCTTTCCACTAAGCATAAGAGGCAATGAGAGGGGATATGCGGACTGGAGCGTACACTCGTTTCAAACACGATGCAACATTCTGACAATGGAGACTCTTTCGAGATGGATCACCTGACAAGGGCTACTCCTTGACCAACCATAAAATATGAACTCCGGCCTTAATTGTCCCCTCCTGTCCTAAACAGTCCTCAACTGCCTAATTCCATTCTCTCCCTCTTTGCTCTACGCTTCTCATCACGCAGAGCGGATACAGGGCTGACCGTCTGATCACGATGACATGCGCACGAGAGCGCACAACAGCCTACATCTGCATACAACTGCCTAATTCCCCCGATAGGATTTCCGGTGTAGGGTGGCCCAAGACGGTGCACCAAGGAGCGCGCATGAAGACAACGCATCTTTCGATCAAAGAACTCGCCGCCTTCATTGGCGTGAGTACGGACAGCATCCGGCGAGCGGTTCGCAAAGGGGAGATTCCGTCGACACGGGTCAGGACCGCGTTACGGTTTGATCTACAGGAAGTCAGCACCTATATGCGGCGGAACGCAGAGGCCAGGTTTGGGGCACGCTCGACCCGCGCGCCGGGCGGCAGTGCCGGCCGCGCGCAGGCCGATCAGCCCCCGGCTGGTAAAACGGGGGCGCAATTTCTAGGCACCGGATCATGAGTATTTCCAACCGATTAGACCACAACCCTGTTCGTCAGAGAGTACTCGCATCGGGAAATGAGACATCCGTAGCACTGCGCCAGCACGTCTGTCATCGGTGCGGAAAGGCCTGGTGGCCTCGTCGCCCCAACAAACCAGCCCGATGTCCCGGTTGCAAAAGTCCCTACTGGGATAGGCCCCGCCGCCTGAAACACCCCATCATGCCCTTGAAAGAACCCGTGAACCAAGGGGCACTAACGAAGTCTTTATGCCGGAAAATGGCAAGGACCCTTGGGGGAGGGAGCGAGCACGGGAAAGATACCGACGACCGTTCCTTAGCGAAGGCACTGAACGTGCTCAAGGAGATGAAAGCAGCCGGAAGGACCTGGCAGGAGATGGGAGAACGTATGGAACAAGAATTCGGCGCAAGCCTGGAGAAAGATCAACTGAAAGCGCTTGTCCGATAAACACTCAATTCCCTGCCCCCCGCCAACTTCGGGGCAGGGATCAATCCGAGCTGCAGGGCGGTGCACATCGCAGCGGGCGGGCCTGGAAGGCTGCAGGAAGGCTGGCCCGATGCTCCGTTGCGCCGCGCTGCCACCACAGAGACGCTGGCGTACCGACGCGAGCGCAGAAGGGGGTCAGGGGGTGTCGTAAGACTCCCCCTGCTTCTTCAGAAGGCATGGTCATGTTGCTCACGGTGAAAGATCTCTCGGCCTGGCTCAATATGAAGCCGTCTACGCTGTATCTGTGGGCGGCTCAGCGAAAGATTCCGTGTGTGAAGATGCATGGGTTGATCCGATTCGATCCAGACGCCATTACCGCCTGGTTGCGTTCGTTTGAGCCAGGTCCTGCAGAAGCGCTTCCTCCATTGAACCGCCAACCACACCTCGATCTGGATCAACTCATTGAAGCCGCAAAACGCCAGGTTTATACTCCCGCCTGCGAGAAACCAGACGAAGTCAGGGCCAAGCAAGGAGGTTAATCATGGCTCTGTTTCGGCGAGGCCGCGTCTGGTGGATGGGCTTTTCTTATCACGGGAGGCAAGTCAGACGATCTGCGGAAGTCACAGATAAGAAGCTGGCAGAGAAAATTTATCACAAGGTGATGGTCCAAATCGCCGAAGGCAAATGGTATCCGGCTGAAGCGGGGGCCGATAAAACGGTGAAGGAATTGTTGGAACGGTACCTGACAGATCATTCGGCTCCGAACAAAGCCCCGACGACACACCATTGTGATACATCTCGCGCAAAGCATCTCATTCAGGCTTTCGGAACGCTGACATTACGGGAGATGCGACCTTCTCTTCTTGCAGCGCATAAGTCGAAGCGACGGGCTGGCGGTGCAGCGGCCAAGACGATCAACAATGAGCTCACGCTCTTGAGCCATGCGTTTCAGCTCGCGGTGAAGGAATGGGAATGGGTGGCTGAGAATCCGGTACAAAAGGTCTCAAAGGAGAAAGTGCGTAATCTGATCGAACGATGGCTGACAACAGAGGAAGAAGGGCGTCTTCTCGCAGCCTCTCCAGTATGGCTGCAAGAGATCATTGTCTTTGCGGCTAACACGGGACTCCGACAAAGTGAGATCCTGAACCTCCAATGGTGCAATGTGGATCTGTTCCGGAGGACAATCACTTTGTTAGAGCAAAAGAACGGAGGGCGAGACACGCTTCCGGTGAACGCGAGGACGCTCGATGTACTGAAAGCCAGGGCAAGAGTCCGATCACTCAAGACGGATTATGTCTTCTACAATGGGGCCGGAAACCGAATGGATGCGCGGGACCTCCTGCGCGTGTTCTATCCAGTCATGAAGAAAGCAGACGTGAAACGCTTTCGGTTTCATGATCTGCGCCATACCTTTGCTACTCGACTCGTGCAAGCCGGCGCGGATATCTACACCGTGCAAAAGCTCGGACGGTGGAAAACGATCTCGATGGTGATGCGGTATGCCCATCATCATTCGGAGAGCTTACGCGCTGGCATAGAGATCCTGGATCGTATTCCGGCAGGAGTTAGCACAGTTTTAGCACAATCGACTCATCCCGCTGGAGCTGGAGCCGGGACCGAATCTGCTGCAAGTTGTTGAGAGAAAAGAGAGAAGGTTGGTTGCGGGGGAAGGATTTGAACCTTCGACCTTTGGGTTATGAGCCCAACGAGCTACCGGGCTGCTCCACCCCGCAAACGGATGCTAACAAAGGGCTGAGCGGCAAGTCAAGTCAACGTCCACAGAGCAGAGTTGCTTTCACTCACCTGCAATGATAAAGCGATACCATGCGTCTCGTCTTCATGGGCACACCGGATTTTGCGGCGACCTCGCTGGAAGCCTTGTTGCGGTCTGACGATTCTGTTGTCGGCATCGTCACTCAACCGGATCGCCCGAAAGGGCGGGGCCACGCTCTGACGCCATCGCCGGTGAAACTTTTGGCTCAACGAGCACAGATTCCTCTGCTGCAACCGCTCAAGATGAAGGATCCTGAGTTTCTCCATACTCTGGCAGGATGGAAACCTGACCTGATTGTGGTCTCGGCGTTCGGACGTATTTTGCCTCCGGCGATCCTCTCACTTCCACCGCGCGGCTGTATCAATGTGCATGGTTCCCTTCTTCCAAAATATCGCGGGGCTGGTCCGATTCAGTGGGCCATCATGAATGGTGAGAAAGAAACAGGAATTACAACGATGCTGATGGATGTGGGGATGGATACCGGCGCCATGTTGCTCCAGGAGGCCATCTCTATTATGCCGGACGATACCGCCGGCACTCTTTCGCCACGCTTGGCTGAGCTCGGAGGCAGACTGTTGGCCGAGACGATTGTCCGACTCAAGGCCGGGACCCTCGTACCGCAACCGCAAGATGCTTCGCAAGCAACCTTGGCGCCATTGTTGACAAAAGACGATGGGGCGATCGATTGGACCTTGCCCGCCACCGCGCTGGCCAATAGGGTCCGTGGCCTCTCTCCCTGGCCAGGGGCCCACACGACCGTGGAGGGAGGTGACCGTTGGGCGATCTGGCAAGCCTCGGCACTTCCAGGGCACGTGACGAAACCTCCAGGAACAGTCATCGCAGTCACCACTGACGCTCTGCATGTGACAACCGGAGATGGAGTCCTAGCCGTGATGGAATTGCAACCGGCGAATAGCCGACGCATGGCCGTCTCTCAATACTTAGCAGGTCACCCTGTTGCTGTTGGATTGCAGTTGGGGAGAGAATCGGCTCTTTCCTAACACCAGACCCGTCATTACGCAATCTGAGAATCTTCGTCTCACACATCGCTATGGCTCCTCACTCTCGATCCTTGTTTACGACCCAAACTGCACAGTCAGCCCGTGCAACCGCCCTTTCCTTGTTGGTGGAATCTGACACGAGCGAGGAGGGGATCGATATCTTATTGGAACGCGCCCTCGCACACTGCCCCTTCGACAGCAGGGATCGGTCCCTCACGGTGGAACTCACCTATGGGGTCTTGCGACGCCGTGCGACCATCGATTGGCGGCTGGAGCCAGTGCTAGACAAGCCGCTGCTTCGCCTTCCTGTCGCTGTGCAAATGGTGCTCAGGCTTGGAGCGTACCAAGTTCAATTTCTGGATCGTATTCCGCAGTCTGCCGCAGTCAATGAATCAGTCAATCTGGCCAAGGCTTTTACCGGCACAGTCGGCAGAGACTGGAGCGGGTTCGTCAATGCGGTGTTACGCGCGTTCTTGCGCCACCCACCTGAGCCCTGGCCCGACATGAACCTCGACGCCGCACACGCTCTTGCCGTTCGGTACTCGGTTCCAGGCTGGCTCAGTCGTCGATGGGTGGAACGGCTGGGGCTGGCTTCCGCGGAACGTGCCTGCGAGGGGGTCAGTGTCACGCCTCCACTCACGCTTCGGGTGAACCAGCTCGTCACGACCAGGGCGTCGCTACTCGACACATTCTCTCAGGCCGGCATTGCAGCTACGCCGACCAAGGTAAGCCCGTTCGGCATTCAGCTCCAAGAAGGAGGACCTGTGCCTTCGCTTCCCGGGTTTGATGAGGGTGCCTTTTATGTCGAAGATGAAGCCGCGCAATTAATTCCTCTTCTGCTCGACCCTCAGCCTGGCAACATCGTGCTCGATGCCTGCGCAGCGCCGGGAGGGAAATCAACCCATGTGGCGGCCCTGATGCAGAACAAGGGACTCATCTATGCCGTCGATCGAAAAGAGGCGCGGCTGAATCTGGCACGAAGTAATTGTCATCGGCTTGGAGTCCGAATTGTCGAACCAATCATGGGCGATATCCGGCAGCCGCGTGTGTGGGTTCCCCTTGTTACGGCAGCGAGACCTCCTTCCGTGAAACAGGCCAGAATGGGCGAACCTTCTATTGATCGAATTTTGGTAGACGCGCCCTGCAGCGGGCTTGGTGTGTTACGGCGGCATCCGGAAGCGAAATGGCGGAAAGACGCGCAGGCCCTCCCTCGACATCAGGCGCTCCAGTGTCAGATTCTCGAAAGCGTTGCCTCATGCTTGCGACCCGGCGGGGTGCTAGTCTATAGTACGTGCTCCACAGAACCGGAAGAAAACGAAGACGTCATCGAACGATTCTGTCGTGCTCATACGGAATTCCGACGTGAATCCGTGGTCTCCTGGCTCCCACCTGTCGCGCAGGGATTCGTCACTGAGCAAGGCGCTTTCTCGACAGTAGGCAACCAGTTCTCGATGGATGGGTTTTACGCCGCACGACTAAGGAAGGTGTAGTGATGTCACGCCCCATTCTTATTGCCCCCTCAATTTTGTCTGCTGACTTTGCCAGACTGGCAGAGGAGGTGACAGCCGTAGAGCGTGCAGGGGCCGACTTTCTGCACATCGACGTCATGGACGGACACTTCGTGCCGAATTTGACCATTGGCCCACCGATCGTGGCAGCGCTCAGAAAAGTCACGAAACTCCCGCTTGACGTCCACCTCATGATCACCAATGCCGACGCCTTTATCGCCGAATTCGCCGAGGCTGGCGCGGATTACCTCACGGTGCACGTAGAGGCCTGCCCACATCTCCATCGCACAGTGCAATCGATCAAGGAACGCGGGGTCAAGGCCGGAGTGACTCTGAATCCGGCCACCTCGCTCAATACGATCGAGGAAATTCTTCCCGATGTCGATTTGGTCCTCATTATGTCAGTCAATCCCGGGTTCGGTGGTCAATCGTTTATCGCGTCCTGTCTACAGAAGACTGCCTCGGCTCGTGCCATGATTGATCGGACTGGAAGTCGCGCATTGCTTGAAGTGGACGGCGGGATCAAGATCGACAATGCGGCGCAGGTGCTGGCGGCGGGAGCCGATGTGTTAGTCGCCGGGTCTGCCATTTTCTCAAATCGGGACTATGCCGCGACGATTGCGGCGATGCGGGCAGCCGGCCAACCTTCATCCACGACGCCACGACGCGTCTCCGCTCACCGATAGGCCTCGCGGGTGGACATTTCTTCTCTCATCGAAAGCCTTCATCCTCTCGAAATTAAAGTCCTATCGACCTTCGGAGCAAATCCCTCCTCAATCCTCGACACGGAGCAGCTTGCGCAGTCCACCGGACTGGAGCCCTCTCAGCTCAGCATGGCTATTGAATGGTTGCTCGCCAAGTCGTTACTTGTGGTCGATACAGAAACTTCAACGCCGATCGTCTCGCTCACCAAAACCGGCGAACTCTACTTTGAAAAATATTCGCCGATTGAACGAGTCCTGTCAGTCGCTCGCGATGCGGCTAAAACCGGCAAGCGCCTGACTATTCAGGATATCCAATCCCGTGAGGGGCTCGAACCGACAGAGACAAGCGGTGCGATCGGACGGCTGAAGAAAGAAGGGGTGCTCCTCATCATTCAAGGCGGCTGTATCGAATCGACCGGGCGGGCGAGCCAGACGGCGGAAGCAATGCGGGGGTTGCTGCAACAGCTTCATGGAGCGCCGCGTGAGCTTCGAGCGTTTTCCGAAACACAACGGCAGGTCATTCAGGATCATGCCGTCAAACGCGGAAATGCGCGAGAACCGTTCCGTATCGACGATCGGGTGACCAGAGCCCTCACGCTCTCAGCGACCGGGATCGAAGCGGCCCAGCAACTTTCACGGCAGGAAACTGCGGAAGAGGTCTCCCAGCTGACGCCCGAACTGCTGAAAGATGGGAGCTGGCGAGCGAAGCGCTTCCGTAAGTACACGATCAGTCTTCGCGCGCCACGCATCGCGCCGGGCAAACGGCATCCCTACCGAGAATTTCTCGATGCGGTGAAAACACAACTCGTGAGCATGGGATTTCAGGAAATGCGTGGCCCGCTCGTCGAGACTGAATTCTGGAACATGGATGCGCTCTTCATGCCGCAGTTCCACCCTGCGCGGGATATTCATGATGTCTACTTCGTCAAAGAACCGACTCATGCCTCGTCGATTGCGGAACCGTTCTTGTCACAGGTGGCACAAGCCCACCAGCATGGCGGTGAAACCGGTTCAACCGGTTGGAACTACCCCTTCGATGTGGAACGCGCGCGACGCCTGGTCTTACGAAGCCAGGGGACGGCCGTCTCTGCCCATACACTGGCAGCTCAACCAGCCGTACCCGGAAAATATTTTTCCATCGCCCGTTGTTTTCGCTACGATCAAGTCGATGCGACGCATGCAACCGATTTCTTTCAGGTAGAAGGAATCGTGCTCGGCGAAGATATCAACTTTCGCACCTTGCTCGGCCTGCTGAATCTCTTCGCCCGCGAAGTCGCGCACGCCAAGGAAGTCAAATTTCTCCCAGCCTATTTCCCCTTCACCGAACCCTCAGTCGAACTGCACGTGCGACATCCGAAGCTTGGATGGATGGAACTTGGCGGAGCCGGATTGTTCAGGCCTGAAGTCACCCTTCCGCTGGGCGTAACCGTTCCCGTCATTGCGTGGGGGTTGGGGCTCGACCGCATGGCGATGGTGGCGCTCGGCATTCACGACATTCGCGAGTTATTCACCGACAATCTTGATCTGATTCGCTCCACGAGAGGAGCCTTCTAGGTTTCACATGCCGACGATTACTATTTTCAAGCAAGATCTCGAGACCTTACTTGCCGGTCCCGGAGAGGACCCCCAACCGATCACCATCGAACAACTTGAAGAATCTTTGATGCTCGTGAAGGGTGAACTGAAGGGACAGAATCCCGACACCGGTGAACTGCGCATCGAGCTGCAAGATAGCAATCGTCCCGATCTCTGGTGCTGCGAAGGGATCGCCCGGCAGTTTCGGGCAAAGCGACAGGGCGCTCTCTCCAAATACGATTTTCTCACAACCAAATTGAAATCGCCAAAACGGCTGAACGTGGCTCCCGGCCTGGAGAAGGTTAGACCCTACGCGGCAGCTTGCGCTGCGACCGGCTACCTCGTGACCCAGGAGGGCCTCGCACAGCTGATCCAGACGCAGGAGAAACTCTCCGAGATGTTCGGGCGTAAACGCCGGACTGTATCGATCGGACTCTATCGGCTCGCGGCGATCGAATTTCCTGTCACCTACGACTTGGTCAAGCCGGACGAAGCGTCGTTCACGCCACTGGGAATGAATACGGTGATGACGCTGGGAGAAATGCTGCTTGTCCACCCCAAGGGCCTGGAGTTCGGCGGGATTCTCGCAGGACAGGATCGCCTGCCCTTCCTGCGCGATGCAAAACGTCAAGCGCTCTCCTTCCCACCGATCATCAACAGCCGCGAATCAGGAGAAGTGCGGGTGGGGGACGATGCGCTCTTTGTCGAGGTGACCGGTACAGACCTCTCAATGGTCGTCCTGACCCTCAATATTTTTGCCGCCAATCTCGCGGATCGAGGTGCGGTGATTGAGCCTATAGAGATACGGTATCCCTATAAGACTGTGCTTGGCACAGGGGTCATCACTCCTCAAGATCTTGAGAAGTCACAGAAGCTTCCCATCAGCACAATCGAACAGGCCCTTGGGCAGGCACTCGGAGCCCAGAAAGTCGCGAACGCCCTCCGGGCCTACGGTTATGGCGTGGCGACGAAAGGCAAACATATCACGGTGACGCTTCCGTTCTACCGGCAAGACCTCATGCATGCAATGGACGTGGTCGAGGATGTCGCGATCAGTCGTGGGTATGGAGACTTTTTACCCGAAATGCCTTCGCAATTTACGGTCGGAGGATTATCGCGCATCGAAGAGGTTTCCGATCGTGTGAGGACGCTCATGGTCGGAATGGGCTTTCAGGAAATCATTTCCAATATTCTCGGCTCTCCCCAAGACCTGCGTGATGCGATGCGATTGGAAGGGACCGGGTGGGGGCAACTGGTGGAAGTGGATAATGTCATGTCCCAGAACTTCTCTGCGCTTCGACAATGGATGCTTCCATCGTTGCTGCGTGTGGAAGCGGCATCGAACCGGGCTTTTTATCCTCATCGATTGTTCGAGGCCGGCGAAGTGGCGCGCCCCGATCCCACGCAGTCAGTCGGATCGCGCACGGTGACAGTGCTCGGCGGGATGATTGCCCATGCCGATACACATTTTTCAGAGGCCCACTCCTGCCTAGATACGTTGTTTTATTATGTGAATCAGACCTACAGTCTGGAACCGATCCAACATCCTTCATTTCTCGCCGGACGGGTGGGAAGCATTATCTCTGAGGGGAAACAGGTCGGTGTGATCGGGGAGTTACACCCCGAAGTTCTCGAACGTTGGCAGATTTCGGTTCCGGCTGTCGCGTTCGAAATCGATCTCACGGAACTAGCAGGACGCTGAAAAAGTCCGCCAGCTTTGTTCTCGCATCGCTCAGAGACTCGACGTACCGCAAGGGTACGCCTCGCCTCCTCGCTCGCTGCGGCCGCGCTGGACGGCCTTTTTGAGCATCCTGCTTGACGTACTTCTTTTGCCCTATACGTACGAACCCATGAAATCCTGGCGTGCGACTGCGCTTAAGCTCCGGCAGGGGCGAGCTGCTGCTTAGCAAGACCGACCAGCTGCTCAAACCCCGTGGCATCCTTGATCGCCATGTCGGATAAAACTTTCCGATCCAAGAGAATATTGGCCTTCTTCAGGGCATTGATAAATCGACCATAGGTCAGTCCATGCGCCCGGACTGCCGCATTGATGCGCGCAATCCACAACACGCGGAAATCACGTTTCCGATTTTTCCGTCCTGTATAGGCGTACGCCTGACCTTTATCAACCGATTCTGTTGCGGTGCGAAACAGCCGGCTCTTCCCTCCATACTGTCCTTTAGCTAATTTCAGCCGCTTCTTCCGCCGATGTCTTGTTTTGGGACCACCTTTTGCGCGAGGCATGAGTTAATACTCCTTTTGGTTACCGCGATTCGTGCATTCTAGTTTATTTGTAGGGCAATAAGCGATCCAGCGCCTGAGTCTTGGTTTTATCCACCAGCACCGTCCCGCTTAATCGCCGCTTTCGGTCCTGCGTCTTGCTGGTGAGGATATGGCGCTTGCCTGCCTTCCGCCTGACCAATTTTCCAGATCCGGTGCGGGTGAAGCGCTTTTTGGCTCCGCTATGGGTTTTCATCTTTCTGTTCTTCATATCGGTGCTTCCTTTGGCTAATAGCGTTCGGGCCGCCGTCTTACTTCGGCGCCACGATCATGATCAAACTCCGCCCTTCCATGCGAGGGGCGTACTCGATGGTGCCGACCTCCCCCAACTCTGCAATCACCGTACTCATGAGAGTGCGACCCATCTCCTGATTTGCCATCTCGCGACCGCGGTAGGTCAAGAGGACTTTGGTTTTGTTCCCGTCGGCTAGAAATCCCTTAATCTGTCGAATCTTGATCTCCAAATCATGCTTATCGGTCCGCGGGCGCAACTTAATTTCCTTCACCTGTGTGGACTTTTGATGGCGTCGGTTCTGGTGGTCCTTTTTGCTCAGCTCAAACTTGTATTTCCCGTAGTCCATAATGCGACACACGGGCGGCACTGAGGTGGGTGCGACTTCAACAAGGTCGTACCCATTGTCTTGTGCCTGCTTGAATGCATCCGCCGTAAGGAGAATGCCAAGCTGTTCGCTCTCCGGACCAATTACCCGGACTTCGCGCACTCTGATTTCCCGGTTCACTCGTAGTTTGGGGACGATAAGACACCTCTTATTAAATTAGTGAATGTTGCTTCCCGACCGGCTTAAGATCCGCGCGGAGTAGATCGAGCGCTCCCACGACAGTCATGCTACCAAGGTTGGCTCCGCTCCGGCCTCGTATGGCCAGAGTCCCACTCTGCACTTCCCGGTCGCCGACCACAAACATGAATGGGACCTTTGCTTTTTCCGCTTCTCGAATTTTGAGCCCAATTTTCTCATTCCGAAGGTCCGCTTCGGCACGAAACCCTGCAGCCTTGAGTTGAGTGACAACCTCCGCCACATAAGGCCGTTGATTGTCTGTGATCGACATGACCATCGCTTGAACCGGGGCGAGCCATGTCGGGAAAGCCCCGCCGAAATGCTCAATCAGAATGCCGAAAAATCGTTCGATCGATCCCATCAGTGCCCGATGGATCATGATCGGCTGATGAACCTTGCCGTCTTCCCCAATATACCCTAATTCGAACCGCTCAGGATTATTGAAATCGACTTGAATCGTTGAGCATTGCCACGATCGCCCCAGCGCATCCTTGATTTTAATGTCGATTTTGGGTCCGTAGAAGACACCTTCGCCAGGATCGATCTGGTAGACGACTCCTCGCCCCTTCAATGCCGCTTCGAGCGCGCTCGTGGCTTGGGCCCAACGCTCCTCCGAGCCGACGGACTTTTCAGGCTTGGTCGAAAGATACACTTCAAATTCAGTGAATCCAAAGGTGCCAAGGACAAAGAACGTAAAGTCGAGCACCTGGCTGACCTCATTTTCAATCTGATCCGGACGGCAGAACAGATGCGCGTCGTCTTGTGTAAACCCGCGAACCCGCAACAAACCGTGGAGGACGCCTGTCCGTTCATACCGGTAGACCGTGCCCAATTCGCCATAGCGGATGGGGAGATCCCTGTAGCTGCGCAAATGCGACTTATAGATCATGATGTGGAACGGGCAATTCATCGGCTTGAGCTGGTACTCGCTATTTTCAACCTTCATGGGCGCGAACATGTTGTCGCGGTAATAGTCGACATGGCCGCTGGTTTTCCAGAGATCTAACCGGGCGACGTGGGGGGAGTACACTAGTTCGTACCCGTTCTGAATATGCTGATCACGCCAAAAATTCTCGATTAATAACCGGATGGTGGCTCCTTTGGGATGCCAGAGCACAAGGCCCGGGCCAATTTCATCCTGGATCGAGATCAAGTCGAGTTCCTTGCCGACCTTGCGGTGATCTCGTCGCTTAATTTCTTCCAGCCTTGCAAGATGCGCGTCGAGTTCCGCCTGGGTCGGGAAAGATGTCCCGTAGATCCGTTGCAGCATGGGATTACGTTCGTCGCCCCGCCAATAGGCCCCTGCCGTATTCAGCAGCTTGAATGCTCCGACATGGCCTGTCGTAGGAAGATGGGGACCGCGGCAGAGGTCAGTGAACTCACCCTGGCTATAGACGGAGATCGTCTGCCCATCGGTGAGTCCTTGGATTAACTCAACCTTGTACGCTTCCCCTCGTTCCTGAAACAACTTCACCGCGTCCTGCTTCGACAATTCTGCCCGTGTGACGGGAAGGGAGCGCTTCACGATCTCCTGTGCTCGCGACTCAATTTTCCCAAGATCTTCCGGAGTAAATGGTCGCTCAAAAGCAAAGTCATAGAAAAAACCATCTTCGAGGGCCGGACCGATCGTTAACTGTGCTGTAGGAAACACCTCTTTGACAGCCTGCGCCATAATGTGCGTGCTACTATGACGATAGACCTCACGGCCTTCAGCACTGTCGAATTTCAGCGGAGTCACTTCAGCATCTTCCGTCAAGACACTTGAGAGATCGACGGTGTGGCCATTTACTTTAGCCGCAAGTATGTCTGAACCCAGCTTCAGACCGAGAGCCGACAGGGCAGAGCCAACCGTCTGGCCCGCTTGAACATCCCTGCTACTGCCATCTTTGAGCGTAACTTTCATGACTGGCACTCAAGCAATTCACGCACAAGAAAAAACATACCCCCTCCGTCTGCCAGAGGCAAACAGATACCGATCAGCTAGGTGGTAGGCGCGGACGGTCTTGAACCGTCGACCTCTACCGTGTCAAGGTAGCGCTCTCCCCCTGAGCTACGCGCCCGTCAATCTGGAGGCGCATGCTAATATAGCCCTGCCCAAGGTGTCAAGAAACGGACTCTTCAGATACGAAATGAACCTGATAGCCACACAGGATTCAGGGACTCAGATTCGCCGGCCCTGTCCAGGTTCCTTCCGGATGAAGAGTCGCTGTCGGGTGGGTGTCCCGCTCGCCATGTTACACAATCTTCAATGTATCGAAGTTGACCCCTGCGGGAGCAGCGGGTGTTTGTAGTTTCATCTTTTCTAATGCGTCAACAACACAATCGGCGACCACAAAGTTCCGATACCATTTTCGATTGGCAGGCACGATATACCATGGCGCATGATCGGTACTTGTGGCCGCCATCATATCCTCGAACGCCTCCATGTAGTTCTTCCACAATTTTCGTTCTTCGAGATCCCCTTCGTTGAATTTCCAGCGCTTCTCCGGATCGTGGATACGTTCCTCCAGCCGCTCTTTCTGTTCATCCTTCGAGATGTGCAGAAAAAATTTAAGGATGGTCGTCCCACTTTCATAGAGCAACTCCTCGAATTCTTTGATCTGACCGAACCGCTGCTTCACAACCTTGTCCGATACCCACCCATGGACGCGAGTGATGAGCACATCTTCATAATGCGAGCGATTGAAGATGCCGATCTGACCGTGGGACGGCGCCTTTTGATGCACACGCCACAGAAAATCATGGCCTCGCTCCTCCGACGACGGAGCTTTGAAGGACACAACTTTGCAGCCCTGCGGATTCACACCAGACATCACACTCTTGATCGTCCCATCCTTGCCACTGGTGTCCATCCCTTGCAACACGATGAGCAGCGATCGTGTCCCATTGGCATAGAGTCGTTCCTGGAGTTCACCGAGCCGTCCGGTCAGTTCTGCCGTCACAGCCTTGGCTTTATCTTTCCCTTGATCGGTCTTCTTATAGTCAGCGGTGTGGTCGGGATCATGCCGATCTAATTTGAGTGGTGAGCCAGGTTTCACACGATAGTCTTTCATACTCGATTCCTCCTCATATTGAAGCTGGCATTCTACTCCTTTGGTTCCGACTTGACAGCAGCGAACAGTTTGCGAAGAATGCACAGAGGACTTCAGGGAGGTACGGCATGGCAGTCGACCAAGACAAGCTGAATGAATTTATGGGCAAGGCAATCGGTGATATCGGCGCCGCGCTCAGCGCCAACATGGTGCTTCTTGGCGACAAGCTGGGTCTCTATAAAGCCATGGCAATGATGGGCCCCGTCACACCGGCTGAACTCGCGAAGGCCACAAAAACGGCAGAACGGTACATCCGTGAATGGCTGGGCAATCAGGCAGCAGGCGGCTATGTGACCTATGATGCCGGAACCGCCCGATACCGACTCCCTGAAGAACAAGCCATGGCTCTGGCCGATGAAAGCAGTCCGTGCTTTCTCCCCGGCGCATTTCAAGTCATTGCGGCCACGTTTTCAGCGAATCACAAGATCGAACAACGATTCAAGACCGGTAAGGGTCTTGGATGGGATCAGCACGACCACCGGCTATTTGAAGGCACAGAGAGATTTTTTCGCCCGAATTACTTAGGCAACCTGATAGCGAATTGGATTCCGTCTCTCGACGGCGTAGAGACAATGCTCAAGAGTGGTGCGAAAGTCGCGGATGTCGGCTGTGGATTCGGGGCATCCACCATCATCATGGCACAGGCCTATCCCAGATCGACGTTCTTCGGTTTTGATTACCATGCGCCATCGATCCTGACCGCTCGCAAACGAGCCAAGAAGGCAGGGCTGAAGAACGTGGAATTTGCCACAGCAAAGTCCACAAACTATCCAGGCAAGAAATATGACTTTGTCGCCCACTTCGATTGTCTACATGACATGGGCGACCCTATCGGCGCTGCGAAACACGTCAAAAAAACACTCGCGCAACATGGTACGTGGATGATTGTGGAGCCATTCGCACACGATCGCGTCGAAGATAATCTGAATCCGGTGGGCCGAGTCTTCTACGCAGCATCGACGATGGTCTGCGTGCCCGCTTCTCTGGCATTCAATGGCCCGGCCCTTGGCGCCCAAGCCGGAGAAGCGAGACTGCGGGACGTGGTGATGAAGGGCGGATTCACACGATTCCGCCGCACGACACAGACACCGTTTAATCTGGTGTTGGAAGCACGCCCGTAAGCCGCCACACTGCCCAACATCCCCCCTCGCGGCCACCGCACTTGCACTTTGGCGCGGCCCACGGCATAGTGCGCACCGGTATTCACGAGGAGCGGGGAGACGATGGGACGACGCTTAGCCGCCGAAGCACTCGGCACCTTCTTTTTGGTCTTCGCCGGCTGC
>Ga0163153_10003841_pt1 | contig 19599 bp, 20 predicted proteins | sample OliLakLV19MP6IB1_FD_148629 | JGI IMG/M metagenome (GOLD analysis project Ga0163153, IMG submission 148629) | Freshwater microbial mat bacterial communities from Lake Vanda, McMurdo Dry Valleys, Antarctica - Oligotrophic Lake LV.19.MP6.IB-1 | ecosystem: Environmental > Aquatic > Freshwater >... | reverse complement strand
CCCAGGCACGATCGCTGATCGAGGACGCGCTCGCGCGCGGCCTCGACGTGCTCGGACTCCACGTTCATATCGGATCGCAACTCGCGGATTTCGACGCGCAGGCCGAGACGATCGTGCGGCTCGCCTCGTTCGCCGCGACATGCCGCGACGGGCTCGGCTGGACTCCGAGGATCGCGGATCTTGGTGGCGGCTTCGGCATCCGCCACAACGTGGACGAGCACGCCCCCGACGCGGCCACTCTCGCTGCCAGCGCGGTCGAGACGGCACGGTTGGCCTTCGGGGAGGCCGGATTGCCGACCCCGGAGGTCTGGCTCGAGCCAGGCCGCTCGGTCGTCGGCGGTGCGGGCGTGACGTTGTACCGCGTCGGTGCGGTCAAGCGTCTACCGGAGCGCACATGGGTGGCGGTCGACGGAGGCATGTCCGACAACCCGCGGCCGCAGCTCTACGAGGCGGTGTACACGGCGATCTCAGGCGGGCGTGCGAACGAGCCCACGAGCGAGCACGTCAGCATCGCGGGAATGCACTGCGAATCGGGAGACGTGCTCATCGACGATGTTGCGCTGCCGGCCCCGAGGCGCGGAGATCTCCTTGCCGTCCCGGCCACCGGCGCGTACACGCTCGCGATGGCGTCGAACTACAACGGCGTCACGCGACCAGCTGCAGTGCTCGTGCACAACGGGACGGCGCGCCTGATCCGCAAGCGCGAGACGATCGCCGACCTGCTCCGCGCCGAGGTCTGATCACGACCACGTCGCTCCTGGACGCGGCTGTCCTGGCGCCGGTGTTCCGGGATGCAGAGGGTGTCCTCCGGATCCTGCTGCTCGTGCGCACCGACCGGGGCATCCACGGCGGCCAGATCGGGTTGCCCGGTGGCCGACCGGAGCCGGGCGACCACGACTTCCTGGCGACCGCATTGCGTGAAGCCGAGGAGGAAGTCGGGCTCCCGCCCGAGAGCGTCGATGTCCTCGCCACACTCGGACCGGTCGAAACGAGGGAGACGGGCTTCCGTGTCCACCCGTTCCTCGGTCGTGTCCCGTCCGGGTTCGACTGGCAACCACAGCCAACGGAGGTGGCCGGTCTCCTCACGCCGTCGGTCGCGATGCTCGGCGACCCCGGGCGCCGCGGGCTCCACGCGTTCAGGTCGACCTACTTCTCGACGCCACTCGAGGTCGAAGGGATCGACGTCGAGGGCCACGTCCTCTGGGGGATGACCCTCCGCATGATCGACGATCTCGTCCCGCGACTACTCGCCGGGGAGTGGCGCGTGTAGCTCGATGCCGGCTGCGGGAGCACAGCCGGTCGCCCTCATCCTGTCCGTTCCCACACGGAGACGTGCTTGCGGCTCTCGCTCGTGAACGGTGCTCGGTCCCAGTCGGCCCAGCGTTCGCGCAGGGTCAGGCCCGCGATGCGAGCCATGAGGTCGAGCTCCGCGGGCCACACGTAGCGAAACGGCACCGAGTGGCGGTAGCCCGTGAAGTGGTGCGAGATCAGCCCCTGGTTCACGACGTCGTACTCGTCGATCCCGACGTGCGTCTTGCTCACGTCGAACGGGACGTACCGCTCGCCGGGTGGAAGCCGGCGGAGATCGGGAACCATGACTTCGATGACGAAGTACCCGCCTCGCTCGATGTGCTGTGCAACGTTCTCGAAGCACGCAACCTGAGCCTCTTGCGTCGTCAAGTTCATAATTGTGTTGAACACGAGATAGGCAAGTCGGAACGTTCCCTTGACGCGAGTTGTTGCGAAGTCGCCGATCGTGACGTCGATCTCCTCCGAGCCCGGCTTCTCGCGCAGTCTCGCGACCATCGCCTCCGACAGGTCGATGCCGTGCACGCCGACGCCTCGCCACGCGAGCGGTACCGCGATGCGGCCTGTGCCGATGCCGAGCTCGAGCGCCATGCCGTCGCGCGCAAGATCTGCGAGGAACTCGACCGTTCGACCGACGACCTCGTCGCTGGAGATCGGGTTGTCGTCGTCGTAGCCTGCAGCGACCTCTTCGCCGAAATAGTCCTCCATGGAGGGAGCGTACGCGGTGCTGCAAGAGGCAGAGCGCTCGAGGCGCTCCGCCGACTCCGGTAGGGGTCGTGCTACCCGGAGTTGGCGTGCCGGCGCCCGAGCTCCTCCTCGATCCGCTGCGGATCGAGCCCGCGGGCTGCAAGCAGGACGTAGCTGTGGAACCAGAGATCAGCAAGCTCCTCGATCAGCCGTTCATCCGTGTCGCCGACGGCGGCGAGCGCGACTTCGACTCCCTCCTCCCCCACCTTCTGCGCCGACGCAGCGACGCCCTTGTCGAGCAGCGAGGCGACGTACGAACCTTCCGGCCGGTTCGCTGCACGTTCCGCGACGACGCGCCACAGCCACGGCGCGAAACACGACTCGGCGCCCGTGTGGCACGCGGGACCGGCCGGGTTCACGCGGAGGAGGATTGCATCGCCATCGCAGTCGTCGCGGATCTCGACGACCGCCATCGTGTTCCCCGACGTCGCGCCCTTGTGCCAGTGCTCCTCGCGCGAGCGGCTCCAGAACCACGCCTCGCCCGACTCGCGGGTTCGGCGCAGCGCCTCCTCATCCATCCAGGCAAGCATGAGCACCCGGCCACTCGCTGCGTCCTGCACGATCGCGGCCATCAGCTCGGGTGCACTCATATCCTGACGTTCCATCCCATCTCCTTCAGCTCGATCTTCAGCTCGGGTAGCCGCTCGGGTCGCTCGTGAACGATCGAGGCGATGATTGCCGCCTCGGCGCCGACCGCGTAGGCCTCTGCGAGGTGCAGCGCCTCCCCCGCTCCACCGGATGCGATCACGGGAACCTTGACGGCGGCCGAAACGGCGCGCGTCAGTGGAAGGTCGTAGCCCTCACGGGTGCCGTCGGCGTCGATCGAGGTGACGAGAAGCTCACCCGCACCTCGCTCGACGGCCTCGACAGCCCAGTCGACCGCATCGCGCCCGCGTGGCGTTTTCCCGGCATGGGTGACGACCTCACCGGCACGCGCGTCGATCGCGCAGACAACCGCCTGCGAGCCGAACTCATCGGCGAGGGCGGTCAGAATCGACGGGTCGTCGAACGCGGCGCGGTTCACGGCGACCTTGTCCGCCCCGGCCCGCAGGAGCGACCGCGCATCGTCGAGGCCGGTCACGCCGCCGCCGACCGTGAACGGGATTGTCAGTTCGGCGGACGCTCGGCCGATCAGTTCGAGAATCGGCCCGCGGCCCTCGAGCGTGGCCGTGATGTCGAGAAAGACGAGCTCGTCTGCACCGAGCTCGGAGTACCGCGTGGCGAGCTCGATCGGCTCACCCATCTCGCGCAGGTCGACGAAGTTGACGCCCTTCACGACTCGCCCACCGGCGACATCGAGACACGGAATTACGCGCTTCTTGACCATGCCAGCACGTTCTCGAGAACGCGTGCACCCGCACGGGCACTGCGCTCGGGGTGGAACTGGACTCCGGCGACGGCTCCCTGCTGGACTGCGGCGACGATTCGGCCGCCATGATCCGCGACGGCGACGACGACGCCATCGTCGGTCGGTTCGACGGCGTAGCTGTGAGCGAAGTACACATCCTCGCCCTCCAGGCCGTCGACGAGCTCCGCCGGGCGCGTGAGCTCCAGGGTGTTCCAGCCCATGTGGGGCACGCGCTCCGCCCGCACCCGCCGAACCGGACCGCCGAAGATCTCCATCCCGGAGCCACCTTCCTCGCTGGCACCGAAGAGAAGCTGCATGCCGACGCAGATGCCGAGCACGGGCCGACCGGCCGTGACGCGATCGTGGATCGCTTTGTCGAGGCCGTTGCGCTCGAGGCCCCGCGCAGCACTTTCCACGTGCCCGACCCCCGCAATGATCGCGAGTGGCGCCTCGCGAACCTCCGCGGGATCGACGGTGATCGAGGTGTCCGCACCTGCACGCGAAAGGGCCGAGGCGACCGAGCCGAGATTGCCGGCGCCGTAGTCGGCGAAGACAACCCTCATGCAATTCCCTTCGTCGACCGGATACCACCCTCGCCGGGCGCGACTGCCTGGCGAAGTGCCTGCCCGAGCGCCTTGAAGGCCGCCTCCGCAATATGGTGGTCGTCGGCGCCCGCCGATTCGACGTGGACGGTGCAGCCCGCTTGCATGGTGAACCGCTCGAGCGCGTGCGAGAGCAGCGGGACGGCGAGCTCCCCAACCCTGTCTCCCGTGAACGCCAGCGAGATCTCCGCGTGTGCGCGCCGGACGAGGTCGACCGCGGCCATGGCGCGCGCCTCGTCCATCGGCACGACGGCCGAGCCGTAGCGCGTGACGCCCTCGCGCGTGCCGAGGGCCTGCTGCAGTGCATCTCCGAACGCCGCGAGGACATCCTCGACGGTGTGGTGCTCGTCGACATCGAGGTCACCACCGGCAACGCAGGCGAGATCGAACCCCGCGTGGAACGCGAGCAGCGTGAGGAGGTGGTCGAGGAAGCCGATGCCCGTCCGGACGTGCGACCGACCGCTGCCGTCGAGGCCGAGCGTGATGCGAAGCGCCGTCTCCGTGCTCGTGCGGATGATCGTCGCCTCACGACCCGGGGTGGCGCCTCGCTCGATCCCGAGTGCCTCCAGGAAGACGTTGTTCTCCGAAGGTCGGCGGAGCGTCACGCGGATGCCGTTTCGAAAGGAGCGGACGATGATGCCCTTCGCTTCGAGTGCGACGCCCAGGTCGGCATCGGAGCGAATCCACACGAAATTGCCGGCCGCAGGCGGAGCGTCGAAGCCGCCCGCAACGAGGGCCGCACGGACGCGCTCGCGCTCCTCGAGCTCCGAATCGAGGTCGTACCGCGGATCGCGCAGTGCTGCGGCCGCGATGCGTGCCGCCGGCGACGCGATCGGCGCCGGAGCACGGCGAGCCTCGAGCACCGCCGCGGTGTCGGGTGCCGCGATGGCGTAGCCGACGCGGAGAGCCGCGTAGCCGAACGCCTTCGACATTGTCCGAAGGACGATCAGATTCGGGCACTCGTCGAGCCACGGGACGACCGACTCGCCGCCGAACTCGATGTACGCCTCGTCGACGATCACCGCTGCGCTCGGATGACGTCGCGCCAGTTCGACGAGCTCGGATGCAGGCGTCACTTCCCCGGTCGGGTTCTCCGGGTTGCAGCGCCAGATCAGGCTCGCACCCTCCGTCTCCATCACGGGATCGGCCCCGCTGAGCAACGTGACGGTGCGATAGAACGAGTACGTCTGCGGAAACATGGCGGCTGCGCGGCCAGGCGCGAGATAGGTGCGGGCACAGAGCATGATGAGGTCGTCTGCGCCCGCTCCGATGACGACCTGCTCCCAGCCCACGTCCGTGCCGGAGCGATCGTTGACGTAGCCTGCGGCCGCCTCGCGAAGCTCGCGATAGAGGCCGCTCGGATATCGGTCCAGCGTCGCGAAGCTCTCGGCGAGCGGGACCTGGGCGACGCCCGGAAACGGCGGCGTGTTCTGGTCGAACTTCAATACCTCGGCGGGCGCGAGACCGTGACGCGCAGCGACCTCGTCCACCGTCGCCGCCCATTTGTAGGGCGCAAACTCCTTCGAGAGCGCGAGCGCGTCGGGACCGCGTGGAGACTCGGGGTTCGCGCTCATGCTCGCCCGAGCGCCCGCTCGGCCGCAGCTGCGTGCAACGGCAGCCCTTCAACCCGCGCGATCGGCCCCACGACGCGAGCGGCTGCTTCGGCGCCTACAGCCGTCGACCGTACCACCTGGAGCGACTTCATGAACATCTCGAGGCCGAGCCCGCCGGAGGAGCGCGCGAGGCCGCCCGTGGGAAGAACGTGCGTCGCTCCAGCCGCATAGTCGCCGACGACAGCAGAGCCACCGATGAAGACCGAGCCGGCGTTCCGCACCCCAGCAAGGAGCGCCTCGGGATCGGCAACGTGAAGTTCGAGATGCTCAGGCGCGAATGCCTCCGATCGCGCCAGCGCGTCAGCCAGAGAAGCAACGGTTTCAACCTTGACGTTGTCATATTGAGCAACAAGCGTAGCCACGGCGGCGGACAGCACCGCATCGGTGCTCAGCAGAAGCGCCTCGCTGTCGCTCCCGTGCTCCGCCTGGGCGAGGAGATCCGCAGCGCACGCTTCCGCATCGGCCGTCTCGTCGGCGATCACGATCACCTCGCTCGGGCCGGCCGGGATGTCGATGCCGACGCGGGTCGAGACGAGAAGCTTCGCTGCGGTGACATACGCGTTGCCAGGCCCGACGATCCGATCGACCGGCTCGATCGACGCCGTGCCGTAGGCGAGGGCAGCAACGGCCTGGGCGCCGCCGATCGCGTACACCTCGTCGATGCCGAGCTCGCGCGCAACGACGAGCGTTGCCGCGACGGGACTCGGCGTCACGCAAGCGACGCGCCGCACTCCGGCGACAAGAGCCGGTACAGCGGCCATCACGAGCGACGACGGCAACGGGAAGGTGCCGCTCGGAACGCAGATACCGACCGAATCGAGGGGAAGCCACCGTCGCTCCGAGACGATCCCGGGCGCGGCTTCGACAGAGGTGTCGAGCGGCCGCTGAGCCTCGCTGAACGTCCGCACGGCGCGGATCATCGCGCGGAGCGCCTCGAGCACGTCATCTGCGACCTCCGCAGCCGCGATGGCCTCGGCCGGAACCCTGAACCCATCCGGCCGCGGCCCGTCGAAGCGCTCGGTCCACTCGAGCACCGCCACGTCGCCTCGCGCCCGGACGTCGGCGACGATCGGCAGGACGACGGCTATCGCGTCGTCGAGTCCCGCCCCCCTCACGGCACGAGCCGCTCGATCGGCAGGACAAGGATCGACGTGGCCCCCGCGTCGCGCAGTGCGGGCAGAAGTGACCACACGTCATCGGCAGCAACCGCGGCGTGAACGGCAATGTCGCCCTCGCTCGCGAGCGTGAGCACCGTCGGCGCCCCCATGCTCGGGAGCACCGCGCGGATTGCGGGAAGCGTCTCGTTCGTCGCGTTCATCATCACGTATCGCCGACGTCGAGCCGCGACGACGCCGGAGAGCATCAACTCGAGTCGCTCGACGAGATCGGCCTGCTCGTCGACGGCCGATCGCCCGCCGATCAGGACGGCCTCCGACGAGAGCAGCGTCCCGATCAGTCGCAAACCGTTTGCGCTTGCGGTCGAGCCCGTCGACACGAGATCGACAATGGCCTCGGCGAGACCCAGACGAGGCGTCGCCTCGACCGAGCCCGAGACGGTGATGATCTCGGCTTCGACACCGCGCTCGGCCAACAGCATCCGTGTCGAGACGGGGTAGGCCGTGGCGATCCGGAGACCTCCGAGATCCTCGATCGCGGTCTGCGGAGCATCGTTCGGGACAGCAGCCTGAAGCGTGCACCGCGCGAATCCGAGCTCGGCGAGCGTGACGACGTCTGCCTCGGCCTCGACGACGAGGTTGGCGCCGGTGACGCCCAGGTGGACGACGCCGTCCTGGACGTACTCGGGGATGTCGCTCGGGCGAACGAGGAGCAGATCGACCGGTGCGTTGGCGCACGGCACGACGAGCGAGCGCTCGGTCGTCTCGAAGGAGAGGCCGGCATCGGCGCAGAGGCGAAGGGTCGTCTCGGCCATGCGTCCCTTCGCCGGCACCGCCAAGGTCAGTCGACCGTTCTCCCCTGCACGGGTGAAGGTGCTCATCGCTTCACCCGGTCAAGTGCAATCCGGTATCCCCCGGCCCCGTGCCGCACCCACTGTGCGACCCGTGTCACGGTTGCCGTGGACGTCGGAACGCGCTCGGCGATCTCGACATAGGGAATGCCCTCGTCGACGAGGCGGGCCGTCTGCCACCGGTGAGCGAGTGCCTCGAGCTCGGCACGGGTGCAGAGATCACGAAGGAACGCGGTCACCTCGTCCTCGGTGCGTAACGTGCGAAGCGCCACTGCGAGCTCGGTAACGCCCTCCCCCCCGTCCTCGACAGCGGGAGCCTGCGGCCCGGCGGCTGGCAAGTGCGAAGATGCCGGTGTCCGTGGACTGAGTCGAGTTCGTGTCATTTCATAACATGATAGCATGATAACGTGTTAACACAAGACTTCGAAGTGATTCCCGCCATCGACGTTCTCGAGGGCCGCGTCGTCCGGCTCTCCCAGGGACGTCGCGAAGCCGTGACGATCGAGGGCGGCGACCCTGTCGAGCTCGCTCGGCGGTTCCGTGCCGAGGGCGCGAGGCGGCTCCACCTCGTCGACCTCGACGGTGCCTTCAGCGGCACGCCGTCCCTCGCCCTCGTCGAGCGCGTCGCGCAGGCCGGGGGTCTCCCGCTCCAGGTGGGTGGTGGCTATCGAACGGCAGATGTGATCGCATCTGCGCTCGAGGCCGGCGCAGACCGGGTCATGGTCGGAACGGCCGCGCTCTCTCCACCCTTCCTCGCCGAAGCGAGCGCTCGCTTCGGGGCGAGCCTCGTGATCGCGATCGATGCGCGCGACGGCAAGGTCGCCATGGACGGCTGGACGCGCACGTCGGAGACGACGCCCGCGGCACTTGCCCTCGAGTGCGCAGAGGTCGGAGTCGAGCGGCTGCTCGTGACGAGCACGGCGCGAGACGGTTCGCTCGCGGGCCCCGATGTAGACCTCCTCCGGGACGTGCTTTCTGCCCGTGTTCCCGTGATCGCCGCGGGTGGGATCTCGTCGCTCGACGACGTTCTCGCGGTGCGCGGCCTCGGCTGCGAGTCGGTGATCGCCGGCAGCGCCCTTCTCGCCGGGCGATTCACGCTCGCCGAGGCTCGGGCGCGCCTCTCCTCGAGGCTTGATGTGGAGCAGGAGTGCGGCTAGGGCGGTTCTGCATCAGCGCGGAGTCGATCGTGTCATCCGGGAGAACGACAGCGCCTGGCAGGCGCGAGGCGATCACGGCACGTCAGACCGGCGCGCCCAACGGAGCCGACGGCGTGACTCTACGAGCCGGGTGGGTCGGATTTCCAGGTCTTGATGATCCCCGTCTCGAGTTTCTGGCGCTCGGCCGCGGTCAGCCGCGCGTTCGCGTGCAGGAGGCGGTACTGCAACGGGGGCATCTCCTCCTCGCGGATCACGTCGACAACGTCTTGCAGATCGACCTCCTGTGGGCGCTGCCACTCGGAGAAGTTCAACGTCGCGCGGCCCTCCTCGACATCTCTAGTCGTCAGCCAGGAGATCGGTGCCACATCCGTGTACCACGGCCAGGCCGTCAGGTTCGAGTGGCAGTCCATACACGCTCCCGATGCGAGTGCGCGCGTCTCGGGTGAATCCCACTCGACCTGCTTGACGGTGAGGGGGTTGTCATGATCTCGCCCGTAGGGGATCACCTGGATCGCCAGTCCGACGACCAGGAGCAGCAGGAACACCCTGAACAGAAACCTCATCGCTCTAGCATGCAACACCAGACGGACGACGGCCAGGGGCGGTCAGGCATGTGAGCGTCCGCTGGCAGGATCCGGACCTGCCACACGAGGCTAGGAACGGGAGCCAACGAGCCCCGGACGCACGAGATGCCGTGGACGCTCGAGGCCTGCATCCCGGACAGGAGGGTTCAGCGGCTCGCTCAGTGGGGCGGCTCCGAACGAGCGCGCGACCTGCCCTGACGGCGGCACCCCGTAGACCGTCGTGCGCTGACGTGGCACCCTCCCCGCGGAGCGGATCAGCGCCTCCATCTGCTCGGGCGGAAGCTCCTGCCCCCACTCCGAGCCAGCCGCGCGCGAGATCGACTCGTTCATCAGCGTTCCGCCGAGATCGTTGACGCCGGCTGCGAGTGCTTGCCGCACACCCTCGGGGCCGATCTTGACCCACGAGACCTGGATGTTCGTGATCAGCGGGTGCAGTGCAAGTCGAGCAACGGCGTGCACGAGCAACGCCTCGCCGAACGTCGGCCCTCGGCGCGCGTTGCCCTTGAGGTACATCGGCGCCTCCATCGGCACGAACGGAAGCGGCACGAACTCCGTGAATCCGCCGCTCCACACCTGCTGCTCCCGCGCTCGCAGGATGTGATTCGCCCAGTGGCGGGGCCGCTCGACGTGGCCCATCATCATCGTCACGTTCGAGCGCAGACCGACACGGTGGGCCGCGGCGTGCACCTCGAGCCACTGCTCCGTCGAGACCTTGTCGGGACAGATGACCGCTCGAACCTCGTCATCGAGGATCTCGGCAGCCGTCCCCGGCAGCGAGCCGAGCCCGAGGTCGCGGAGACGCGCAAGATACTCGTCGAGCGAGAGCCCGAGCGTCGCGGCGCCCTGCCAGATCTCGAGCGCGGAGAAGGCGTGGATGTGGATATCCGGAAGCGCGGCCCTGATCGCCGTAACGACGTCGGCGTAGTACTCGCCGGTGAACGCCGGATGGATGCCGCCCTGGAGGCAGACCTCGGTGGCACCTCTCTCCCACGCTTCCTCGGATCTCCGAACGATCTCATCGAGCGGGACGAGAAAGGCGGGACCTCGGAGATTCTCGGCGAGCTTGCCCTTCGAGAACGCGCAGAAGCCGCACTTGAAGTAACAGACGTTCGTGTACTGGATGTTTCGGGTCACGACGTAGGTGACCTCGTCGCCGCAGACCTCGCGCCGGAGCCGGTCGGCCGCTGCGAACACGCGCTCCCGCTCGGTTCCTCGTGCCTCGAAGAGCCGCTCGATCTCCGCCGGGCCGAGTTCACTTCCGGTCAACTCCAACGGGAGGGCATCGCGACGAACGAGGAACGGCACGGTGACGGGCTCACCCGGAGCCCAGCGATCCTCGCGGGCGAGGCCGAGCGCGTCCGACGCCCGACGCACGGCCGGGCGCACCGCCGGATCGACCCAGCGCTCGAGGTCGGCAACGTACTCGGGATAGAGCGGCAGGCGCGGAGCGAGGGCGAGACCGCGCGAGGCGACAGCATCTCGCAATCGCTCGACCTCGGGCCACGGCGCCTCGGGATTCACATGGTCGATCGTGACCGGCGAGACTCCGCCCCAGTCGTCGATCCCGGCATCGAGCAGCAGCGGAAAGTCGTCGTAGGCGAGGTTCGGTGGAGCCTGGATGTGCCAGTCTGCCCCGAGCAGAACACGTGCGGCGGCGATCGTCCAGAGCTGTTCGCCGAAGGCCGCATCGGGATGGTCCGCCATTCGCGTACCCGGCTTGGCGCGGAAGTTCTGCACGATCACCTCGCCGATGTGCCCGTCATCCTCGCGAAGCTTCTTCAGGGCGAGAAGCGCCTCCAGTCGCTCGGCTCGGGTCTCGCCGATCCCGATCAGGATCCCACTGGTGAAAGGGATCGAGAGCTCGCCCGCCACGCGCATTGTCTCGAGGCGTACCCCGGGGACCTTGTCGGGCGAGGCCCAGTGTGGGCCTCCCTTCTTCGACAGGCGGTCGGAGACCGTCTCGAGCATGATCCCCATAGACGCCGAGACCGGCCGCAGGAGCTCGAGCTCCTTCCTGCTCATGACTCCCGGGTTCAGATGAGGCAGCAGACCTGTTTCGTCGAGGACACGCCGAGCGCAGTGCGCGAGATACTCGATCGTGCTCGCGAAACCCAGCGAGACAAGCTCGTCACGCGCAATGCGGTACCGAAGCTCAGGCTTGTCACCGAGGGTGAAGAGCGCCTCGGTACAGCCTGCTGTAGCCCCGGCTCGCGCGATCTCGAGCACCTCCTCGACCGGCAGGTACGCCCGTTCACCGCGTCGTGGTGGACGGGCAAACGTGCAGTAGCCGCAGACGTCACGACAGAGCGTCGTCAGCGGAATGAAGACCTTCGGCGAGTACGTAACGAGATGCCCACGGCGGAGTGTCCGCGCCTCTGCCATGAGGTCGTCGGGGGTTGCGGCGAGTATCTCGGAGACGAGGTTGGTCATCGGCGCGGTGCTCGGTTCGCCGGGCGGTCTCCTCGCGCCGGAGACGAAAGCATAGCGGGGTCAGGTCTTCCACGTTCCATCCCACAGGCCGCGTTGCAGCCACGAGCGTTGACCGGAGTGGAACGTGGAAGACCTGACCCCCTCGCACCCTACGAGGCGCGGTAGCCCCAGAGCCCGCCGAACGAGTTCCACGAGCCGTTCTGCCACTTCTGCAGCAGCATCTGCTCGACGGGGTAGTGATCCTTGCCGGCCGTCTTGACCGCGATGCCGGGAAGCATGAAGGGGTTGCCCGCCGCCGTGAACGTGTCGAGCGTCTTGCGCAGCGACTCACGGGTCAGGTCCTTGCCGGCCTTCTTCAGCGCGTCGGCAGCCGTCCAGGCGGACGCCATCCCGTAGACGTGAAGCGGGTCGGCGACATTCGCGCTCGGCGCGTACTTCTTCATGATCGTCCGATAGAGCTTCATCGCCGGGTCGTTCTTCCACGTCGGATCGGTCGGATCCTTGAGGAACTGGATCGAGATCGTGCCGTTGACGAGCTTGTTCTGACCGGCCGACGACGCAATCTGCATCGATGTCGAGGCCGACGAGACGGCGTTGTTGATGACGTGCTTCGGCTTCCAGCCGAGCTTGTTGGCGAACTGGTACGCCTGAATCGCGAAGGTGGGCGTGGCGAAGATCGCAAGCGTGTCGGCGCCTGACGCCTTCAGCTTCGCGATCTGCGAGGCGACGTCCGGCGAGGTGACCTCGTACGGTTGGGCTGCGATGACCTTCACCTTCGAACGCTGCAGGCCTCGCTTGAGGCCGCCAAGGAGATCCTTGCCGTAGTCGTCGTTCTGGAACAGCACAGCGATCTTGGCGCCGGGCGCGGTGCGCGCGAGGTACTTGCCGTACACCCAGCCCTCGGCCTGGTAGCTCGGCTGGAAGCCAATCGTGTACGGGAACTGCGCGTAGTCCCTTCCCCATGTCGTCGCGCCCGAGGCGACGAACAGCTGAGGCACCTTCATCGCGTTCAGATACGGCCGAACCGCGACGTTGTGCGCGGTTCCGAGCGAGTTGAAGATCGCGAAGACCTTGTCCTGCTCCACGAGCTGCCGCGTCACCGGGACGCTCTGTGCCGGGTTGTACGCGTCGTCGGCGTACTTGTACGAGATCTTGCGGCCGTTGACCCCGCCCTTCGTCGCATTCAGGTACTTGAAGTAGGCCTCGGCACCCCGGGCGACCGATGCGAACTGCGACGCCGGCCCCGTCAGCGGAGCCGTGCCACCGAGGAGGATCGAGTTGTCGGTAATGCCCGGGTCACTCCCGACGCGAACGGTTCCGGCGAGCGCCGCCGTCACACCGAGGGCGAGCGCTGCGACGAGCGCAACGGATGTCAGCAACAGCTTTCGGTTCATCGGAGACGGTCTCCTTGATAGTCCTGCACGTCGGTTTCGTCGAATCTCTCGCACGATGGTAGCCCCTGAGTGTTAGGGCTTCGGAAAGTTTTGTCAGCGGCGGGTCAGCTGTTGCAGCCGCGCGATCAGCCCTGACGCCCCTCCCGGGAGCACGAGGATGAGGAGGATCAGCACGACGCCGTACACGACGGCCGGTGCGCCAGGCGATTTGGAGACGTTCTGAGACCACAGGGGCATGAACTGGATGAAGATGGCGCCGGCGATGAGACCCTTGAGCGAGCCGAGGCCCGAGACGACGATGCCGACGAGCAGGAAGATCGACAGCGTCACCGGGAACGTGTCGGGGTTGACAAACGTCGTCGTGATCGCGAACAGCGATCCGGCGGCGCCCGCGTACGCCGCGCTGATCCCGAAGGCGAGCACCTTCGTGCGCGTCAGGCTGATGCCCGATGAGACCGCAGCCGTCTCGCTGTCCCGCACGGCGCGGAACGCCCTTCCGGTACGACCCCGGAGAATCAGCCACGCGACGACATACCCGACGAGCGCGACGGTCCAGCAGAGGTAGTAGAGCCAGTTGTTGAAGTCGAGCTCGAACCCGACGAGTTTTACGGGCGTGAGCGACGCGGTCAGCTCCGGCGTGCCGAACAGGTTGACGCCCGTGCCTCCACCCGTGAACCCCTCGAACTTCTTGATCACCGCGGGCGTCGCGAGCGCGATCCCGAACGTCGCAAGCGCGAGATAGAGGCCTGCGAGCCGAGCTGCCGGAAACCCGAACAGGGCGCCGGCGACACCAGCGACGATGATCGCGAAGGGAATCGTGGCGATGTCCTTCACGCCGTGGTCGATCATCAGGATCGATGTCGTATACCCCCCGATGGCCATGAACGCTCCGTGACCGAGCGAGATCTGCCCCGTGTACCCCGTGAGGATGTTCAGCCCGGTCAGGGCAACGAGGTAGACGCCGACGTAGGCAAATTGCTGCGCGCGGAAATCGTTCACGAACGCGGGGATCACGAAGACGACGCCCGTGAGGGCGGCAAACACCGCCAGCGCCTTGAGCGTTGACCGGCTCATCAGACCTTCTTCACCACTGGCTTGCCGAAAAGGCCCGCCGGACGGAGGAGCAGAACAACGAGGATGACGACGAGCGCTGCCGGAAGCTTCAGATCGGATCCGACGAAGTCGACGTACGTCCCGAGAAGGTTGAGACCGACGCCGAGGATCAACCCGCCGACAACGGCGCCGATCGGCGAGTCGATCCCACCGAGCAGCGCAGCCGCAAAGGCGTAGATCAGCACCGCCTGCATCATGTTCGGATCGAGGAAGACGTTTGGCGCGGTCAGCATGCCGGCGATCGCTCCGAGCATTGCGGCAAGCCCCCAGCCGAGCCCGAGCATCCAGGGCACTCGAACGCCGACGAGGCGGGCCTCCGACGGGTTCGCGGCAGCAGCGCGCATCGCCAGGCCGACCTTGGTGAACCGGAAGAAGGCCGACACGGCGAGGACCGACACGAGACAGACGGCGATCGTCCCGATGTCCGACCACGAGGTAGCGACGCCGCCGATGTCGATCGTGCCCGCCGGGAAGGGACTCGGCACCGCGCGCACCTCACCCGACCAGATCCAGAACGCCAGGCCGTTGAGCAACAGGAGCAGCCCGATCGTGATGATCACGACGCGGATCTGTGGCCCTCGTTCGACCGGCCGGATCACGGCCTGGTGGATTCCGACGCCACCGACAAACGATACGAGCAAGGTCACCCCGAACGCGGGCCAGTACGAGAAGCCGTGGTTCGTCGTGAGCGTCCAGGCGATGTACGTGGAGAACATCGCCATCTCGCCCTGGGCGAAGTTGATCACACCCGTCGCGCGGTGAATCAGGACGATCGCGAGTGCGAGCGCCCCGTAGATGCCACCGGACGCGAGGCCCGAGACGACCTGCTGGAAGAAGGCAGCCACTAGTGGTCCTCTCCAAACGTTCCACCGGTAACCCTGTAGGGGAGACGGCGCAGCCTCTCCCGGGACCGAGCCCGTCGCTCACCGGCCTCGGGGGTAGACAAACGCAATGCTGTGAGACGCCGCACCCCGTAGGGGAGACGGCGCAGCCTCTCCCGGGACCGAGCCCGTCGCTCACCGGCCTCGGGGGTAGACAAACGCAATGCTGTGAGACGCCGCACTAGTAGCCGAGGTAGCTGCGCCGCACAGCCTCGTCTCCCTTCAGCTCGGCGCTCGTTCCCGACAGGGCAACCGTTCCGACCTCGAGCACGTATGCCGTCGCTGCCGAGTCGAGCGCGATCCGCGCATCCTGTTCGACGACGAGCACGGTGAGCCCCTCCTTCTCGTTCAACTCACGCACGATCCGGAAGATCTCCCGCACGATCAGTGGCGCGAGACCGAGCGACGGCTCGTCGAGCATCAACAGCCGCGGCCGGCCCATCAGCGCCCGGGCGAGCGCGAGCATCTGCTGCTCGCCGCCGGACAGCGTTCCGGCCCGCTGGTCGCCGCGATCGACAATCCAGGGGAAGTACGCTGCCATCCGCTCGATGTCGGCCTTCACGGACCGGTCGCGTCTCGTGTATGCACCGAGACGCAGGTTCTCGGTCACGGAGAGCTCGGTGAAGGTGCCTCGCCCCTCCGGGACATGCGCTATACCGGCCTTTGCCACTGCCTCGGGGCCACCACGAAGCGGCTTTCCTGCGAACGCGATCTCTCCGTCCCTTCGCACCGTTCCGGAAACGGCGCGAAGCGTCGTCGTCTTGCCGGCGCCGTTGGCGCCGAGAACCGCGACGACCGTGCCCTCGGGCACCTCGATGCTGACCCCACGGAGTGCCTGCACCGGGCCGTACCGCGCCTCGACGTCGTGCAGCTCGAGCAACGCCGTCATGCGTCGACCTCGCTGCCGAGGTACGCCTCGATCACGTCGGGGTTCGCCCGCACGTCGGCCGGTGTGCCGTCCGCGATCTTGCGCCCGAAGCTGAGGACGTTGACGTGATCGGAGATGCGCATGACGAGTCCCATGTGGTGCTCGACGAGCAGCACGGTCAGCTCGTGGTCGTCACGGAGCCGGAGGATGAAGTCGCCGAGCTCCTCTACCTCCTCGTGGTTGAGGCCACCGGCCGGCTCGTCGAGAAGAATCAGGCGCGGCTTTGCAGCGAGCGCGCGGGCGATCTCCACACGTTTCTGGATGCCGTAGGGCAGCGAGGCGGCAAGCTCGTTGGCCCGGCCGCCGAGGCCGACGTAGTCGAGCGTGGCGCGGGCCTCCCTTTCCCCGGTCCCGCGCCCTTGAATGTGTGCTCCGACGAGGACGTTCTCGAGCACCGACATCGAGGTGAACAGGTTGATGTTCTGAAACGTGCGGGCGATCCCGTTCTCGACGACGCGGTGGGCGGGCACGTCGAGCAGCGAGCGTCCATCGAACTCGAGGCGCCCGTCGTCCGGGGTGTAGAGGCGCGTGATGACATTGAATGCAGTCGTCTTCCCGGCACCGTTCGGCCCGATCAGCCCCGAGATGTGCCCTGACTCGACGTCGAACGAGACGCCGTCGAGGGCAACGATGCCCCCGAAGCGCAGGGTAATTCCCTCAACCGAGAGCAATGTGGCCACTGAATCGGGGAGCCTACTGTGCTGTGCGGTCGGGGTGAAGGGCGACGAGGGCGATTACTCGACCGAACGCTCGCGTCATTCGGTTACGGGAGTCGCGGCGCCCACAGGCCGGCGAGGCCGATGCCGGCCGCCAGCAGCGCCGCCGCGGCTACCACGAACCCGGCGGTCACTTCCCGCGGCTCCTTCTTCGTCGCGACGACGCTTCCGAGCTGCTTGTAGACGGAAGCGAGGCGGTCGGCGTCGGTCGCCTCGAACGTCGTGCCGCCGGTCGTCTCGGCGATCCGTGCGAGCGTCAGCCGATCGGGGGGAACGAGAACCGTTATGTCGACCCCGCCGCGGTTGATCGTGACGGTTCCTTGCTGCGTTCCGAGCGCGATCGTGTGGACGGGAATCCCCGCCTTCCGCGCGAGGTCGGCGCCCTGCAGAGGGTCGAGGATCCCCCGCGTCTGCGAGCCGTCGGAGAGAAGCACGAGCGCCCCGGCCTTGGTCGCCGCGCCGCTCGTCGCACCCGCCTCACCGGTCGAGAGCTGCACGAGATCGACGCCACGGGACACCGCATCCCCGATTGCAGTCCCGTATCCGGGTGCAAGAGAGGCGATCGCGTTCGTGACTTCCACCCGATCGGTTGTCGGCGAGGCGAGCACAACAGGATCGTCGGAGAACGCGACGAGGCCGACTCTGACCTGCGGCGGAACTCGGTTGACAAACGAGGTAATGGCCGTCTTTGCGGCCTCGAGCCTGCTCGGCTCGACGTCGACAGCGTTCATCGAGACGGACACGTCGACGACGAGGACGACGGTCGCGCGATCGGCGGGCGCCGCCAGCACAATCCTTGGTCGGGCTACGGCAACGCACAGAAGGACGATGGTGCTGAGGATGAGCACCGCGACGACATGGCGCTTCCAACTTCTCCCGCCCGAGACGCTTGCGAGAACTGTGAGGTTCGGGAAGGAGACTGCACCGCTCGGTGGTTTCCGTTCGATCCAGAGGTACCCGAGGATCGCGACGACGGGGACGGCGAGCGAGGCGAGGAGAAATGGTGAGCCGAACGTCATTGCGCCCTCGCACACAACGCGCGAACCTGAACCTCGGCTCTCGGACCGGCCGCCGAAGTCGCCGTGACGCGTGCGATGAGCACTCCGTCGACAACGGCCCGATTGACGCGGACGGCACCGAGCATCGCGTCCGATGGCGACAGCCTTTGCCGGAACGCGACCGCGTGGGTCGAGCCGACGAGGCGCGAACCCGAGGGGCAGACGACCCGCAGGACGAAGGCGCGGCTTCTGACGCGACCCGTGACGACAACGCTCCGAACGGGCTGGCCCGGCTTCACCCCGGGGCTCATGGCAGAGACCGACGTGAGGGCGCGCCCACCTCCACCGCGAGTCGGGATGCACCCGATGAAGGGCTTGAAGCTCGACGGCCCTGTACCGGCACGCGACCGCAACGCCTGGAAGACAACGCTCCGACTCGTGGTCACGCCGGGGCCGACGGGGCTCCCGGACTCTCCGCGGAAGGAAACGTCGACGTCGCGCGTCGCGACGCGGGCGTCCGTTCCGGCGACGATGTACCCGGAGAGAGGGCAGGCGAGCTCGTAGTCGACGCCGCCTGCTGGGACAGCGACCCAGGGGCCGGCAAGCGGGAGGCAAACCCGAAGTCCCTTGCACTCATCTGCCGCGCCCGCCGACTCGACCGCGATGCCGGCGAACGCGGCGATCAGGACGGCCGAGAGGGCGACAAGTGCGGATCGCGCTCTCACAGCGGCCGCCTCGTCCACGCGACCGAGAGCCCAGACGCGATCAGGAGCAATACGACGCCGGCGCCGGCGAACGCGGCCGTGACCTCGCGCTCCTCGCGCTTCTTCCCGAGGCGGCCGCCGAGGTCACGGTAGATCTCCTCGAGGCGTTCGGCCGTGGGAGCAGCGGTGAACCGGCCGCCGGTGGTGCGGGCGATCTCCTCCAGCGTGCGCGCATCGGGTGCAACCGTGACGCGCTCCTTGAGCCCGTTCCGCAACGGCACCTCGACCACAGCCTCGCTCGTTCCGAGTGCGACCGTGTTGACCGGCACGCCGAGCTTCTTCGCCTCCTCGGCCGCGGCCTTGGGCGTCCTCGTGCCGGAGGTTTGTTCCCCGTCCGAGAGAAGCACGACCGCCGCCGGAGGAGCGTCCGCAGGAAGGGGCTGGAGCGGGTTCAGGCCGGATCTCGCCGCTGCAACGGAACGATCGACCGCGTCCCCGAGCGCCGTTCCCGAGCCGAGCCGGATCTGGTCGAGCGCGACGCGCGCGGCATCACGATCGGTGGTTGGAGCAAGCGCGACCGAGGCGGACGTCGAAAAGGTGACGATCCCGATGGCGAAGTCCTTCGGGGCGACGTCGAGGAACGCCCGCGCCGAGGTCAAGGCGGCAGCGAGACGGGACGGCTTGACATCGGTTGCCGACATCGAGCGGGACGTGTCGAGCGCGAGAACGACCGTGGCGGATCGATCCGGTACCGAGAGCATCGCGCGCGGCCGCGCCACACCCACGATCAGCGTCGCGAGCGCCACGAGCGCGACAGCGAAGGGCAGCAAACGCGTGAATCGCCGGGACGCTGGCAGTGACGCGGCGAGAAGAGCTGGCGTGCCGAACGCTGCGGCCTGGGATCGTCTGCGCCGTTCTCCGATCGCGAGCATCACGACCAGGAATGGGATGACGAACAACCCGAGCAGCGCGATTGGTGTGCCAAAGCTCATCGACGCTGGGCGCCGAGATGCGCCGCGAGGTCGCGAAGCCAGTCGCCCTCCGTGGAAAGCACAACGTGCGAGGCGCGGGCGCTCGCAAGATCGTCGGCGACGCTGCGGCGCTCGAGCG